>Ga0208220_1000461_pt1 | contig 17111 bp, 19 predicted proteins | sample NGESurdeep092012_9_FD_184484 | JGI IMG/M metagenome (GOLD analysis project Ga0208220, IMG submission 184484) | Arctic peat soil microbial communities from Barrow, Alaska - NGEE Surface sample F53-1 deep-092012 (SPAdes) | ecosystem: Environmental > Terrestrial > Soil > Wetlands > Peat ... | reverse complement strand
CGAGGCCGTGCGGGCGCTTCTTGTTGAGGCACGTACGGACACGGCGCGATCTTATAGGAGAAATGTTCACTTTTGCGGCTGGACGCCATTCGCGGGCAGGCGATCCAGCATCGCCCTGCGCACGCCCCAGCGGTAACAGCCGTTTCGTTATCTTCTTGACGCAACGCCGGAACGTGACGCGATGTCTTCATTAGAAGAAGATGCAGCTACAAGAATGATCGTGTTGTAGAAGGGCGTGAATGGCATGGGTGCAGTGAAACGCGGCAACCGCCTGGCGCGGATCGGGGCCACCGCGATCGCGGCGGCCACCGTCGCGGCCGCGTGCACGGCTGCGGCCGCGTCGTCGGCCTCGGCCGCGACCTCCGGGCCGGCCAGGGCAACGACGGCAGTGACATCGAAGACGGTCTCGGCGCGGAGCGCGACTCCCGCCGCCTATGTCCCGCCTAGCGGCACCCTGGCCGAGGGGTCGTCGGGTGCCGCCGTCAAGGCGCTGCAGCAGCGCCTGGCGTCGCTCAAGTACGTCCTCGGAACGATCGACGGCCATTTCGGCGCCAACACGGAGGATGCCGTCTGGGCGTTCCAGGCCGTCAACGGGGTGAAGGTGACCGGCGTGATCGACGCGGCCACCAAGCGGGCGCTCGTCCACCCGAAGGCGTACGGGACGCACGACCCCCGTCAGGACGGGACCAGGATCGAGGTCAACCAGGCGCTCGAGGTGCTGGTCCTCTACAAGAAGGGCCAGATCTCGCTGGTCAGCCACGTCTCGACCGGCGGCGGCTACTGGTACAACTGCGGCGGCGGCGAGTGCCAGGCGATCACGCCCAACGGGAACTACCGGACCACGACCTACATGCCCGGCTGGGTCAAGGTGCCGCTCGGCGCGATGTACAACCCGGTGTTCTTCATCAGCACCGTGTACGCCATCCACGGCGACACGTACGTTCCCGTCTTCCCCGACTCGCACGGCTGCGTCCGCCTCCCGATGTTCATCGCGGACTTCTTCCACACCCTGGTGTCAGCTCACGGCACCGAGGTCTTCATCTATGGCAAGGCGCAGTGGATGAAGTAGCCCGCTAGCCTATCTGGACGTGCCACCGCCGGCCGGGAGATAGTGGGAAGCGGCGTGACCGCGCCGCGCCCGGCCGGCGTCCGGGTCGTAACTGCTGGTAAAGGTGGTTTTATGCTGCAGGCCTTCGTCTTCGAGCGAGTTGGCGTCGTCGTCGGCGACCTGTACTTCCTCGACCCCAACCCGCACCCGGGCCAGGAGGGCGCCGAGCACGGCGTCCGGCTCGAGCTCCGGGTCTTCGAGCACGGCGACCTCAAGGGGACGATCTACTCGGCCATACCGATCGAGGTCGGCCGCCCTATCTGGCGGGTCGACCTGCTCGAAGCGGTGGACGGCAAGCCCGGCAGTTTCAACAGAACCCACCACCACCCCAAGTTCAACGGGTGGGACCCGTCGCCGCGCCAGTTCCTGCGTGAGCTCTCCTCCGACCCGCTCGGCTGGGTGGCGGGACAACTGGCCGACCTGCCGGCGGTGCTCGACCGGGCCGGCGTCTCACCGGAGGTGGCCGACCCCTCCGACGCGGCCTCGCTGCGGGACATCGCCCCGGCCATCGTCGGCGTCACCGGGATGATGCTGGACAAGGTCCGGGCGGGCGAACTCGGCCTCCCGCCCGCCGACGACGCGGTGGACAGCATCAGGAACGGCTGGCTGTAACTTCCCGTCCGGGGGTCCCCCGGTTGGCGGACCCCCGGAGGGCGGAGAGGATGGCCGCGATCACCATGAAGCCCACCGACTCGTAGAAGGCCGCGTGCAGGCCGGTGGTGAACGCGGCCGCGGCCGCGCCGTGCAGCGACGTGGAGCCGACGAAGATCGCGAACGCGAGGTCCCGCGAGATCGACCGGGACGCGACCAGGATGGCCACCGCGAACGAGAACACCATGCCGATGTTGGCGAACGTCCGCAGCATCCCCGACGCGATGCCGAACATGTCCGGCGGCGCCGCCTTCATGACCGCCGAGCTGTTGGCGGGGAAGAACATGCTGGTCCCGATCCCGTTGACCAGGCTGATGGCGACGATGACCCAGAGCGGGGTGGAGATCGTGAGCTGCGCGTAGCAGATCAGCGCGATCGCCTGGATGCCGAGCCCGAGGGTGGCGGGGAGCACCGGGCCGCGCCGGTCCGCCAGCCTGCCCGCGTACAGGCCGACGCCGCCCGACACCAGGTAGCCGGGGACGAGCAGCAGCGAGGCGTGGATCGGGGAGAGGCCGCGCGGCCCTTGCAGGTACATCAGCACCAGGAAGAGCACCGCGAAGCTGGCCAGCCCCTGGAACAGCGAGGCGCACAGCGACGCCGCCATGGTCGGCACCCGGAAGATCTTGAGCGGCAGCATCGGCGCGGCGACCCGTGCCTCGATCGCCGCGAACAGGCCGATGAGCACGACGCCGCCGACCAGGAAGCCGACGGTCGAGGCGTCGAGCGGCGCGTTGGCGAGCTTGGTGATCGCCCAGAGCACGCCGAACAGGCCGAGCCCGAGCGTGACCATGCCGAGCGGGTCAAGGCGCTGGCGGGACCGCTCCCCCTTGTCGCGGAGCACCCGCAGCGCTCCGACGATGGCCAGCACCCCGGTCGGCACGTTGATCCAGAAGATCCACCGCCACGACACGTAGGTCACGATCAGCCCGCCGAGCACGATGCCGAGCATCGCGCCGATCGTCCAGCCGAGGGCGGTGAACCCGTACGCCCGGCCGCGTCGCTCGCGCGGGTACAGATCGGCGATCACCGCCCCGCTGTTGGCCATGATCAACGCGCCGCCGATGCCCTGCACGACCCGGAAGACGATGATCGACAGCTCATTCCAGGCCAGCGCGCACAGCAGCGAGCCCAGCACGAAGACCGCGAAGCCGGTCTGGTACATCCGCACTCGGCCGAACATGTCACCGAGCCTGCCCACCTGGGTGGCGAGCAGCGTGATGACCAGCAGGAAGCTGATGATCACCCAGACCACGTCGGTCAGCGGGACATGCAGGCTGCGCTCGATCTCCGGCAGCGCCAGGACCACGATCGTGGTGTCGACGGCGGTCATCAGGACGCCCGCCATGATCACGATCATGGCGAGGCCGACTCGTTCCGGCCGCTCGCCATCGGGGTCGGCGCCGCCGGGGGCGGGGGAATTCGGCTGCAGCCGGGAGAAAGTCACTTACTTAGCCTAACGAACGGTGGTTTTTACGCCAGCCGAGACTAGGCTGTATTTCCGGTGTTCCAACTACAGGAGCGGCAGTGTTGTGGCTCGCGACGAATCCGCGATTGGCGCGATAGGCGTGATCACCTTGGCCACCCGTGGCCAGGCGGGCTGCGGCGAGGTCAGGATCAGGATTCGCGGCGGTTCGGAAACCTTCATCGCCTGGTCAGACGCGCCCCTGCCGATAGGCACGACCGTCCTCGTCACCGACTCCCGAGGCAGGCGTACGGTCGATGTTATGGAATGGACCGACCCGCTCGGCGAAGCCCCCACCATCCCCCGTTCTACTGAAGTTCCTCGCTCAGGAGAGTGAAACGATGTTCGGTTATCGAGTTCCCGCCCCCGATGAGGCGATGCTCATCTCCGGCGGTACGCGCGGCATGAAAGACCAGCCGTTCCGGGTCGTCACCGGGCACGGCGCCTTCGTCACGCCGTTTTTCCGCAAGGTCCGTTACCTGACGCTGGCCATGCGGGAGGCCGAGGTCGCCGAGACCTGCGTCACCAAGCAGGGCATCTCGCTGAGCGTCCGCGCCGTCATCGCGTTCAAGGTCGGCAACGACACCGAGTCCATCGTCAACGCCGGCCAGCGGTTCCTCTCCGACCAGGACCAGATGTCGGTGCTGACCGGCCGTATCTTCGCCGGCCACCTGCGCTCGATCATCGGTTCGATGACCGTCGAGGAGATCGTCACCGAGCGGCAGAAACTGGCCTCCGAGGTGCTCGACGGCTCCAAGTCCGAGATGGTCTCGATCGGGCTGACGGTCGACTCGCTGCAGATCCAGTCCATCGACGACATGGGCGCGGGCTACATCGCGGCGATGGCGGCGCCGAACAACGCGGCCATCCAGCGGCAGGCCAAGATCGCCCAGGCCCAGGCCGACCAGGCGTCGGCCGAGGCGGTGCAGGCCTCGGCCCGCAAGCAGGCCGAGTTCGCGCGGCAGACCGCCGTGGTCCAGGCCCAGTACAAGGCCGAGGTCGACAAGGCCCAGGCTGAGGCGGCTCAGGCCGGCCCGCTGGCGCAGGCCGGGGCCCAGCGCGCGGTGATCTCCGCCCAGACCGAGCTCGCGCAGCACCAGGCCGACCTGCGCCAGCAGCAGCTCGTCTCCGAGGTCATCAAGCCGGCCGAGGCCGAGGCCGAGAAGGTGAAGATCCTCGCCATCGCCGACGCGGAGCGGACCCGTATCGCGGCCGAGGCGGCCGCGTCGAACAACCGCGTCGCGCTCGACCAGCTGCTGATCGCGCAGCTGCCGCAGATCGTCAAGGAGGCGGCCGTCGGCCTGCAGGGCGCCAACGTCACCGTGCTCAACGGCTCCGACGGCCTCGGCGAGATCGCCGCCGGCCTGGTCAGCCAGGGCCTGACGATCCTCGAGTCGGTCCGCCGCGGCGTCGGCGTCCCGCCGACCGGTGGCAGCGCCGCCCAGAACGGCCCCACCGCCATCGGCAACGGCAAGTCCCCGAAGGCCTAGCCGCCGGGGGCAAGCAAAGCCGCTAGTTCCGCGGCGGGCGAGCCCTCGCGCAGGGTCCCGTGCACCAGCTCCACGCGGTGGACCAGGCGAGGGCTCGCCACCCGAACGGCGGTTACTCCGGGCGCGGGCAGGGCCGTCTCCGGCAGCAGGGTGAGCCCGTGCCCGGCCGCCGCGAGCTGAAGGAGTGACCTAGAGTCCGATCCGTCGTAGCGGAAGGCGGGCCGGAACCCTTCCACGCCGGCTAGCCGGCGGATCTCCGGCAGCGGCGAGGTCACGTCGGGCGCCTCGATCCATCGCGCGTCGGCCAGGTCCGACAGGCGCAGGCCGGCTCGCCCGGCCAGCGGGTGATCGCCCGGCAGCACGATTACGACGCCGTCCTGGCTGATGCGGACAGCGGTCAGCGGCGCGAACTCAGGCAGCGGATCGCCGGGGGCGGTCAGGCCATCGGCCAGGCCGACGTCGAACTCCCCCCGCGCGACCGCGGTGAGCACGTGCGTGCGCGGTCCCACCCGAACCGCGACGTCGAGCCTCGGCCGCCGCCGGCGGAGCGCGGAGAGCGCCTGCGCCAGCCCGGGCGAGCCTCCGGCCAGCGGGGTTGCCCCCACGACGAGGGTGGCGGCCGGCGGCTGGGTCATCCGCGTGACGTCGGCCCTGGCCGCATCGAGCCGGAGCAGCAGCGCCTCGGCGTGCTCGAGCAGGCGCGCGCCCGCCTCGGTCGGCGACACCGGGCGGCGGTTGAGCAGCGAGACCTTGAGGTCGCCTTCCAGCGCCGCTATCTGCTGGGAAATGGCGGCCTGGGTGTAGCCGAGCTCGACCGCGGCGGCCGAGAAGGAGCCGAGCCTGGCCACGGCGACGAAGGTCCGAAGCAGTTGCGCTTCCACGTGATAAGCATCGCTTATCGAAGTACAAGAAACCATCGTTGGCGCTTAACCGGGTGCCGAGGTCATCATGGCCGTATGACGCATCCCATGGCAAGGATCGCCCTAGTCGGCGATCGTTCAGCGAACGTCCGGGCGCACGCCCGCATCCCGGCGGTCATCGACGCGCTGCTCCAGCGCGACGGAATCGCGCTGGACGCCTACTGGATCGCGACGCCGGACGTCGCCGCGTGCGACCTCGGTCGGTTCGACGCCGTCTGGCTGGTCCCCGGCAGCCCGTACGACAGCGCCGAGGGGGCCATCGCCGCCGTGCGCACCGCCCGCGAGCAGCGGATTCCGTTCCTCGGGACGTGCGGCGGCTTCCAGTACGCCCTGCTGGAATTCGCCCGAAACGTCTGCGGGCTCTCCGCCGTCGAGAACGCGGAGGTCACCCCCGAGGCCGTCGAGCAGCTGATCGTGCGGCTCGAGTGCTCGCTGAAGGGGCACGAGGAGGCGGTCATGATCGTGCCGGGCACGCGCGCGGCGAAGATATCAGGACCCGGGCGCCGGACCGAGCGATACCACTGCGACTACGGCCTGAACTCGGACTACCTCGAGCGACTGTCCCAGGGCGGGCTGCGGTTCAGCGCCTTCGACGACAGCGGGCAGGTCAGGATCGCCGAGCTCCCCGGGCACCCGTTCTTCATCGGGACGCTGTTCCAGCCCGAACTGCACGGCGACGGCACCCAGCCGCACCCGGTCATCGTCGCCATGGCCGCCGCGGCAGCGGAGCACGCCGCCGCGCCGGCCGAGGCGGCCGCTCAGGCCCGCTAGGCCTCGGGGTCCCTGAGCAGGACGAAGTTGATCGCGGTGACCTTCATGGCCAGGTCGCCGTCCTGGTTGACCAGCTCGGCCAGCGAGCGGACGATGCCACGGTCGGGCTTGCTGTTCGACCGCCGCGCCTCGAGCACGGTGGCACGGGCGCGCAGCGTGTCGCCCGGGCGCACGGGCCTCGGCCAGCGGATCTCATCGACGCCGACCGCCCCAAGCCCGGACTCGGCGCTGACGAAGTGCTCCACCAGCAGCCGCATCATCTTGCTGGTGGTCTGCCAGCCGCTGGCGATCAGGCCGCCGAACGGCCCGTCCTCGGCCGCCACCGGGTCGACGTGAAAGGGCTGCGGGTCGTACTCCTTGGCAAAGGCGATGATCTCCCCCTCGTCAAGGGAGAACGCGCCGCAGTCCACCACGAGCCCAGGTACATAGTCCTCGAAGTAGCGGATCACGCGCTCAGGATGCTCAGTCACGTCGGCAAGTATCCCAACTGGGGCCGCTCCCCGTCACCAGCCGGGCTAACTCTGTCCATGACACGACGCATTTGTCCGAATCACATCACGACACGATCAAGAAAAAGACTCGAAATGCCTGCGACTCGCGTTCGGCGCCTGCCATAGTTCCATCGAACGGTACGGCGGGACAAAGTCCAATAAACGGTCCGATACCGCAACATAGCGGGCAGTTAGCCCGATCAGAGCGTGTAGGCCTGCCGAGAGGCTCTAGCAGCCGCGTAGACGGGCGAGGCATCGAAACATGGGGAGAGCATGACCGCTGGGCACAATGACCGCCGCCTCGTGAAGATCAGGCGCCGGGGCAGGCACTCAACCCCCTCCCAGGTGGAGCGGGTGGCGGTGCAGGCCGGCAAGGCGGCGCCGGCCGTGGCCATCGCCGGCGCGCTGGTCGCGGTCCCGGGGGCGCAGTCCGCGTTCGCCGCGCAGGACTCGCCCGCCACGGTGTCGACGCAGGCGCACGAGGCCGTGCACGCCGACCAGGCCGCGCACACGGGAACGCAGTCCGAGGCGGCGACGCTCGACTCGATCTCCACCCGCGCCGTCACCGTCGCGTCCGCCGGCAACGCCAGGCACGCAGCGCAGGTCAAGTCCAGCCACTACACGGTCCGCAGCGGCGACACGCTGTCGAAGATCGCCGAGCGCTTCTACAACAAGGCCGCCGACTGGGGCTACGTCTTCCACGAGAACGCCAAGACGGTCTCCGACCCGAACCTGATCTTCGCCGGCCAGAACCTGTACATCCCGGCCACCGTGCCCGCCGACTACAAGCTCACCGACTACTACACGCCGAAGCACGCCGCCCCCGCCCCGGCCGTCACGGAAACGGCCTCGGTCAACACGACCCACCGCTCCGGCAGTTCCAGGAGCTCCACGGGCGGCAGCAGCGCCGTGGTCGTCCAGTCGGCCGGCCAGGGCAGCAGCGGCGGCTCGTCCGGCGGGCTGAGCGGCACGCTCAGCTGCTCCGGGCTCGAGCAGCTCTGGGACTCGGCCGGGGGCAACCGGGCAGACGCGTTCATGGCCGCCGAGATCGCGGAGGCCGAGTCCGGCGGCAACCAGTACGCGCTGAGCCCGACCGACGACTACGGCTACTGGCAGATCAACGCGTCGAACGGCTCGCTCGCCACGTACAACGCCTACGGCAACGCGCGGTCCGCGATCATCCTCTCGGACGACGGCAGCAACTGGAACGCGTGGACCACCTACCACTCCGGCGCCTACGAGGGCCGCTGCTAGCCGAAGACCTGCTCCAGAAGCCGATCAGGCCGCGCTCCCCCGGGCGCGGCCTGATCGGCTTTCCCCGTCTTGACCGGTTAGCGCGGAGTGGCCAGGACGTCGGCGATGCCCTGGCGGGCTAGCTCGTCGGCGCGCTCGTTGCCGGGGTCGCCTGCGTGGCCCTTGACCCAGTGCCAGGAGACCTGGTGCGGTCCCATCGCGGCGACGAGGCGCTGCCATAGGTCGACGTTCTTGACCGGCTGCTTGGACGCGGTCTTCCAGCCGTTGCGCTGCCAGCCGGGCAGCCACTTGGTGATCCCGTCGAGCACGTACTTGCTGTCGGTGTAGAGCTGGACCGAGACCGGCCGGCTGAGCGCCTCGAGCGCGGAGATCGCGGCCAGCAGCTCCATCCGGTTGTTGGTGGTGGCCCGGTCGCCGCCATGCAGCTCCTTCACCACGGCGCCGTAGCGCAGCACCACGCCCCAGCCACCCGGACCCGGGTTTCCGCTGCATGCCCCGTCGGTGTAGATCACGGCCTCGTCCATGCCGCACAGGCTATTCCTTCCGGCGACTCCAGGAGCCGGAAGGCACTGGCCAGCGCGGAGATACGACTTATCCGGAACTAACATGAGGTTCCGGGTCGTCCTGTGGCAATCCGAGGCAGAGCCTCCCCGCGAGGACTGAACGCCGGGAAGAGGACCTAGGTGCGGCGGATCCGGCTCAGCGCGCTCCAGGAGCGCGAATTTCGCCTGTTCTTCACGGGACAGCTGGTGTCGCTGCTCGGCGACGCCGTCACGCCGTTCGCGCTCGCCTGGGCGGTGCTCGACCTGACAGGATCGGCCCGCGACCTCGGCTTCGTGATCGCCGCGAACACCGCCCCGCTCGTCATTTTCCTGCTCGTCGGCGGCGTCTTCGCCGACCGGCTGCCGCGGCGCGGGGTGATGCTCGCCGCCGACGTCGCGCGGATGGCTGTCCAGGCGGCGACCGCGGCCCTGCTGCTCTCGCACACCGCGCGCATCTGGGAGCTGATTGTGCTGCAGGCGCTGGCCGGGACCGGGACGGCGTTCTTCAACCCCGCGTCGACCGGGCTCACGCCGATGACCGTGAGCGCGGGCCGGCTGCAGGAGGCGAACGCCCTGCGCGGAATGTCGATGGGGCTGGCCCAGTTCGCCGGCCCGGCGCTGGCCGGCATCCTCATCGTCACCGTCGGGCCGGGTTACGCGCTCGCCATTGACGCGGCGAGCTTCGGGGTGAGCGCGTTCTACCTCGCCCGCCTGCGCCTGCCGCCGCACGTCAGCCTGCCGCCGCAGTCGTTCGCGCGCGACCTGCTCGACGGCTGGCGCGACTTCGCCGCCCGCACCTGGGTCTGGCTGATCGTGGTCAGCGCGTCCCTCGGGAACATGACGGGCGGGGTGTGGCTCGTGCTCGCCGCGGTGTGGGTCAAGAACGGCCACGGGGGCGCCGGCGCGTGGACGGCGATCCTCGTCGTCTCGGCTGTCGGGGGGCTCGCCGCCGCCGCGACGGCGCTTCGCCTCAAGCCGCGGCGCCCGCTCCTGCTTGCGTCCATCGCGGTCGTCCCGAATTCCGCGCCGCTCATCGCGCTCGCGCTGAGGCTGCCCTGGGAGGCCCTCGTCGTCACGGCGCTCGTCACCGGGTTCGGGAACATGCTCTTCAACACGCTCTGGGAGACGACGCTGCAGCAGCACATCCCGCCGGCGTCACTGTCGCGCGTCAGCGCCTACGACTGGTTCGGCTCCCTGCTGTGCCAGCCACTCGGACTCGCCCTGGCAGGAGTGGCGGCGGCCGGGATCGGGATGAGCCAAACCCTCTGGATAGCGGCCGCAGTCGACCTCGCCGCAGTCGCCGCGATAGTCGCGGCGCCGAGCGTGCGGCACCTGCAGCGACTCGACGAACCCGGCGGTACCATCCCGACTTATGACCACATGGGGAAACCCGGCTGAGTCCCCTGGCCGGGCCGCGCCCGTCCGCGCGGGGGCCGGCCAGGGCGCGGAGCTCGTCCTCGTCAGCGGGAAGATCCGCACCCCCGCCCATCCGTCCGGTTTCGTGCAGGCGGCCGCGATCAGCGGCGGCGTGGTGGTCGCGCTCGGCCGCGACGAGGAGCTCCGCGACCTCGTCCGCCCGCTCACCCGGGTGGTGAACCTGCGCGGCCGGCTCGCGATCCCCGCCTTCGGCGACGCGCACGTGCACCCGGTCCAGGGCGGGCTGGAGTCCCTGCGCTGCAACCTGGCCGGCCTGCGCGCCAGGCAGCAGTACCTGGACACGATCGCCGCCTGCTGCGCGACCCTCCGGCCGGGCGCCTGGGTCCTCGGCGGCGGCTGGTCCATGTCGGCCTTCCCCGGCGGCAAGCCGAACGCGGCCGGGGTCACCGCTCGCACCCCCGACCCGGCCGACGGCCGGATCGAGCGCGACCAGGCCGGCGCTCCCACCGGCGCGCTCCACGACGGCGCGATGCGGCTGGTCGCCGACTTCGTGCCGCCGCCGGGTCAGGCCGAGATGACCGCCGCCCTCCTCGCCGCCCAGGCCCGACTGCACTCCCTCGGCATCACTTCAATCCAGGATGCCTGCATCGGCGACGCGGGCGAGCTGGGCATGCCCGACGCGTTCGACACCTACCGGCGCGCCGCCGCCGACCGGCTGCTGACCTGCCGGGTGACCGGGGCGCTGTGGTGGGACCGGTTCCGCGGCCGCCACCAGCTCGACACGCTGCAGGCGCGCAGGGAGGCGGCCGACGGCGGCGGCTACTTCCGCTCTCCGAGGCCGTCCGCCTGCTCGCCGCCCTCGGGTTTCAGCTGCACTTCCACGCGATCGGCGACCGGGCGGTGACCGCCGCCCTCGACGCCCTGGCCGAGCTCCCCGACGGGCTGCGCGCCAGCGGCAGGCACCACATCGCGCACCTGCAGTTCGTCCGCCCGTCGGACCTGGAGCGGTTCGCCGAGCTCGGCGTGATCGCGAACTTCCAGCCGCTCTGGGCCTGCCGGGACGAACAGAACGACCAGCTCACGGTGCCGTTCGTGGGCGATGAGCGGGCGGCGTGGCAGTACCGGATCGGCTCGTTCCTAAGACTCGGTGCGCGGGTGGCGTTCGGCAGTGACTGGCCGGTGTCGAGCGCGGACCCGCTGCAGGAGATGCACGTGGCGGTCAACCGGATGCTCTCGACCGAGCTCGGCCAGCCGGGGTCGGTCGAGACGACCGAGCCGCTGCTGCCGGACGAGGCGATCACGATCAGCGCCGCCGTCGACGCGTTCACCCGCGGCGTCGCCTACGTCAATCACGAGGAGGACGTGGCGGGCACGCTCGAGCTCGGCAAGCTGGCCGACGTCGCCGTGCTCACCCAGGACGTCTACGCAGTCCCGCCCGCCGCCATCGGCCACACAACGGTCGCGCTGACGGTCGCCGGCGGCCAGATTGTGCACGGCGACGAATAGCGAACAGACCGTGAACGGGCCGTGAACGGGAACAAGGGAACGGGAACAACCGCCCGTACGATGGGAAAGGCATTTGAACCGGGCGGCAGCCGGCCGGTGAACACCCGCCCCCCGCTCGTGACCTGGCGGCATTGATGTGTTGTATTTATAAAGTGATCAACGCGCTGCCTTCGCCCGGCTCGGATGACCCTGCCGACCTCGCCATCCTGGCCGGGCTGACCGTACAAGACAACGAAGACGACGATCCGGTCCTGCTCTGGCCGGACGGCACGCAGGTCGATACCTGGCGCGAGGACTACCCGTACGACGAGCGGATGTCGCGCGAGTACTACGACCGCGCCAAGCGGCTGCTCCAGATTGAGCTGGTCAAGCTGCAGAACTGGGTCAAGGAGACCGGCCAGCGGATCGTCATCATCTTCGAGGGACGCGACGCGGCAGGCAAGGGCGGCACGATCAAGCGGTTCACCGAGCACCTCAACCCGCGCGGCGCCCGGGTCGTGGCGCTGGAGAAGCCCAGCGAGCGCGAGAAGACCCAGTGGTACTTCCAGCGCTACGTGACCCACCTGCCCTCGGCCGGGGAGATCGTGCTGTTCGACCGCTCCTGGTACAACCGGGCCGGCGTCGAGCGGGTGATGGGGTTCTGCACCCCCGAGGAGTACCTGGAGTTCATGCGGGAGGCGCCGGAGTTCGAGCGGATGCTGGTGCACTCCGGGATCTCGATGACGAAGTTCTGGTTCTCGGTCACGCGGTCCGAGCAGCGGACCCGGTTCATCATCCGGCAGGTCGACCCGGTCCGGCGGTGGAAGCTGTCCCCGATGGACATCCAGTCGCTCGACAAGTGGGAGGACTACACCGAGGCGAAGGAGGCGATGTTCTTCTACACCGACACCGCCGACGCGCCCTGGACGGTGGTCAAGTCCAACGACAAGAAGCGCGCCAGGCTCGAGGCGATCCGTCACATCCTCGAGCAGTACGACTACGACGACAAGGACGAGGAGGTCGTCGGCAAGCCGGACGGGAAGATCATCGGGCCGCCGGCGCTGCTGTCGGAGAACTCCGCGATCCAGACGTTCACTAGATTGTGAGGGTGAGCGTTACCGAGAAGGGCATCATCGAGACCACCACCACCGAGATCACCTCCGAGGACGAGCTGCGGGAAGCGCTTGGCGGGTTCCCGTCCGGGCGCGCCGCCAGCAAGGACCGGCCCGCCCTGCACCCGCTGCAGATCGAATGGCTCCGCAGGTCGCCGTTCTGCGTGCTGGCCACGTCGGACGCCGACGGCAACTGCGACGCCTCCCCCAAGGGCGACCCGGCCGGGCAGCTCATCCACGTGCTTGACCCCCGCACCGTCGCCATCGCCGAGCGCCCCGGCAACAAGCGCGCCGACGGGTACCTCAACATCCTCGCCAACCCGCATGTCGGGCTCATCGCGCTGATCCCCGGCCGCAACGACACGCTGCGCATCAACGGCCGGGCCAGGATCGTGCGGGACGCCCCGTTCTTCTCCGAGCTGGCCGTCCGCGGCCAGCGGCCGGTGCTGGCGGTGGTGATCGAGATCAAGACGGTGTTCTCGCACTGCCCGAAGGCGTTCCTGCGATCGACGCTGTGGGAGCCGACGTCCTGGCCGGCCGCCGACGCGCTGCCATCGGTGGCCGCGCTGACCAAGGCGGTGCTGGACTCACCGGAAACTCTCGAGGAGCTGGAGGCGTACTACGCAGGGCCGAACTACTCGAGGCTGTTGTACTGAGCCCACAGGGCCGGGATCGTCACCCCGAGGCCGCCGAGCAGCCCGCGCAGCAGCGGCAGCGAGATGCCGATCACGTTGTTGTGATCGCCGTCGATCGATTCGACGAACCAGCCGCCCAGTCCCTCGATGGTGAAACCGCCGGCCATGCCGAGCGGCTCGCCGGTGAAGACGTAGGCGGAAATCTCCTCCTCGGTCGGAGTGCCGAAGCGGACCGTCGTCGCGGCCACGGCCTCGACCCGCTTCCCGGTCGAGGCGTCGATCACGCAGTGCCCGGTGTACAGCGTGCCCGTCCGGCCCGACATCTCGTGCCAGCGGGCGGCCGCCTCCACCAGGTCGGCCGGCTTGCCGTAGACGCGGCCGTCGAGGTCGAGCATCGAGTCGCAGCCGATGACGATCCCGTCGTCCAGCGACGCGGCGACGGCCGACGCCTTGGCCGAGGCGAGGACTGCGGTGAGCTCGTCGGTCGACTCGGCCGAGAACGCGTCCTCGTCAATACCGCTGACGATGACCTGGGGATCGAGGCCGGCCGCGCGCAGCACTGCGAGGCGAGCCGGGGAAGCTGAAGCTAGTACGAGGCGCACGCAACAGAACATACGGCAACAGATGCTGGGGCGTAGCATCGTTGCCATGCGTTTTGGCCTCGTTGGTACCGGTCACTGGGCGAACTCGGTGCACGCGCCCGCACTTGCCACCGCCCCGGGGGCCCGGCTGGCCTCCGTCTGGGGGCGGAACGCGGAGGCGACGGCCGCGCTCGCGGCCGGCCACGAAGTGACCGCCTACGACGACTTCGACGCGTTCCTCGCCAGTGTGGACGCGGTCTCGTTCGCGGTGCCGCCGGACGTGCAGGCGCCGCTCGCGATCCGCGCGGCCGAGGCGGGCAAGCACCTGCTGCTCGAGAAGCCGGTCGCGCTGTCGGTGGCGGACGCCGACGCGGTCGTCACCGCCGTGGAGAAGGCCGGCGTTGCCTCGGTCGTGTTCTTCACCTGGCGGTTCAACCGCGAGATCCGGGCCTGGCTGGCCGATGAGCAGGCGCGGGGCGGGTGGTCCGGCCGCGGCTGGTCGGGCGGGGTCGCGGTCTGGCTCGGCACCGCGCTCGCGGACGACTCCCCGTTCAACACGCCCTGGCGGCAGCGGAAGGGCGCCCTCTGGGACCTCGGCCCGCACCTGGTCGGCATGCTCTGGGCCTGCCTCGGCCCGGTGACGTCGGTGTCGGCCGTGCGAGGCCAGGGCGACGTGCGGCACCTGGTCCTCCAGCACGAGGGCGGCGCCTCCTCCACCACGAGCACCGCGCTGGACGCCCCCGAGCCGGCCGAGGGGTTCAACCTGTTCGTCTGGGGCGCGGCCGGCCGCTCGGTCATGCCCGCCACCCCGGACGACCCGGAGCAGTGCCTGCGGGTCGCCGCCGCCGAGCTCATCGGATGCGTGAACTCGGGCCAGCCGAATCATCCGTGCGACGTCCGCTTCGGCCGTGACATCGTCGCCGTGCTGGCCGAGGCCGAGGCGCAGCTCTCGCGGCCCCAGACTCGACATTAAGTTCCGGTAGCAACCAGGAATGGCACTGTACCTACGTGCGCGTGTCCGCCTAGGCTTTACCGATATGAGTAGCTCGCCCGCCGTACCCGACCCACAGCACCTGCGCGCCTCCGACGCCGACCGGGAGCGCGTCGCGGAAACGCTGCGCGAGGCCGCCGGCGACGGGCGGCTGACGATGGACGAGCTCGACGAGCGGCTCGACGCCGTGTACGCGGCCAAGACCTATGCCGAGCTGGTGCCGATCACCCTCGACCTGCCCGACCACAGCGGCGCCGCGTCCGTCCCGGCGCCGTCCCGGCCGGCCTCGAAAGACGTGCGCCAGTACGGCGGGGAGCCGACGTCGCACACCGCCGTCGCCATCCTCGGCGGCTTCTCCCGCAAGGGCGACTGGGTGGTGCCGAAGACGTTCAACGCCTTCATGCTGCTCGGCGGCGGCGAGATCGACCTGCGCGACGCCCGGTTCGCCGAGCGCGAGGTCTCCATCCACGTGGTCGCGATCCTGGGCGGCTGCGAGATCACCGTGCCCGATGACGCCACCGTCAACGTCAACGGCGTCGGCATCATGGGCGCGTTCGAGCACTCGGCCCAGGGATCCCCCAGCTCGGGCGACGGACCGGTGATCAACATCAGCGGGGTCGCCTTCATGGGCGGCGTCGACGTCACCCGCAAGCCCCCGAAGCAGTCGAAGCGCGACAAGCTCGAGGCCAAGCGCCGCCGCGAACTCGAATAGTGGACCGCCTCGACACCTGGCTGAACGCGCAACGCGGCTGGCGGCGCTTCGGTCTGCTCCTGGTGCAGATCGGCCCGATCGCCGTGCTGCTCGCCTTCTGCGTCGTGAGGGTATCCGGCCCCAGCCTCCCTCCTCTTGGCCTGGCCTTCGCCGGAGTCGTCGCGCTGGGCCTCGCCGGAGCTGCACTGCTGAGCCTTCTCCGGCTCTGGCTCCACGCAAGGCGCGGCAGGGACGACCGCAAAAAGCAGGTACCCCTGCTCACATGGCGTGCCATCGCTTACTCCCCTGTCATGATGGGCCCCTTCATCCTCATAGTGAGCTTCAATAACGCATCGCCCGAATGGCACCGACAGCACCACCGCGTGCTGGATATTGCCCTTCTCATTCTCTTTCCCTGCATGATCTTCGTGATGATAGAGCAATCCCGATACATGAAACGCCTGCGCGATCGGCAGAATTACTACATGACGTAGTAGAGTTTCGGGTATTCACGCTGAGCGTCGGCGGAGGCGGGTTCATGGGTGCAGACGAGCTGACGGCGACGGTTGTCGGCGGCGGGATCGCGGGGCTGGCGTCGGCGGTCGCGCTCGCGCAGGCGGGCTGGCGGGTCACCGTGCTCGAGCGCGCGGCGGCGTTCGGCGAGGTCGGGGCCGGGCTGGCGACCACCGGGAACGGGATGACGGCGCTGGCCGCCCTCGGGCTCGGCCAAGCCATCGGCGAGGTTGCCTACCAGACCGGCACGGCCGGCCTGCAGGACCAGGCCGGCCGGTGGATCATGCGGATGCCCGACACCCGGTCCGACCCGGCCGCGGTCACCACGATCTGGGGGCTGCAGCGGCAGCGGCTGCACGGCGTCCTGCGCGCGGCGGCCGAGGCGGCCGACGGCGTCGAGCTCGTGACCGGCGCCGAGGTCCTCGTCGTCACGCCCGGCGCCCTCGGCGGCGAGCAGGCGACGGTGACCTGGCGCACGGACAACACAGGCCACAAGGCCAAGATGGCGCTGGTCGTCGCCGCCGACGGCGTGCGCAGCGCGATCCGGGCGCGGCTGTTCCCCGCGGCCGCGGCCCGCTACAGCGGCAGCACCAGCTGGCGCGCGATCATCCCCGACACCGACTCCGAGGACCGGCTGGTCCAGGCGTGGGGGCCGGGCACCGAGTTCGGCTCGCTGCGGGTGAGCGCGGACGAGATCTACTGGTACGGGTACTTCCGCAACCCGGAGGGGGCGGTCTTCGCCGACGAGCTGGCGGCCGCCCGCGAGCGCTTCGCGAGGTGGGCGCCGTGGGTTCGGGCGATGGTCGACGCCACCCCGGCCGACCGGCTGATGCGGCACGACGTCTACCACCTGCCGGGCGGCCTCCCTGGCTACGCGCACGGACGGGTCGTCTTCGTCGGCGACGCCGCCCACGCCATGCTGCCCACGGCCGGCCAGGGGGCGGCCACCGCGCTCGAGGACGGCGTCTGCGTCGGGCGCCTGATCGCCGCGCCGGTCGGGGCGGGCGGCGACCTGACGGCGGCGCTGGCCGCGTCCG
>Ga0208220_1000459_pt1 | contig 17167 bp, 17 predicted proteins | sample NGESurdeep092012_9_FD_184484 | JGI IMG/M metagenome (GOLD analysis project Ga0208220, IMG submission 184484) | Arctic peat soil microbial communities from Barrow, Alaska - NGEE Surface sample F53-1 deep-092012 (SPAdes) | ecosystem: Environmental > Terrestrial > Soil > Wetlands > Peat ... | reverse complement strand
TTGCTGCTCGTCGTCTCCACGCATACCTACGTCATATCTCAATCCCCTGTGGAGAAAAAGTGACTCATCGAAGACTTTTTCCGCAGCCTGTAAAGCCCGTACCCTTCAAACTGACCCACTACAACCGGAGATCGGAGATCCGAGATTTGGTTCCGCGGCTAAAGGTTATCGTCTTTGCTCTCCGAGAGCAGGGTCCGCTCGTCAGTGGATTCCAGGCGCACCAGGCGGTCGACTGTGTATGAGGCGGGACGCTGGCTGCTGTAGTAGTGGCGCACTTGCAGCTCACCAAGCAGGCCGAGCGCCAGCAACTGGATGCCGGACACGATAAGCACCGAACCAATGACAAACATGGGCCCGTGAACCTGCATCAGATCCAGGCTGGGATTGAGCAGCTTCATTCCCAACAGGGCCACGGACATGATGCCGCCGACGAACATGGCGAAAAGGCCCCAACCGCCGAAGAAGCGCAACGGCCTGGTCATGTGCTTAAGCAGGAATCGAATGGTCATCAGATCAAAGAAGACCTGGAAGGTGCGGCCCAGACCGTAGTGGCTCTTGCCGCGGACGCGGTTCAGGTTTCGAATCGGTATCTCGCAGATGGACGCGCCAAAATAGCTGGCGAGCGCGGGAATGAAGCGATGCATCTCGCCGTAGAGCGGAATATTCTGAATCACCTCGCGGCGATAGGCTTTGAATGTGGTGCCGAAGTCGTGGATGGGAACACCGGAGAGGCGGGCCATGATCCAGTTGGCGCCGGCGGAGGGAACGCGGCGCAGGATGAAGTTGTCGATGCGAACTTTGCGCCAGCCGGAGACGACGTCGTAACCCTCATCGAGCTTTTCGAGAAACGCGGGAATGTCATTGGGATCGTGCTGAAGATCGCCATCCATGGCCAGGATGAAGTCGCCCGAGGCGTGATCAAAGCCAGCCGCCAGGGCCGAGGTCTGGCCGAAGTTGCGGCGCAGTTTGACGATCAAAACGCGGCTGTCTACGGCTGCGATCTCCTCCAGCAGCTTGTAGGTGCGGTCGCTTGACCCGTCGTCAACCAAAATCAGCTCAAAGGATTCGTCCACCTGCTCCATGACTTGCTTGAGCCGGGCATACAGTATGGTTACGTTCTCTTCTTCGTTGTGGAAGGGAACAACGATGGAGTATTTCGCCATATATCTCCTTAAAACCCTTAGAGCCTTAGACTTTTAGACGCTAACGATGAGTGTTAGATGTCCGGGGCACTCCCCTGGATCAGATTGATGCAGTTTCGCGCCCAATTCAAATTCTGCTGCGGAGAAGAAGGTCGCTTGCGCGGGGACCGATTGGTTATTCACGCGGTTCTATCTCGCCAAGCATCGTCTGCATCTCGTTAAGGGCATGGCTGTTACCGCTTCGCGCGGCACAAGCGATGCCGGCTCTCAGCCGTTCGATAGCCTCCGGCTTTCTGCCCGCACCAGCCAATGTCTGCGCGGACATGAAGTAGCCTGCAGTGTAATCGGGATCGGTGTCTAAGAGAGTATCAAATTCCGAAATCGCGGCATTGGTTTCGCCGTGGCTCGCCAATTCCATCGCGATCCCATAACGGGCAAAGCTGTTCTTTGGGTCGAGCGCGAGAATCTCTCTCAATCCTGCGACTTTATCCATTGTGCCTGTGTCCGGTCTGATCCGATGAATCAGACCGTAGGGGATTTGCGGTTTTGACCGGTAATGCCCACACTGGAAGATAGAGGATGAGCAGGAATCCCGAGCCAAAGCTGCCGCCAGTTCTATTCTAGCTGGCGAGCGATGAAGACGGTCAAAAGAAACAGAAGAAAAGGAGGCGGCATGAGCAGCCCTGATCTCTACCCCAAAAAAGATCCCAAAGTCGATCTCCATCCCGATGTGCGCACGGTGGCGAGCACGCAGTCAGAGAAGACTGAGATCGTGCTGCCCAACGATACAAATATGCTGGGCAATCTGCTGGGCGGCCGGCTGATGCACTTTATCGATCTCACGGGGGCGATGGCGGCGTACCGGCACTCGCGCTACAACGTGGTGACGGCGGCGATGGATCATATTGACTTCATCCGCCCGGTGCGTTTGGGCGACCTGGTTACATTGAAGTCGAGCGTGAACCGCGCGTTTATGAGCTCGATGGAAGTGGGCGTGAAGGTGTGGGCGGAAAACACGCGAACTGGCGAGGTGGCTCACGTTGCCAGCGCGTACCTGGTGTTTGTCGCAGTTGACGAACAGGGGCGCGTGCAGAAGGTTCCGCGGTTGAAGCCGGAGACGCCGGACGAGGTGCGGCGCTTTGAAGACGCGCTGCGGCGTAGAGAACATCGCGAGCGGGAGAGCGTGCGGCGCACTGCCGGCAAGCTGGCGGTGGCGCTGGCCGCCGAACAGGACGCTACGTCCTGAGATGGCACTCAACAAACGTCAGCTAGAATTTCGCGGGCCACAAGGCACCCAAGCCCTGATCATGGACTTTTCTATGTCAACTTCCCTTCCCTCTTTGCCGAGTGCTGCGCCGCAGATTTGCACGGAATATCCGCGCCGCATTGTCTGCCTGACCGATGAGACAACGGAGACTCTGTATCTGCTTGGCGAGCAGGACAGGATCGCTGGCGTTTCAGGCTACGCGCATCGGCCGCCGGAGGCGCGCAGCAAACCGCGTGTCTCGGCATTCCGCGATGCAAACTTCGAAGCAATTCTCGATCTGAAGCCGGATCTGATCCTGACGTTTTCCGATGTGCAGGCGGAGATCACGCGCGAGCTGGTGTTGCGCAGCGCGACCGTAATGAACTTCAACCAGCGCAGCGTCGCGGAGATTCTCGAAATGATTGCCGTGCTCTCGCGCATGGTGGGGAAGGCGGAAGCGGGGCTGGCGCTGATCGAGGAGCTGCGGGGAGGGCTCGCGGAGATTGCGGCGGCGGCAAAGGCGTTCCCGTATCGGCCGCGCGTCTACTTTGAGGAGTGGAACGATCCCCTGATCAGCGGCATTCAATGGGTCGAAGAGCTGATTGAGATTGCCGGCGGCAAGGTGCTTTTTCCTGAACTGCGCACGTGCGGGAAGGCGAAGGACCGCGCCGTCGATCCGGCTGAAGTAGTGCGACGTGATCCCGAGGTCATTCTGGCTTCGTGGTGCGGAATGAAAGTGAACAAAGATGCGATTTGCTCGCGCGCGGGATGGGAAGGGACGACTGCGGTACGAAATGGCCATGTTTACGAACTGCCTTCGGGACCAATTCTGCAGCCGGGCCCGGGTTCGCTGACCGAAGGCGTGAGACAACTGCACGCGATTCTGGCGCATGTAGTGGGCGCGGCTGCGGCTCCGGGCCTCGATTCGGAGAAATCGGTCCGGTGAAGTCGAGCCAGTGAAGGCGTGAAGCACTGCTCCTGTAAAATTTAAGAGAGAGAAGATTGAGATTCGCTGTGAGCCGCAAAAAGTCCGGTGCACGCTTAATTTATGTTGTTCGGACGGGATTGCGGGAAATGGAGTAAGAAAACGATGGCACATTCCCAGGTCATGCCTTCGCCGGTCGCGTTGCCCGGCGTTTCGAAGATTGTCGCGGTCGGCTCTGGCAAGGGCGGCGTGGGCAAAACAACGGTGGCCGTGAACCTGGCGATTGCGCTGAGCAAGCTGGGCCAGCGCGTGGGGCTGATGGATGCCGACGTTTATGGGCCGAACGTGCCCTTGATGATGGGCAGCTCGCAGTCGCCGAAGATCGGCGCAGGCAACACGATCGAACCCAACCTGACGCATGGGCTTAAGACGATTTCCATTGGATACATTTCGCCCGGCGACAAGCCGCTCGTAATGCGCGGGCCGATGCTCCACCAGATCATCCGGCAGTTTTTGCAGCAGGTGAATTGGGGTGAGTTGGACTATCTGATCGTCGACCTGCCGCCGGGAACCGGCGATGTGGCGATCTCGCTGGTGCAGACTGTGCCTTTGACCGGCGCGGTGGTGGTGTCAACGCCGAGCGATGTGAGCCTGGAGGATGCGCGCAAGGCGCTGGAGATGTTTGCGCAGGTGAATGTTGAAGTGCTGGGCATTGTGGAGAACATGAGCCACTTTACTTGCCCGCATTGCCACAACGAGATCGACATCTTCTCGCGCGGCGGAGCGGAGCGCACGGCCACGCAGTTCAACGTGCCGTTTCTTGGAGCGATTGAATTGATTCCGGCGATCCGCGAAGGCGGCGACCGGGGATTGCCCGTCGCGCTGGCCGGCCCGAAGAGCCCGCAGGCAGCGGCGTTTTACTCGATTGCGGAAAAGGTGATGGAGCAGGCCGAGAAGGCAGCGGCGGCGGCGTCGGATGTGATTGAGATCAAGTAAAACTGAGGGTAACTGCGCTGGACACACGGATGGCCATTGTCCGGTCGTAACTCGACGATGGATCGTATTCGCGCTAAGTTGGCGGCGAATGAACAGTTCCGAACGGCCAAGCCAAATTTCCTCCTTCCGAGATAAACTCACAGCGTGTGAGTGGAAAAAGGAGGTTTCATGATGAAGAAATCCGTAATAGGAATAGCTGTGCTGTTCATCTGTCTTTGGTGTGACTCGTCCAAGGCCGCTCCGGAACCTCCGCACTGTGCCCAAAACCTGTTTTGCCTGTTCGACCAGGAAGCCGCAGCGAGCGATCCTGCTGGGATTCACAAGTACAGCGAGGATCTAATTGGGTCGATCGTGCCTAATCCAGCGGGCGACGGCTCCATTCGTCGGCTCTCGAACAACCTCGCGGACCGCCTCGCCAAGGCGGAGGAGGCCGCGCGCGCGGGAAGAGGGAAGCTCGTTTCGGAGGCAGCCGTCGCGAAGGCCTTCAATGACCTTATGCAGGGAATTGGGGCTTCGTCGTCCGCGAGGACCAGTGAAGCGTCCGTGCATGGATTCAGAGAGCACGCTGCGTCCATCAAAGCTTTCCCGGCACTATTTTCTGCGGGTCGCAATGGAACGAACTGTAACCCTGGCGAAGCCGTCTTTCTCCTATACCTCATGATTTCGAATGACGGTGTGTTCTACGAAAAAAACCTGGATGTTGCTCTTATGGAAATAACCGTTCGACCGCCTTCGCAGCCGTACCCCCAGCATGGCCAAGGGGGCGGCGCAGGTGCCTTCCGCGTTGAAAGCGGCCCAGACTCATCGAGGCTCCTCTTCTTGTACCCGTCGGACCACGACCGCGGTGCAACCGTTGCGCTTTTCAATCACATGGCCGACCTACTGGGCTTTTGAAGGGGGATGCATCATGCTTCTGAAATTTTCCTTGAGAGCGCCTCCGTTTCTCGCAGCGACCTTCGTTCTTTCTGGCTGCGGGTTGTTCGGCGGAAATCCAACGCAAGGCATTGGAGTGGTAGCGAAGGATTGACCACTAAACCCGAACTCTCCCACCGGCATCGCGCAGTGTCTTCCCGTCAGCAACCTCACGATTACTCCGTATGTTCAGGTCTGGGGAAACGAAACCGGCGACTGTTACGGACCCTACACACGGACTCCAGCATTCCCAAGCTGCTCGACTCCGGCTAACACGAATACGGACTACACGACCGGCACGCTAAATGGTTTCGGTCAAAATGGCCTCGAGCCCTTAACGACCCCCGGAGAAGGACCACTTGCCGTGAACAATGCGGAAGCGCCGGCATTTTGGAATCTGTACTGGCTTATGCCTTACCCTTGCGGCAATAACACGAACCCCCAACTTGGCCCAATCTTGGTACAGGAGTTGGGCAACGACTACGGAGCCGGTAATTTGTGGGAAATGGAGGTCGAAACTGGGGCGCTGGATTCTCCATTACCGAACTACTACAGCACCGGGTTATATGCGGAACTCAACTGCTACGTTCCCCCTCCCTGGCTCTTACCTGCCTCGACTCGATTTGCGATTTTGGGGAGCCTTCCGAATACTCTTACGCTGACGTCACGAGCTCCGCTGATCACCCAGTACGGGATGCCGCTCCTCTATATGTATAACTCAAGCGGAACCATCGTGGCCACGGAAACTGCTACCAACGTCAGTGGCGGCGGCACTCAGGCTACGTTTCCATTTCCTTCATCGCTAACACAAAGTGGTTACTCGTTGGCTGTCGTAAATCAGATCGGCGGCGGGCCGGGGTTCTCACCGGCGGGCGATAATCTGCTTTCCATCGCCAGCAGCCAAACGATCGCGGGCAATCCCTTCGGCGTGGCTGTTGGCGATCAGACGGATAGTTGGGAAGACCGCGATACCTGCGACAGGTCGGAGTCGAGCGGGTCCAACTATTCTACGATTCCGGTTGTCTCCTTGTATTCGGCGAACCGAGTGCTTATCAATGGCACGCCAGTGAACGTTGGAGCAAACCCAACCGCGGTCGCCACGATCCAGGGATCTCCGGTTCGGCAGAACTCCGGCGATGATTGCGATAGCTATCGCGATTCCTATTCAGGGGCAACCCAGGCTATTGTCGCGAACTCTGGGAGCAACACTGTCAGCATCGTCGATCTTGTCAATGATGTTTTGCTGTCCAATGTCACTGTAGGGAATCAGCCTGTGGCGTTAGTGGTTTCGTCGGACGGCACCACGGCCTATGTGGCCAATTACGCCGATAGCACGGTAACCCAGGTCAACCTCACCAGCGACACCCCAGTTACGAGCATTGCGGTGGGAGGGCAGCCAACCTCTGTTGCGCTGACAGCCGCAGGCGTGCTCTGGGTGGGTGGCGCGGGCTTCCCGACTGAGATCAACACCTCGAACATGAGCGTAACCGCTACGGAGTCGACGTCGGGACGGACAATCGCCGGGCTGGGGTTTAGCGATCTGGAGAACGAACTGATCGCGACATCCACCGTGGGCAGCGGCAACGTCAACATCGACGAGATCAGCCCAAGCAGCGTGCAGACCGGGGGGACATACGCAACTCTCGCCTCCCATTCGATCTCCACGCTCGGAACGTACTTTAACCCCCGCGTTCAGACGCAGTCTTTCGGTTTCACGAGTACCCCGACCTCGAGCATGATCCCGATAAATACAGCTCAACCAGGGGCTCCTCCGCTCGTCGTGCAAGACGGATGGGCTGTCGTTACAGCTACGCCGACTGGGTTCTCGATTACCGATGCATCCGGGCATGTTGTGCTGGTGTCCGAGACAACGCCGTCGCCCGTTGCGGCGATTGCAGTCGATTCCAAGCTCAATGTTGCTTATCTCACGATGCCAGATTCGAATACGCTCTTGACTGTGCCTCTGCCTGGAACGGGCACAAATTGAGTCGCAACGAATCGACGTGATCAAGATCCGTTGTGCGGAGCGATCACGGGCACGAGAAACAGAAAAGCGGGGTTTGCGCCCCGCTTTTCCATTTTCGCTTTTCAATTGAGAGCTGCCGGCTACCGCCAGTGGCCTTCAATCAATACCCAGCCCCCATTGCGCCGTTCCCAGTGATGGGGAACCCAGACGGCACCATCATGCGGCGGATGCACCCAACGGCCGTGAGTCCAGACGTAGCGGTGACCATCCCAACGGTGGTAGCCGTCGTTCCACACCCATCCGTCATGCGGTGGATGGTCATGATGCTCAACGATAGGCGGAGGCGGTGCAATGCGCACGACAATTTGTGCCAATGCAATCGCAGGAGTGAGACACAGAGCAAGCAGCCCTGCCAAAAGAGTCTTTTTCACAGAAATCTTGACCTCCGTGGTTTGGATCTGCCGGAATCGGGAAGCCTTTTCCTGGCGGTTAATGATAACAACACCTGGGTAGGGGTTTGGTTGCGCGCTGTTGAAAAAAGTCCGCCCGGAACGCTTTCCTGCCGATAAAGGATGCGCAGTCAGGCCGGATGATTAACCGGCGACTTCAGCCGGTTCTTTGGGCGCGAAGACATTGCCCAGGCGCTGGATCTCGGCTCCGACGCCGATTAGCTTCTCCTCGATGCGCTCGTAGCCGCGATCCATGTGATAAACGCGATCGAGGATGGACTCGCCATCGGCAACCAGGGCGGCCAAAACCAGCGAAGCCGAGGCGCGCAGGTCGGAGCACATAACGGCGGCGGCGGAGAGCCGGGCGGGGCCGCGCACCGAGGCCGCGCTTCCATCAACTTTGATGTTTGCGCCCATCCGGATCAGCTCCTGCACGTGCATGAACCGGTTCTCAAAGATGTTCTCGCGGACCAGGCTGACGCCCTCAGCCTGCGTGGCGAGGGTCAGGTACTGGGCCTGCATATCGGTGGGAAAGCCAGGATATTCCTCGGTTGAGATGTCGGCGGCACGCAGTTGGGCGGCGGCTCTGACGCGGATCGAATCGGGACCGAGCACGTCAATGCGCGCGCCGGCTTCCTCGAGCTTGGAAATCACTGCGCCAAGGTGAGCGGGGTAGCAATTGGCGACGATGAGGTCGCCCGCGGTGATGGCGCCGGCAATGAGAAAGGTTCCCGCCTCAATGCGGTCGGGGTTGATGCGGTAGCGCGCGCCGTGGAGGCTGGTGACTCCATGCACGCGAATAGTGGCCGTGCCTGCGCCCTCGATTTGTGCGCCCATGGCGTTTAGCAGCGCGGCAAGATCGGAGACCTCCGGCTCGCGAGCACAGTTCTCCATCAGCGTGTCGCCCTCGGCGAGCACGGCAGCCATCAGCAGGTCTTCAGTGCCCGTGACGGTGATCTTGTCAAAAACAATATGAGCGCCGTGAAGGCGTTCCGCTCGCGCCTCGAGGTAGCCGTGCTCCTGTTCGATGACTGCACCCATCTTCTCCAGGCCTTTGATGTGCAGGTCGATGGGCCGGCCGCCAATGGCGCAACCGCCGGGCATTGCCACGCGGGCCATGCCAGCGCGGGCGATAAGCGGGCCCAGCACCAGCGAGCTGGCGCGCATGGTTTTGACGATTTCATAGCGCGCGACGGGATCGGAGAGCTTGCGGCAGCAAATTGTGGTGCGGTCCTGGAGCTCGCCTTCGCGCAGTTCGACTTCGGCGCCCATTGAGGCGAGCAAACGCCGTTCGGTTTCAATGTCTCGGACCTGAGGAATGTTTTCGAGGGTGACTTCATCCTCGGTGAGGATGGCCGCCGCCATGCAGGGCAGCGCGGAGTTCTTCGCGCCGGAGACGCGAATGGTGCCGACCAGCGGATTGCCGCCGCGAATAACGAACTTATCCATAATGAGTGCCGGAATGAGCGCCGGGTCAGTGCGGGCTCACAGCTCCCGGCTGCCAGCCGTTAGCACTCAGTGTAAACGCGAGCGCCGGCGCCGCTCAGTGCGTTGTCTTAAAGGCCGGGTCGATGCCGTGCGCAAAGGTTTGCCCAATCGACGAGAATCTCACCGCGCTCCAGCGATAAGAATCCGTGGCCTTGGGCTCGGGAGTCTCGCTGTAGGTTCGAGTGGTTTGCGCGGGCCGTTCCCAATTCGTTGCTGTGCGCCGTTCCAACAGTTGACTACAGTTCATTGCTCGCCTCCGTGATCGAGGATGAACGGCTCTCGCCGCACTCCCCGGGCCGCTTTAGTTTCCGGTTTGGGCCGCGGCGACAAGGTGCAGCGGCTCATTGAGCGTGAATAGAAGGACTGCGCCGTCGTCCAGCGTAGCCTGAGGATGGTCGATGAGTAATTGCACCGTGATGACGCTGGCGCCGATAATGCCGCCGGCAAGCGCGCCACCGGGGCCGCCGATAATCGCGCCCGTGACCGCACCTGCTCCGGTTCCAGCGCCGTATTCAATGCCAATTTTCTTCATGCGAGAACCGGGCGTGACGTTGCCCTCGCCGCGGATTCGGTCATTGGAGCCGGGCGCGCCAGTGGTGTCGGCATAAAGATGGAATCGCGATCCGTCGGCGAGAATTACAAATTCTGGCTGCAAGCGCATCGATCCGTGGCCGGCAAAGTGACCGCTCGAAACCGAATCAACCTTGCCGTCAATCTCGGATCCCGCGGGAATGAGGACCTGGCCATCCTGAATCACGTCAGATACGACGCGCGTGCGGAACGCATCGCCGCTCTGGTTCATCGCCGTGGAAAGGCGATCCATCAAACGGACGCGAATGACGGCGCCTTCGCCGAGTGTGCCGGGCGGAAGCGGAGCTGGGTGAACAATGTCGCCGTCGGGATCGCTGCTGGCCGAATCGAATCGGGACGCGCGCGGATTCAGCGCGGGAGGAGCAGAAGCGCCAGGCGCAACCTGCACAATGCCGTCGTCGGTGCCGTCGGCTGCGTTAGCGGGCAGCGTGTAGAGCGAACCATCGAGAGAGCGCTGCGCTGGCTGCGCATTTTGTTGTGTCTGTTGCGGCGCCGCAGGTTGCGCGTACATCGGATGGCTGGGGGAGGGCTTGGCCACCGGCGCAGGCTGCGGCTCGGGAGTGGTGATGGTGTCGTCGGGCGGAGGATTGGACGTGCCCGAGTATGCACTCGGCTGGCTTGCCTGCTGCGCACCCAATAGAGCCGCCGTCGCGGCCAACAAGACGCATACAAAAATGTTCCGCTTCATCCCGACCTCCTTCACCCGAGCAAAGATCTGCTTACCTATTTAGACCCTGCGGGGACGGGAAAGTTCTGCACCCAAAGTCTCTATCGGCCGCAGACGTAAAACCAGCCAAGATAAGCGTAGCGTAAGATTGAGCAATGGCGAATTGGTGGATGATCGGCGTGTGCCGCGGACGGCAAGAATCAACATGGTTATCATTCAGCATTCCCGAAGCGGGCCCGGCGACCTGTGACGCTCGCCTCGCAGGCGATCCACACCCTGTTTGCTAAAATCCAAAATGAAACAACCATTTTTCCACATGCAATTTTTCGCTGGACGGGAGAACACTTTTTGCACGGACAGGAGCTTTTGGGGACCATTCAAGGCGCCGCCGGAGAAACCCTGCCCGTGGATCGCCGTCCCAAACTGAACGACCGGCTGCAACACCGCATTTTGAGGAGCGATATGACTGAGATTGTTGCCATTCGTGCCCGCGAGGTTCTGGATTCGCGCGGCAACCCGACCGTAGAGGCTGACGTAATTCTGGAAAGCGGCGCAATGGGCCGCGCCATTGTGCCATCGGGCGCTTCAACGGGCGAGCATGAGGCCGTGGAGTTGCGCGACGGCGATAAGAGCCACTACCTCGGCAAAGGTGTATTGCAGGCCGTAGACAACGTAGAGACGGCGATCGCTCCGGAGCTGGAAGGCATGGACGCGGCGAATCAAAGGCTAATCGATCAGTCGATGATTGCGCTGGATGGAACGCCTAACAAAAGCAAGCTGGGCGCGAATGCAATTCTGGCAGTCTCGATGGCTGCGGCTCGCGCCGTGGCCTCGACCCTGGAAGTTCCGCTGTATCGCTACCTGGGCGGCGTGAACGCGAGCATCCTGCCCACGCCGATGCTCAACGTATTGAACGGTGGCGCGCACGCCGACTCGAATGTCGATTTTCAGGAGTTCATGATCATGCCCGTTGGGGCGGAGCGCTTCAGCGAGGCGCTGCGCTGGTCGGCCGAAACTTTTCACACATTGAAGAGCGTGCTCAAGAAGAAGGGCTACAACACTGCGGTGGGCGATGAGGGTGGATTTGCGCCGTCGCTCAAATCGAATGCCGAGGCCATTGAGCTGATTCTTGAAGCGATAGAGCAGGCCGGCTACAAGCCGGGCGAGCAGATCGCAATTGCGCTCGATCCGGCATCGAGCGAGTTTTACGATGCCGAAAAGAAAAAGTATGTATTCAAGAAGGGCGACAAGAGCGAACTGTCGAGCGAACAAATGGTTGGTTTCTACGAAGACTGGATTCGCCAATACCCCATCGTCTCGCTTGAAGACGGCCTGGCCGAGGACGACTGGGAAGGTTGGAAGATTCTTACCGACAAGCTTGGCGGGCACATTCAGCTGGTGGGCGACGACATCTTCTGCACGAACATCAAGCTGCTGCAGCGCGGCATTGAAGAGGGCGTTGGCAATTCCATTCTCATCAAGCTCAACCAGATTGGCACGGTGACCGAGACGCTCGAGGCAATCGACCTGGGCCGCCGTTACGGTTATACAGCGGTCATGTCGCATCGTTCGGGCGAGAGCGAGGACACGTTCATCGCCGATTTGGCAGTGGCTACCGGGGTGGGACAAATCAAAACCGGCTCGGCCAGCCGCACCGACCGCATCGCGAAGTACAACCAGTTGCTGCGCATTGAAGAGGAGCTGGCTTCGGGCGCGGTTTATCTGGGACTCGAAAGCCTGAACTACAACGATTAAGCAGTCGATGCTCTAGCCCGCATATCTCACAGGCGAATTGTCGATTGAGGTGAGTTTGTGAGCGAAAATAGTTGGAAAGGCCGTCTTTTCTGTGTCATAACTACGTTGTCGAAGCGTGTTATGGCTGCGGAAAGGTCGGCCTTTCACATGACAGAGTGTAATCAAGAAGTCTTCTCGTTTGCATCTCATTTTTCGCGCCGCGTCGAGGCCAGTTTCACAGCGGGTCAGGTATCGAGCGACGGCGGAGCGCTGTTGTTGCGTCAGGCCGATCGCAAGATCGGTTTGCTGGAGCGGGTGGCGTCTTGTTTTACCGACCGGCGGTCGCCGCTGCTGGTCCAGCACCAGCTTGGCGAGATGCTCTCGCAGCGCATCTACGGGCTGGCGCTGGGTTACGAGGACCTGAACGATCATGAGCAGTTGCGCCACGATCCGTTGATGGCCGTGCTGTCGGGCCGGCGCAAGCTGGAAGCTCCCCTGGCCGGCAAGAGCACGCTGAACCGGCTGGAACTTCCCGGCGGCTCCCAGCGTTACCACAAGATCGATTACGCGCCGGAAAAGATCGACGCGCTGCTTTGCGATCTATTCATCGAGTCGCACGCCGAAGCGCCCGGCCAGATCGTGCTTGACCTGGATGCAACCGACATCCCGCTCCACGGCCATCAGCCGGAGCGATTTTTTCACGGCTACTACGACAGCTACTGTTACTTGCCGCTCTATATCTTCGCTGGCGATCAACTGTTGTGCGCTCGGCTTCGCCCCAGCAACGTGGATGGTGCGGACAACTGCGGCGAAGGGTGCCGAAGCGGGCGTGGTGGTGGCGCTGGGAGACTCGATTACCGATGGCCACGCGGCGACGACCAACGGCAACGACCGCTGGACCGACGTGCTGGCGTCGCGATTGCAAGCTTCCAAAAAGACGCGGAATATCGGCGTGTCGAACCAGGGAATCGGCGGTAATCACGTCCTGACCGATGGGCTCGGCCCCAATGTGCTGGCGCGCTTCGACCGCGACGTGCTGGCGCCGGCCGGCGTACGCTGGCTGATCGTGTTTGAAGGCGTGAACGACCTGGGCGGGTTGGCGATACGCGGCGAGGTTCCAGCCGAGCAGCACGCGGCGTTGGTCGCGCGCCTGATTGCTGCGTATCAGCAGATCATCGAGCGTGCCCATGCGCATGGGCTGCGTGTTTACGGCGCAACCATCACGCCGTATAAAGGTTCGGGCTACTATCATCCCGGTTTGTTAAGTGAAGCCGACCGGCAAGCAGTGAACGCGTGGATTCGCGCCGCCGGCCACTTCGACGCGGTCATCGATTTCGACGTAGTCGTGCGCGACCCAGCGCATCCCGAGCAGCTATTGCCTGCGTTCGATTGCGGCGATCATCTGCATCCTTCACCCGCCGGGTACAAAGCGCTGGGTGAATCGATTCCGCTGGATTTATTTGAGAAGTGACCGGCGAGCAAGTCTGTCGCCGCCTTTCCCGATGCCGAGCATGAGCCGAGGGAACGTCCCGTCTGTCCCCAGTTTCAAAGTGGCAACGATTGGCAACAGGCTTCAGATGGGCTCGGGCGATTGACGGGGGTTATTGAGCCAGGGAATCTGACGACGAATTACACCTACGATGCTTTGAACAATCTCGTGTGCGCGGATCAGTGGGGCGCTGGCGGGATCGGCTCGTGGTGCACTAGCAGCCGCCATAGATATTTTGCATACGATAGTCTTTCCCGACTGACCTTGGCGGCAAATCCAGAGAATGGCGTGCTCTATTATAGCTACGACGCCAATGGAAATGTCTTAACGAAGATAGATGGACGGGGTATCACAACCGGTTATTCATACGACGCATTGAACCGCCTGAAGTTGAAAAATCACTGGCAAGGAGGTTCTCAAGTTGGCCAGCCTGAAGGGTTTGGCTACGATGGTAAAGACGAGTGGGGAAATACATTGAGTCCGGTCCCTTCAAATCCTATCGGGCGGCTGACCCACGGGTCCAATGAAGTGAACGCGGCAGAAAATTACTGGTACGACCCGATGGGAAGGCTCAAGCAGGAGATTTATTGCACACCGCAGAATTGTAATTACACCAACACTGTCCAAGCGCAATACGATTTGGCTGGAGATCTTACTTCTTTGACTTATCCAAACGGCAGTATCGTCTCACAATCCTTCGACGGTGCGGGACGTCTTTCGACTGTGGGCTATTCGTACTGGAATGGAAGCTCTTATGTCGGAGCGAACTACCTCACGGTCAATAACTACGACCCTTCGGGACATGTGACCTCCTCCCGCATTGGTAACGGCATGGTGACAACATCCGCCAGTTATAATTCGCGGTTAGAGGTTAGCTCTTTGGCGTACAACACAACGCCGGCAACCGTGTGGTCGAGACTGTACACGTGGACTCCAAACGGCAATCTTCAACAGGCAACCGATCCGATCACTAGCACCACACGTAAGTACGGCTATGATGCTCTGAACAGGATCACAAGCGCATTAGATGTGATTATGGGAACTCAAAACCCGGCGCCCAACGGATTGAGCGAGAACTTCACATACGATGCGTTTGGCAATCTGTGGGAGTCGGGCAATTTCACTTTTTGGCCAACGCAATATACCAACGGCAACGAGCCTTACGGCGCGACTTTCGATGCGGCCGGCAACTTGGTGAACGACGGAATTGGGAACACGTTTACATGGGACGAAGAGGGAAGAGTTTCGACAGCAAATGGGGTCGCCTACACCTATAATGCGGCTGGCGAGCGCGTTGGAAAGTCAGGTTCCGGGACGACCGACACGATCTACTTCGACGGACGGCCGGTGGCCCGGCTGTCCGGCAGCGCATGGACAGACCTGATCTATGGCGGGAGCACTGTCCTAGCCGAGGCTTCTGGCACAAATCCAGGCACACCGGTTTACCGGCTGACCGATCACTTAGGCTCGTCTGTGGCCACGATCACATCACCGAATCCCCCGTTCAATATTCAGGACTATGCGCCGTTTGGCCAGCTGTTCAATGGAAGCAGCTCTAATGATCCGTACAAGTTCACCGGCAAAGAAAGAGACGCAGAATCGGGGCTCGACTACTTCGGGGCAAGATACTACGGATCGAACATGGGCCGGTGGATGTCCCCCGACTGGAGTGCCAAGCAGGAGCCTGTTCCGTACTCCAAACTCGACAATCCGCAAACGCTCAATCTGTACAGCTATGTGCAAAACAATCCGCTATCGAGCTTCGATGATGACGGTCACGCAACAATCGAGATTCGTTACAAAAGCTTAGGTCCTGGCTACACCCATTCATACATCATTGTCACTGATAGGAACGGGAGCCAAACTGTGTTTCGCGGCGGACCAAGTAACGATGTTTCCAGCCTATGGATAACGCCTGCTACTCCGGGGGCCGCTTCGCAATCTTCCGGTTTACAATCTTCAGCTTCTGATTCGTCCAATTCGTCTAGTCCAGGAAGTGCCCCCATTTCTAATGGAGACCCATTTGGGGCACTTGTTGGTGTAAATGCACCTTACGTACCCGGTGCTCCTGATTACCAAACGAATCCAGCAGCATCAACCACATTGTTATCAAATGATCTGCCAGCAGCCGGGTACATCGACCAACTGAAGCAGTATCAGAATTCTGTCAACGGATCGGACATACCTTACAATCCGTTGACCACTAACAGCAATGCATACGCAGCTGGAGCCGCCAAGTCTTTAGGTTTAACTGTTCCAACGGCACCTGTAAATGCCCCAGGATCTGGTACCCAACTGCCTATTATTCCGCCACCGCCCACACCTGCGCCACCGCCCGCACCTCCGTGCTCTGTTGCGGGAGCCTGTCACTAGTCATGCGGCAAAAAAGGGGGATTATATGAAAATGTTCATTTCATTTGCGGTTGGGATAGGATTGATCGTCTTGATTGCCGTGATGCTAACGAATAGGAAGTCAGGACACACAATCATTTTGAACGGCAAAGTCACCGATTCTTCTCTAGTGACGGCTGACGCTCTTGAGGGCGAAATCCGTACTGGATTGACGGTAGGGAGCTCCCTTAATACGGTCAATGATTTTCTAGCGAAGCGCGAAATCGAACACAGCTTCGTAGCCCCTTCTAAAACCGTTTATGCGATTGTCAACGATTTGAAGGGGGGATCGATGCTTGTGCGCAAATCTCTTACTTTCCAATTTCATTTCGACGACTCGCTGAAGCTGCAATCTATCGACACGAAGGTGATCCATACCGGACCGTGAGTCGCGGGCGCATATCGCTATGATGCAGATCGGCTTCATCTACGATCCCACTCAGCACTTTGTGCGTACAGTTGTTTTAAGCATATCCCGTTCTACCGGCAAGGAAAGAGACACCGAATCCGGGCTCGATAACTTCGGAGCTAGGTACTACGGAAGTACGATGGGCAGGTTCATGTCGCCGGATTGGTCAGCCAAAGCCGAGCCTGTTCCCTATGCCAAACTCGACAACCCTCAGAGCCTCAATCTGTACAGCTATGTAGGCAACAACCCGCTCTCTCGGTTTGATCCGGACGGGCACTGCGCTGATCACTATGACAACGGGTCTTGCAAAGTGAACGTCGATCCAAAGACAGGAGAGGCAGGCGCAAAAGCTGGCAAGCAACTGGAAGGTGTACTGAACAAATATGACAAGGCTATCAACGCGTTAGGTGACAAGTCGAAGTTCAGTATCAAGGACTCGAAAGGAAACGTCGTCGGATCGCTTACGGGCGGCGAAATCAAGGCTGTTTGGAATGGAACGTCATTCACCGTGACAAGCCAAACCAATTTTGGTAACGGAGGTGCCGGTGGTGGAACCAGTGGCACTTGGAATGGGGATTCCTTCTCGGGTCATAGCAATCTGAGTCCTGGGGCGGTCTCGGCCTACGCTAATGCCGCTTCTGACCGCAATGAAGCCCCGATGGTCGGCCTGAACACCTTGACTTTCCATGAACTTGGCCACGAGACCCATTATGGGGAGTCGCTAACCATGAAGTATCCGGTGACCCCGACTATTTCGTAGAT
>Ga0208220_1000458_pt1 | contig 17200 bp, 13 predicted proteins | sample NGESurdeep092012_9_FD_184484 | JGI IMG/M metagenome (GOLD analysis project Ga0208220, IMG submission 184484) | Arctic peat soil microbial communities from Barrow, Alaska - NGEE Surface sample F53-1 deep-092012 (SPAdes) | ecosystem: Environmental > Terrestrial > Soil > Wetlands > Peat ... | reverse complement strand
CCCTCGGCGGCGAGCCGTGTCACCGTGTCCTTGTCGAGCGTCCACAGCGGATAGGACGTGGTCGCCGTGTCGTGTCCGGCCGCCAGCACGCCTTGCCGGTGGCTCTTCGGAATCACCATCAGCGCGCCGTTGATCGGCATCACCTCGTCAAGGAACACCGCGATGTTCATGGCGCGCGGTTCGGGCATGCCGTCGTCGCGCGCCCAGGTGCCGTAGTCCTGATGCCATTGCCAGACCTCGCCCTCGAATGCGGCTTTGGCATTGAGCTTGAACTGATGCACGTAGACGCCCTCGCCGAAGAGCTGGCGGAGCGGCTCGACAAGCCGTGGATGACAAGCGAGCAGCCGGAATGTTTCATTAAAGGTGTGGGCGGCAAAGGCAGTACGCGGCGCACCCGACTTCTCGCGCCAGACCTCCTGGCGATCGAGCTTGAGGATCGCCTCCGCGTCGTCGCGCAGCTGCGCGATTTCTTCCTCGTTGAAGCAGTTCGGGAAGAACAAGTAGCCCTGTTCGTCGAACTCTTTCAGTTGACCGGGCGAAAGCTGCATGATGCGTCCAAAGGTTGGCGTTTCCCGCAGTATTGTTGTCGTTCGACGCCAGTTTACCCCAGGCTCCACGGCCGATCTACACCGGCGCGGCGACGAAACAATTGCGCATTTTGCCGAGACCCTCGATCTCGGTTTCCATGATGTCGCCGGGTTTGAGGAATGTGTTGGTGCCCTGGCCCACGCCGCCGCAGGTGCCGCAGCTGAAAATATCGCCGCTGTCGAGGGTGAGAATGTGCGAGGCGTATTCGATCTGCTCCTCGGGCGTGAAGATGAACTGCGAGGTGTTGCCGTTCTGCTTGATCTCGCCGTTGACGGTGAGGCGAATGAACAAATTGGTGTGGTCGCCCACAAAGGCGCGCGGGACAAGGAAGGGACCCATCGGCGCGAAATTGTCGTGGCTCTTGCCGTTGAGCCAGTCAGAGCGCAGTCCGGGGCGATCCGTTCGAATTTGCAGGTCGCGGGCCGAAACGTCGTTGGTCGTCATGAAGCCTGCGACATGGTCGAGCGCGTGCCCGGCCTTGATACGCTTTCCGCCTTTGCCGATGGCAAGCGCGATCTCCGCCTCCCAGTCGATCTTTTGCAAGCCGTGCGGAATCGCGATGTCGTCGTTGGCGCCGGCGAGACAGCTCGGCGCTTTCAGGAACAGATAAGGTTTTGACGTCGATTTCTCGCCGGTGAATTTGGGGCCTGTGGCTGGCGTCATGCCGGCACGGAGCATCTCGTCGACATGTTCCTGAAAGTTCTGCGCGGCATAGAACATCTTGCCGGGCCGGCGCACCGGCGGCAGAGCATGCAGGCTCGCGAGCTTGGCGGAGTCATGCCGTAATCCTTCTTTCCCGACAAAAGCGGCGACTTCCTGGAGTCCGGCAAAATTGGCGTCCCAGTTTTCCAACAGGCCAAGCATACTGTCGGTCGAACTCAAGACGCTTTTTTTGGACGACGCGCGATAGGCCGCGTGCGCCGCCGCGACATCGATGGCGTCGTCGCCCATGACGATGGCGACAAAGGCGTTGCCGTCCGGTTTTGCCACGCTGGCCAGTTTGAAAAAGCTGCCGTTCATGCGCCGTGTCCTTGTTTTGCGGCCGGCATCAAGGCTTCTTCGCTTCGGCGTAGGGATAGATCATGTCGCCAGCCTTGTATTGCTTCGGCCAGACGATGACCTCATGGTTGGTGTCCTTAAACTGATCGACCGAATTGCCGGTGACATGCTGGAACTGGGTGAAGAAAACGCGCGACTTCGCCCATTCGCCGTCCTTGCCGAACGTGATGTTGCCGACCACGGTTGAGAACGTGTGGCTATGCATGTAGGCCGCGAGTATTGTTTGATCCGTGCTTTTTGTACCTTCGACGGCCTGGGCGAGAACCTGGCCGGCCGCGTAACCGAGCGGCGGAAACGCCCATCCGACCGGATCGGTGCCCTGGCGTGGTGCATCGGCCTGATACTTCGCCAAGAGTTCGCGCGTGCCGGGGAACGTCAAGGATGGTGCCGGCAGGAACGGCTCGTTGTTGACGATGCCGTTCATCAACGGTCCGAGCTGCGCTTTAATGGGCGTGACCAAGAGTCCTATCAAGGCGCCGCCGAACATTTTGGGGGTGAGCCCGATTTCATTGGCGGCGCGCACGATGCCGACCGAATCCGGCGGATAGGCGGCAACGAAAACGATGTCGGGATTAAGCGCCTGTACCGCGCGCATGATCGGTGTGTAGTCGGTCGTCGCAGGCGGATAGCGCGTGTCCAATACAGTTTCGAAGCCGCCGATCTCCTTGAGGCTCGCCCGCGCGCCGTCAGCGGCGTTCTGGGCAAATTCGGCATCGGCAGCGACGATCGCCACGGTCTTCGGCCGCGGCTTGGCCGCGGCCGCGAGTTCGAAGAAGCCATAGGCAAAGGACTTCTGCGGTTCGGGCCCGGTCGGCAGCATCGAGAAGTACTGGTCGTAATGGAATTTGCTGTTGGCGGCATTCGCGAGAATGCCGATGGTGGTTTTCTTGTATTGCATCAAAACCGGAATGGCCGGCGCAACCATGTTGGTCGCATAGGGCCCGATCAGAAGGTCGACTTTGTCGACGGTGATCAGCTTCGTAAAGAGCTGTGGAACATTCGCCGGATTGCTCTGGTCATCATAGAACACCAGCTCAACCGGGCGTCCGAGCAGGCCGCCTTTCGCATTGACGTCGTCGCGCCAGATCTGCAGTGCCGCCAGCACCTGCTTGCCGATGGGCGCAACGCCGCCGGTGAGTGCCAGGCTGGTGCCGACCCTGATTGGATCGGCCGCTTTTGCCGCATCCGATAGCAGCAGCGCGCCGGCTACGAGAAACGCTGCGAGTCCAAGGACTTTTCCCCAAACGCATAAATTGCGCATGCTTTGTACTCCCCCCAAGGCGCCTGTTGTTGCGGCGCTGCTCTATTTCCAAGCGTTACTTCCTCCTCGACGAACTCTTTTGATTATTGGCCTTGCGGGCAGCGTAACACTCTTTACGTCCCGCGAAACACTGCCTTGCGCTTGCCGTGGAACGCCTCGACGCCCTCGCGAAAATCGTCGGATTGGCGCAGCCGGCTGTAGCAATGGCCTTCCAGTTCGATCGCCGCCTCGAGATTAGTGTCTTCGGTTTTGTTGAGCAGCGTTTTGGCGGTGCGCTGCGCCAGCGGCGAAAAGGCGCGCAGTTCGTCGACCAGAGCGTCGGTCGCGTTCTCCAGTCTGTCGTCGGCCACGCATTCGGTGGCGATGCCCCATTCGTAGGCTTGCTTTGCCGCAATGCGTTTCGAGCGCATCACGATGTCCTTGGTGCGGGTGATGCCTATGATCTTCTGCAGCCGTGCCGAGCCGCCGGAGCCGGGAATCTGGCCGAGTCGCTGCTCCGGCAGCGCATAGAGGCAGGTTTCGGAAACCAGCCGGAAATCGCAGGCGAGCGAAATCTCGAAGCCGACGCCGAAGCAATAGCCGCGGTTGGCGACGATCACGGGCTTGCCGCAGCGCGCCGGTGCCGCGATGTTCCAGGCCAGCTTCGACACATGCTCGGGCGACGCCGCCAGGAAGCCTGCGATGTTGCCGCCGCTGGAAAAATGTTCGCCGGTCGATCGCAATACGATCACGCGCACGCGCGCATCCTCGTCGAGCGTCTCGAACACCAGGCGGAACTGATCGCGCTCGCCCATTTCGATGACGTTCAAGGGCGGCCGGTCGAGCACGATATCGGCGCGTTCGTGCGCCGGATCGATCTCGACGCGAAAGCCGTCGAGCTTTTGCAAACGCGGATCGGAAAACTCAAGCATGGCAGTATGCGTCATGCGGCGGTTCCTTGATGAGACGAGGCAGGTTCAACACTGTATTCGCCGGCGACAAGCTTGCGGCGCAGAAGCTTCCCGACCGGCGATTTCGGAATGTCCGCGACAAAAACATAGCGGCGCGGCCGCTTGAAATTGGCGAGGCCGGAATCGCGGCAGAAGGCGTCAAGCTCCTCGGCCTCGATCGCCGTGCGGCGCTTGATGAAGGCGGTGACGGTTTTGCCCCAGCGCTCGTCCGGCAGGCCGACCACGGCGACTTCCGATACTGCGCTGTGCAGCGACAGGCAGGATTCGATCTCGACCGGGGAGACGTTCTCGCCGCCGGTGATGATCATGTCGTCGACCCGGCCGGTGACGAAAATGTCGCCGTCGGCATCGAAGAAGCCGGTGTCGCCGGTAAAATACCAGCCGTCGCGCAGCGCCTTGGCGTCGGCGTCGGGTCGCCGCCAATAGCCCTCGAACGATTCGTCGCCGGCAAGGAGCGCGATGATCTCGCCTTCCTCGCCGGTGGCGGCGATCTCATCGACCGATGTCGCCCCGAGCTTGACCACGCGCACCATCTGATTGATGCCGGCGCGGCCGGCAGAGCCGGGCTTTGCCTGCGCATTCTGGTCGATGGTGAAGGTATAGACCTCGGACGAGCCGTAATGATTGACGAACAGCTCGGGATCGAATGCGGCCTGCAATTTCTTCAACAGACCGTCGGTCATTGGCGCGCCGGCAAAGCCGAGCTTGCGCACCGAGCTTATATCGCCGTCCGCGAACAGCGGGTGATGCACCAGATCATGATAGAGCGTCGGCACCAGATAGAGATTGCTGACGCGTTCGGCGGCGATCAGCTTGAGGGCTTCGCCGGCTTCGAACCGGCGCAGGCAGACGAATGCGCCGCCGACGAGCGACATGGCGAGCAGCGAGCGAACGCCCATGGTGTGATAAAACGGCATGACGCCGAGCGTGCGCTCGCCGTGGCCGTAAAGATTTTGCGCGACATGGGCCAGCGCCGCCGCCCGCTCGGCGTACTGGCGGCGCGGCACGCCTTTTGGCTGCGCCGTGGTGCCGGACGTGTACAGCATTACCGACCAGGCTTGCGCATCGACCAGCGCGGTTGCGTCCGGCGCCGCCCGGTCCGCCAGCGCGGCAAAGGCGATCTCGGACGGCAGTACTTTGTCGAGGGCGATGCGCGGCAGTTTTTGCGCCGAGGCCGATGCTGTTACGGCTACGGCAGACGCGTCCTCGTAGACGATCGCCTTGGCCTCGGCGTTCTCGACATAGAAATCGATCTCGCTTGCGGTTGAGCGCCAATTCACCGGCGTGATGACGATGCCTGCAAACTGGCAGGCCCAATGCAGCGTTGCGGCCTCCCAGCGGTTCTGCAGCGCGGTGACGAGGTGGTCGCCCGCCGCAAGGCCGATCGCGTCGAAACCTGAGACCAATGCCGAAATGCGCCGGTACCATTGCGCGTAGGTCATGCGCGTGTCGCCGTCGGCAATAGCGAGCGCGTTCGGGTCGCGGGCGACGCTGGCGAGAAAGCTTAGGCCGAGATCGAGCATGCAGGAAAAACGCCGAGGGTGGGAACTTCCGCCATGATAAGCGCTCGAAGGCTGATGACAAAGCGGTCAACCGCAACCTGTCGTCGAACGTCGCGCGATCCTCCAGGGGCATTTTAATCGGGCCGTTCAAAAGGCACTCACACAGCCGTGATGGAATTTTTAGCGGCCAGCTTCGTTCTCCTCCGGGGACGGGCACGAAGGCAACGTGCACAATTTGTTAACCAGGAGAAGACCATGACCAGCATTTCAAAGCTCGCGCTAATCGCTACATTCGCGGCCGCCGGCATCGCCTCACCTGCATTCGCGCAGTCGGACGCGAACTCGCACAGCCATAGAATTCCCGCCCATCTGAGCGGCCGCCTTTTCGATATGGCACCGCAGGACGTATCGGCGCGCGATTCCGACATCCCGTCGGCCACCGGCGGCGGCAGCGTCGGCTATAATCAGATGATTTATAATTGGTAGCGCAGCGATGAAAGCGGGGCGGGCTCGCGCTCGCCCCGCTTTTATTTGCCGACGTATCTAGCGCCGCGTCGGAAATAAAGCGGCTGGAAAATCCGCGGCGGAACGATGGCTCCGCTCGCGCGGCTTATAGTCCTCGTGCGGATTGGGATCCGGCTCGACCGCCCGGCGATAGAGATGCCAGGTGGCATGACCGAGCACCGGCATCACCACGGTCAGCCCGAGGAAGAACGGTATCGAGCCGATCACCAGCAGCGCGGCGACGATCAAGCCCCATAGTGCCATGGTGACGGGGTTTTCGCCGACAACGCGGATCGATGTGAAGAGCGCCACCGCCGCGCCGACATCGCGATCGAGCAACAACGGGAATGAAATCGCGCTGATGGTGAGCACCAGCACCGCGAACAGGAAGCCTATACCGGTGCCGACGAAGATGAGAGACCAGCCGGCACTTGTGTTGAACACCGCATCGGCGAATTGGCGCAACGAGCCTGGCGCGGCGTAACCGAAATTTGCGACATAGATTGCTTCGGCGACCGCGAGCCAGATCAGAAAGATCGCCATCAGCAAGACGCCCATCGCGACGATGGCGCCGAGTGAAGGCGAGCGCAGTACATCGAAGGCGTGGCTCGAGGAACTATCGAGGCCAGCCTCGCGCCGCCGGCTCAGCTCATAGAGACCGATGGCGGCGAGGGGGCCGACCAGAGCAAAGCCTGCCGCGATTGGAAACGCCAGCGGCAGCATCGACTGATTCAGCGTCGTCGCGATCAGAAAGAAGCCGAGCAGCGGATAGATCAAGCAGAGGAAAATCGCGTGGCTCGGCATCGCCAAAAAATCGTCGACGCCGCGCGCAAGCGACTGATAAAGATCCGACGGCGAGATACGGCGAACAACGGGCCGTGCTGGGCTCGCGCTCGCACCGACGAGAATATGCGAATTGGCCATGGCGCTCCTCCTGAACTTTTGTTGGTTCGAGCGGTTGCGCCTGCGGCCAGGGCCGCATGGCGCCCGAGCATTTGCATTGTGACGGAGCATGAAACTTTCGGAAAACCGGATTCAACACTTTCCGATCATGCCCGAAGCAAGCGCCATAATGACACCGCGTCACCTGCGATGCACGCAACAACGCTGTCCTAGCGTTGTCATAAGCTTCACAATCCGGTGTGGTTCCCAATTGTGCAGCGCAGCGTTATTTGTCGCACTTGCGAGCAAGATGTCAGAGCGAATAAAAAACGTGAGATAAATTGCAACAAAAGGAAAGGGCCCCGGTGGGAGCCCTTTCGCTGCGATTCGTTCGCGTCAGCAATGCTGCGTGTTAGCGGTAATGGCCGTGCCCATGACCGTGACCGTGACCGTGCCATCCGCCGCCGCCGATGACTACACCGGGCCCGGGACTGCCGTCATAATAGTCGTAATAACCGTTGCACGGAGCATTGTCGTAGCCGCATCCGCGGCCGTAGTACGGGCCAGGTGCGCCGACGCCTATGCCAATGCCGCGGGGGCCGGCGTAAAATCCGACTTGCGCCATCGCCGGCGCCGCCGACAACAGCACCGCCGCCGTGGCAATCCCAAGGGCAAGTTTCTTCATCCATGTTCTCCTTCTGGCTTCTTCACCTCAGAAGACAAAACGCCGAAGGGCAGCGCGTAGTTCCGCGCGTGCGTCGCGGTGTCACCCGGAATTCCATCCTGCAATTGTGGAACAATTCGAATTCGGATTTGGCCGCTATTACTCGGCGGCTGACAGCATCCGAGCGGGCTCTTGATGTTTCTTCTCGCCGTTCAGCCAGCTCTGCAAACGATCGAGATAGAGATAGACCACGGGCGTCGTGAACAGAGTCAACATCTGGCTGACAATGAGTCCGCCCACCATCGCGTAGCCGAGTGGTTGACGGAGCTCCGAGCCGGATCCCGTCCCCAACATCAACGGTAATCCGCCGAACAGGGTTGCCATGGTGGTCATCATGATCGGACGAAAACGCAACAGGCACGCCGCGCGGATCGCCGCTTCCGGTGTGAAGCCCTCGCGCTCGCGGGTGATCGCGAAATCGACCAGCATGATGCCGTTCTTCTTCACGATGCCGATCAGCAAGATGATGCCGATGATGCCGATCACCGAAAGGTCAAAGCCACCGAGCCACAGGGCGAGCAGCGCGCCGACCCCGGCCGAGGGTAGCGTGGACAGAATCGTCAGCGGATGAACATAACTTTCGTAGAGCACGCCGAGAATGACATAGACGACGATGAGCGCCGCCGCGATCAAGACCGGTTCGCTGGATAGTGAGGATTGGAAGGCCTGCGCATTACCCTGAAAGCCGGTAATGATGGTGTTCGGCATTCCCATGTCTCTCGCGGCTTGCTCGATGGCCTCCACCGCTTGTCCGAGTGCCGCGCCGGAGCGCAAATTAAATGACAGGGTCGCCGCCGGGAATTGCGACTGATGCGAGACCTGGAGCGGGCCGACGGTGTTGGTATTAACAGTCACGAGTGTCGATAACGGCACCAATTGTCCGGTCAACGGCGCTTTGACGTAGATTTGGTTGAGCGAATTCATGTCTTGCCGTAATTCCGGCAGGATTTCGAGTACGACGAAGTATGAACTCACTTGCGTGAAATATTGCGTCACGTCGTTTTGGCCGAAGGCATCATTGAGCGTGGCGTCGATTTCCTGCGCTTGAATGCCGAAGCGCGCAGCAGCGTCGCGGTTGATGGTGACCGTGAGGAGCGGTGCGTTGGTCTGCTGATCGCTGGAGACGTCGGCAATCTGTGGCAAGGTCTTGAGCTTGGCGAGCATTTTCGGTGCCCAGGTGCTGAGCTCTCCGAAGTTTGGATCCTGCAACGTGTATTGGAATTGACCGGCGGAAATGCGCCCGCCCACGGTGATGTCTTGGGACGGCTGCAGGAAGAGCGTAACGCCTTCGACTTTGGCGAGCTGCGGCCGCAGCCGGCTGATGATCTGCATCGCCGTCGCTGCCCGCTCGTTCCGCGGCTTCAGTGCGAGGAAAAATCGGCTGGTATTAAGCGTGTTGCCCCCGCCGTTGCCGAAGAACGATCCGAAAGCCGCGACATCGGGGTCGCGCGCCAGAACCTTGGCAAGTTGCTGCTGGATGTCCCTCATTCTGTCGGGGGAGACGTCCTGCGCGGCATAAGCGATACCCTGGATCGCGCCGGTGTCCTGGACGGGAAAAAAGCCCTTTGGGATTCCGATGAACAGCACCGCGCTGCATGCCATCGTCGCGAAGAACGCCATCAGCGTCAGAAACTGGTGGCGCAACACGACGTCGAGCCCGCGGCGATAGCCGTTGATCAGCGCCTCGAAGCCGGTTTCGATGCCGCGATAGATGCGGCCGTGATGTTCGGATTCCGCGGCGAGGAAGCGTGAGGCGAGCATCGGCGTCAACGTCAATGACACGATCACCGATACGAAGATGGCCGCGGTGACGGTGATCGCGAATTCCCGGAACAGGCGCCCGATGATGCCGCCCATCAGCAGAAGCGGAATAAAGACCGCGACCAGCGAAATGCTGATCGAGATCACGGTGAAGCCGATCTCGCTCGCGCCTTTCAACGCCGAAAGCATCGGCGGCGTGCCGGCCTCGATATGGCGATAGATATTTTCCACCACCACGATGGCATCGTCCACGACGAAGCCGACCGCAATCGTCAATGCCATCAGCGAAAGATTATCCAGGCTGAAACCGAACACATACATCAGTGCGGTCGAGCCGAGCAGCGCCAGCGGGACGGTGACGCTGGGAATGAGCGTGGCGCGGATATTGCGCAAGAACAGCAGGATCACCATCACCACCAGGCCGATCGTGATCGCAAGGGTGAACTCGACGTCACGGAGCGACGCGCGAATGGTCTGCGTGCGATCGATGATCGTGTCTATCTTGAGGCCCTGAGGCGCGATCGCGGCCAACCGCGGCATCGCGGCTCGGATCGCATCGACAGTCCCGATGACATTGGCCCCAGGCTGCTTGTAGATTATGAGCAGCACGCTCGGCGAGATACCGCTGGGAAGACTGCTCAATGCGCTCTGAGTGATGTCCTGCGGAGCAGTGATGGCACGCCCGACATCCCGGACCCGGACCGGGGCGCCGCCGCGATAGGCGATGATGACATCGTCGTACTGCTCCGGTCGCGTCAACTGATCGTTGGTGGCGATCGTAAAGGTCTGCAGAGGACCGTTGACGCTGCCCTTTGCCGCGTCGACGGTCGTGGTGGTGAGAACGCCACGCACGTCCTCCAACGTCAGTTGGCGGGCTTGCAGCTTCGCAGGATCGACCTGGACGCGGATCGAGGGCTTCTGCTGACCGCCGATGTTGACGAGCGCTACGCCGCTGATCTGTGAAATCTGCTGGGCGATGACATTCTCGGCGAAGTCGTCGACCGAAGTCAGCGGTATCGTATTCGAATGGGCGGCCAGGATCAGAATGGGGGTATCGGCCGGATTCACCTTCTTATAGTAGGGCGGCACCGTCAGATTTTGCGGCAGCGTCTTGCCGGCCGCCGTAATCGCCGCCTGCACGTCCTGGGCGGCGCCGTCAATATTGCGATTGAGATCGAACTGCAGCGTAATGACGCTCGTGCCCAGCGAACTTATCGAGGTCAATTGGGTGACGCCGGCGATTTGACCGAACTGCTCCTCGAGCGGCGTCGCCACCGTCGCCGCCATGGTGTCGGCACTCGCGCCCGAAAACAGGACCGTGACTTGAATAGTCGGAAAATCGACTTGCGGCAGTGGCGCCACCGGCAGCAGCGGAAATGCCGCGATGCCAACGAGCGCCAGCGCACCCATCAGCAATGAGGTCGCGATCGGTCGGCGAATAAAGGGTTCCGAAATATTCATCAGGTCTTGTCCGGACCGCCCGCGGCTTGCGTCTTGGCGTCAACGCGGGATCCGACGTCCAGTCGGTATTGACCGTTCACGACGACCTGCTCGCCGGCCGCGATCCCCTTGGTCACAATAGTGACGTCGTTGTTGACGGACGTTGTTTCGATAACGCGCTGATCCACCGTGTTGTCGGGTTTGACCACCCAGGCGTACAGGCCAGTTGGGCCGCGCTGTACCGCGACCGGGGGTATCGTGACGACATCCTTGCGGGTCGTTATCAGGATTCGGATACGCACGAACTCGCCCGGCCAAAGCCGCTCGTCCTCGTTGGAGAATTCCGCCTTGAGTTGAATCGTGCTGGTGGTCTGATCGATCTGATTGTTGATGAGGAGGAGATGGCCTTCCGCCAATTGCTCCTTGTCATTCTGATCGAAGGCGACGACCGGAACGCTGCCGTGCACCATCGCTTCGCGCACCGGGCCGAGGTCGTCCTGCGGCAGCGTGAAAACCACCGTGCACGGTTTGATCTGCGTGAGCACCGTCAGCGGATTAACGTCGTTGGTGTGGATGATATTGCCGATATCGACCTGACGGAAGCCGACCACGCCGTCGATCGGCGCCGTAATGGTGGCATAATTCAGTTGCGTCTGCGCCGCCTCGATGGCGGCCTGATCGGCGTCGATCGTCGCCTTGGTTTGATCGACCTTAGCCTGTTGTGCGTCGAGATTTTGGTGCGTCTCGAAATTCTTCAGCACGAGCGTATTGAATCGCTCCAAGTCTTTCTCGGCATCGACCAGCAGGGCTTCATCTTCGCTCTTCTTCGATACCGCCTGATCGAGCGCGGATTTGAAAACTGCCGGATCGATCTTGGCAAGGACATCGCCTTTATGGACCTCTTGGCCCTGACGAAAGTCGATGGAGATTAGCTGGCCATTGACCTGGGCGCGGATGGCGACGGTATTGAGGGCTTGGACGGTGCCCAGTGCGTCGTAATAGATCGGCACATCGCGCTGGGCTGCTGCGGTAACCGACACCGGAATCGACGGCGGCAGTGCGGACTGGGCCGCTTGCGAACTGCCGTGGCGCCAAATAATAATCCAGGCAGCCACGCATGTTAATGCGATCCCTGCAACCACCAGAAAAATCTGACGGGGACTTCGCCCACCCATCCAAGTCCTCATGTTCCTAGCTATAACCCGCCATCTGTATCGCTAAAATGTGAACTTTATTTCCAAGTTCCAGTCGCCGTCGGCCAGACAGCGATGGAACCAGAGCTATCGGACCGCAGCGGCTATCGAACCGCCGCCATTGGATAAGCCGCCGCCATTGGACCCGTTGCGAACTAACCCCGCAATGGCCGGCGCATTAAAGTTAATTAAGGTGGCCGTTTCTTGAGCTGCCGGCGCGCAATTAACGATGCTCGTGTAATGACTTGCGCCTGTTCCAGTTCGGGCTTGATCCGGCAATAAACATGGTGGCTATTCCTTATGCAACGCAGCGGGAAAGTCGGCGTTCCTCGTGTCAGCATGGTCCGAAAGTTCTGATTCTGGTGTCGCCGTGGTGATGCGCGCTTTCGAAGGCGGTGGCGCCCAACGGGACATGGTCCTGCTCTGTAACGGTCTTGCCGCCAAAGGCGCTCGCATCACCATTCTGGCGTTGCAAACCGAGGGCCCGCTGCGCCAGCTGCTCGATCCAGCTATTTCCGTCATCGAAGTTCCCGGGCGGCATCTGCGTTACGCCATCCCCGGCCTGCGCCGCTTGATCCGCGACATGGCTGACGGAAACACAGCTCGCGGCGACGCGCCGCCGAGCCTCGTCCTCAGTTCGGAAGCGAGCCTTAATCTTTGCACGCTGATCGCGGTGCGGAGCCTGCCGCGGCGAGGCCGGCCGAAGCTGGTATTGCGCGAGGTCGGCAGTCCGTCGATCGCGCAGCGCCGCGATCCTTATCTGCAGAACCGTATCGCCTATCGGATTTTACGCCGTGTTTATAGATATGCCGACCGCATCGTTACGCTCACCGAGGGAGCGCGGCGCGATCTGGCGCAGAATTTTGCGGTGCCCGACGAAATGATCTCGGTGATGCTTACCAATGCGGTGGTGCCGCCGGCGGCGGCGGACCGGATCGCGCAGTGGGACGGCGAAATCGGCCGCGAGCGCGACCTCATCGTCAGCGTCGGCCGGCTATCGCCGGAGAAGGATCAGCACACGCTGATCCGCGCCATGAGCTTGTTGCCGGCGTGCCGCGCGTGGCGTCTTGCCATTGTCGGCGACGGCCCGGAACGTCCCGCGCTCGAAGCTCTTGCGCGCAGCTACGGTCTCGCCGACCGCATCATCTTCACCGGCCACGTCGCCGATCCTTTTGCCTGGATGATGCGGGCGCGCGTTGCCGTCTGCGCCTCGGTTTACGAAGGTCTTTGCAACGCCATTATCGAAGCGCTTGCCTGCGGCACGCCGGTGGTATCGACGAACTGCCCCTACGGGCCGGTCGAGATCCTGCAAGGCGGCCGTTACGGCACGCTGACACCGGTCGGCGATGCGCTAGCCATGGCCGCGGCGATCGAGGCGGCGCTGGTCGAGGTTCCGGACCGCGGCGTGCTCCGCGCACGCGGGCTTAACTACACCGCCGCGCGCGCGGCTGACAGATTTCTTGAAATCCTTGCCGATCTTCAACCGCAGGCGGCGCGGGTCGGCCGTCCGCTCGCCGTCGCCAGCGCTTTGTGAGGTCGGCGATGCTGCAACCCCTCATCGACGGCGTTCTGCGCAAGGCTGCGCGGCACTCGCGATCGAAACCGTTCGCGATGCGCAACACGGGGCCATTGGTGAGCTTCACTTTCGACGACGTTCCCGCGTCGGCCTATACCAACGGCGCCGACATCCTCGAACAGCATGGCATGCGCGGGACGTTCTATATCGCCACCGGTATTCTCGGCGATATGGACGAGCATTGGCGCGTCATCGATCGCGCTCAGGTCCCGGCGCTTTACGATCGCGGCCACGAGATCGGCTGCCACACTTTTTCGCATGTCGGTGTCGATCGGCTCGACGCCGGTGCGCTGGACGAGGAATGTCGGAAAAATCGCGAGGTTTTGCACGACCTGTGCGCGGGTATCGAAGTAACGAATTTTTGCTATCCGTTCGGCCGCGTATCGCTACCGCGCAAACACCAGCTCGTACAACGCTTCGATACTTGCCGCGGCATCTATGAAGGCATCAATGCCGGCATTGTCGATCTTGCGTTGCTTCGGGTGATCGAGCTTTACGATCGCACGCTGACCCGCGAGAAGCTCGAGCGCGTGATAGGCGAGACGCGCGAGCGTAACGGCTGGCTGATCTTCTACACCCACGACGTTGCGGAAGCGCCGAGCTGGATCGGCTGCTCACCGGCGCTGTTGCATGAGACCATCGCGGCGGTCGTGGCGCAGGACATGGCGTGCCTGCCGATCCGCGACGCGCTCACCGCCATCGGCTACGTCAGCGTCGGAGAGGCGTCAGCCGCGACTAGCGCTCGCGCTGAGCCCGCATCGCCATAAAGATTCGCAAGATCTTGGGCGACTCGATGAGATATCTGCGCCATAGGCGCGATGGCTCCTGCGCCAGCCGATAGGCCCATTCGAGACTGAGCCGTTGCAGCCACAGCGGCGCGCGGGCGCGGGCGCCGATCAGAAAATCGATCGACGCGCCGACGCAGAGCGCGATGCCGGATTTGCAGCCGAGTTCGGCAAGCTGCTGCGCGATCAGTTCCTGCGCCGGGCAGCCGACGCACAATAATGCGATATCCCAACTGCGGCTCATGCATGACCGCGCGACGGCCAGCCGCAATTCGGCGTTTTGCGCCAACCCGGCCGATGCGGATAAAACCTCGAACTCCAGATTGGGATAGGCGGCATGGAGCGCCGCTTCGGCGCCGCGCGGCGGCCCGACGATGAGGATGCGCTTTCGCGGGCCTTGTTGATCGCCGGCATCGAGTGTCGCAAGCAGTGCCGCCACCAGATCACTGCCGGTTACGAGCTGCACTGCGAGCCGATCGAGCCGCGCCAAGGCCCGCACGATGCGGCTGTCGCATAGCGACAGCCACGCATTGCGGTAGAGCGGGAGCAGTTGGCCCGGCTTATCGTGAGCGGAAACGATGTGGTAGGCGTTCGGCGTGACCACATACCGATAAGGCGCGCCACACTGCCCGACGATGACGTCTAACACCTGGCGTTGCGTCAGTGCGCTGAACGGAAAGCCGAGGAATTCGACATGCGGCATTCGCGGCGCTGCAGAGCGCGCCGGCGTTGCAGCAAGGTGTGCGGTTGCGATCGAAGAGATCATCGGCTACGGCACCACCGCGCTTTCGGCGGCCGCATCCATCGACGGCATATTCAAGAGGCCGAAGTGACGGATCGCAAAACCGCCGACTATTACGAAGGCGACGGCATCGACAATCAGTGCCATCGACGGTCCGGGCACAATTTCCGCCGTGGCGCGTGTGCCGAACACGAAGAGGATCGCCAATGACGGCATGACGCCGAGCGCCGTGACATCGATCGGCATCCGGAACCAGCGCCGTCCGAGCACCATGAAGGCGAGACAGGCCACGATGCAGGCCACCATCAAGGCAACGGCGGCGCCGAGCGGGCCGTCGACCGGAACAAGGAGGACGGACAAAGCCGTCGAAACCACGAGGAACAACAGCGAAACGACGAGATCGAGATAACTCGCCTTGGTGAAATAGATCACTTGCGCGAAATAGAAGCTGCGCATGGTGGCGAAGGCAAAGGCGATAGAGAGGATCGGAATGATGCCGCGGATCGGCGTGATGAATTCCGGCTTGAACACCGCTTGCAGGACGACATCGCCGAAGACGATGAAGAATGCCGCGCCGAACGTCGCGGCGGCCAGGCAAGCATTGAACGCTGTCTGCAATGTCCTGTTGGCGGCTTCGACGTGCCCCTTGTTGGATTGAGTTTTGGCGACGGTCACCAGTGACAGGATGATGGCCTCGCCAAGCACAGTGAAGCTTTGCCGCAGCACGTCGGCGACCACGCCATAGGGACCGAGCGTGGCAAGCCCTAGATAATGGGCCAGCAACAGCCGATCCATGCTCTGGCCTACCGCGGTCACGCCGAACGACAACAGCAGCGGCCAGCCATAGCTGATGATGTGAAGCGACGCCGCGCGTGAAAAATGCGACAGCCGGACTTTCGAAAACGTCGCCAGTGCCGGCGTGGCGGCGATGATATGCGCGATGGCGATGGCGACGGCTAGGCCGCGCGCGCCGCCGCCGAGCAAAAGGCTCGCGCTGCCGAGCCCGACCATGAGAACCGTGCGCAAGATCATGGCAAGTGCCGCGCCGCGGACGTTGAGGAGCGTGCGCGCTACTTCGAAAGCGGCCTCATAGAGGGTGATGCCGCAGACCAAAGCAAAGACCGCGACAAGAAAGCTCGGCTCGAACACCCCGAACAGGCCTAGCCCGGTCAACACCAGCGCCACAATCGCGATGCCGGCGGCGAGCAGCCGCATCAGCGACGCCACATATTCACCAAACCGGTCGAGATGGTAAACGCCGAAATAGGCAAAGCGCATCCACTGCGCGCCGAAGCCGTAGACGATCAGCGACCAGGCGAAAATCAGCACATAGTGGCCGTACTCCGCGGGTCCGGCCAAGCGCGAGAAGATAGCGACGGCAAGCAGGTTCCCGGCCGCCGACACTGCGCGCGCGCTCAGATACAGCAGGCCCGACGAATTAAGCATTCTGCGTGATAAGTCATTGTTGGTGCGGGTGGAAGTGGGTACGACACCTATCACGGAGTATCGTTAAGCTGTATCTCCGCAGCGAACAAATGAGCGAGCGGCGAGTAGATCTGTAATGCGTATCCTGCAAATCATTCACGATGACGAACGCGGCGGCGTGCAAAAACTTGCCGCCATGATCGAGGACGGACTTTCGCCGCGCCGCTTCGCTGTCGAAACCGCCTATTTGTATCCGCGCGCCGGAGTGGCCGCGCTCGGCAAGCTGGTTCATGTGCTGCGCATGGTGCGACGCATCTGGCGTGGTGATTTCGACACGCTGGTCGCGTATCAGTCGACGGCGTCGGTTCTGGCCGGCTTCATCGGCTGGCTCGGCGGCTGCCGGTTGCGCGTCGTTCACCAGACCTGCACGCCCGGCGAAATGCCGCGTCCGCTTCGACTGCTCGACAAGCTCGCCGGTGCCCTTGGATTATATAGCGCAAACATCGTCAACAGCGCGGCCACCTGGGCCGAATTCGCCCGCTATCCCGCGCGTTACCGGCGATCGATGATCTTGATCGAACACGGCCTCGACGCGCCTGAGCCGACGCAAAGCCGTGAGGCGACGCGACGGCTTTTCAATCTGCCGGCGTCGCACCCGATCATTCTCAATGTCGGACGGCTCACGGCGCAAAAGAACCAGGACGTGCTCATCCGCGCTCTGGCCTGTCTGCCGCAAGCGCATCTGGTGCTCGCGGGAGCGGGCCCGAAGGACGAGGCTTTTCACACGCTTGCGGTCACGCTTGGTGTC
>Ga0208220_1000456_pt1 | contig 17223 bp, 18 predicted proteins | sample NGESurdeep092012_9_FD_184484 | JGI IMG/M metagenome (GOLD analysis project Ga0208220, IMG submission 184484) | Arctic peat soil microbial communities from Barrow, Alaska - NGEE Surface sample F53-1 deep-092012 (SPAdes) | ecosystem: Environmental > Terrestrial > Soil > Wetlands > Peat ... | reverse complement strand
CGCACCGGCAACTCGACCAGTTCATCGACGCGGGCGGCACCCTGGTCGACACCGCCGATGTGTACAGCGGCGGGACCTCGGAAGAGATCATCGGGCGCTGGTTCGCCAGCCGCCCGGCCGACGTCACCGAGCCGGTCGTGCTGGCCACGAAGGGCCGCTTCCCGCTCCACGATGACCCGAACGGAGCGGGGCTGTCGGCCCGGCACCTGACCCGGGCGCTGGATGCCTCGCTGCGCCGGCTCGGGCTCGAAGCGGTTGACCTCTATCAGGTGCACGCGTTCGACCCGTGGACGCCGCTAGAGGAGACGCTGCGGACGCTCGACGGGTTCATCCGGGCCGGAAAGATCCGTTACTACGGGCTGTCCAACTTCACCGGCTGGCAGCTCACCAAGGCGGTCCACCTGGCCCGCGCGCTGAACGTGGCGGAGCCGGTGACGCTGCAGCCGCAGTACAGCCTGCTGGTCCGCGAGATCGAGTGGGAGATCGTGCCCGCGGCCCTGGATGCCGGGCTCGGGCTGCTGCCGTGGAGCCCCCTGGGGGGCGGCTGGCTGTCGGGCAAGTACCGGCGCGACCAGCGCCCGGCCGGCGCGACCCGCCTGGGCGAGGACCCGAACCGGGGCATGGAGGCGTTCGACCGGCGCGGCACCGACCACACGTGGCAGGTGATCGACGCGGTGCAGAAGATCGCCGAGGAGCGCGGCGTCTCGATGGCCGAGGTGGCGCTGTCCTGGGTCACCGCGCGGCCGGCGGTCACCGCCACGATCCTCGGCGCGCGCACCCTCGAGCAACTGGAGGCCAACCTCCGGGCGGCGGACCTGCACCTCACGGCGGAGGAGACCGCGGCGCTGAATGCCGCCAGCGAGCCCCGCGCCGTCGACTACCCCTACGGCGAGATGGGCGTGGACCAGCGCAGCCGGCAGCTAGCGGGCAGCCGGTAGGCCAGGATCCGCCGCAGCTGACGCCACCAGCAGCGAGAACATGATCATGTCTCGGTTCTGCGCGCCGATCCGGTAGTAGGAGCGGAGCAGTCCCTCCTGGGCGAATCCCAGGGACCGGCAGACGGCCTGCGACGCGTGGTTGTCGGGCTCGACCAGCGCCTCGATGCGCACCAGGCCGATCTCGCGCGCGATATCGGGCAGCAGGGCCGCTGCCGCCCTGGCGTAGCCGCGTCCGCGGCGGCTCGGCAGGACCCAGTAGCCGATGTCGGCGCGCCGGTGCACCCAGGTAATGCCGGCGATGGTGGCCAGGCCGACGACCGCACCGGTGTCCCGGGCACAGATCGCCATCGGGCAGCCGCGGCCCTGGGCCACCTGGTCCCGCTGTCGCCGCAGCCAGGCCGCTCCCCCCGCCGCGGTATACCGGGCCGGAACGGTGGTGATCAGCGGAATGTATGGATCGCTGCTGGCCTCCGCGATGACCGGCAGGTCAGCCTCCTGCCATGGCCGCAGGAGCACGAGATCGTTGCCCCGTGGCCGCACGGCTCGCAGGTCGGGGATCTCGGCGGACACGCTCACGGGCAGCTCCAGGTCATGGTCGCAGGATCACGGTCGCAGGCACAGGCCGGCGGGACCGCACGCTAGCCCGCGCTGGCCCGGCAAATCCAGTCGACAGCCAGGCGGCTCGTGCGCTGGGATCGGTGCTGTGGACGAGCAGGCGGAGTCTGGCACCGGGCTTTCTGGAACCGAGCTCGGCGCCGCCTTCCACCGGGAAGTCGTCGGGCCGCTGATCCGCAGGGAGCTGCCCCGGCTGCGGTACGCGGCGGCCCGGCTGGGCTCGGGGTCCGACGTGCTCGGCCTGGACGATGCGATGAGCCGCGACCACGACTGGGGGCTGCGCCTGACGCTGCTGGTCGACGAGGCCGACCGGGCCGCCGTCCGCCCGGTGACGGAGTTGCTGGCCCGCGGCCTCCCGGGCCAGTTCCGCGGGTGGCCGGTCCGGTTCGCGACCACCTGGGACCCCGCGGTGGCGCACCGGACGGAGGTCGCCACGGTCGCGGACTTCGCCGTCAGCCGGCTGGGCATCGACCCGCTGGCCGGCCCCGCGGGCCCGTCCAGCCTGGACTGGCTGGTCCTGACCGGCCAGAGCGTGCTCGAGGTCATCGCCGGCCCGGTCTACGCCGACGCCACCACCGAGCTGGCCATCCTGCGCCGCCGCCTGGCCTGGTATCCGGCCGACGTGGAGCGGTACGTGCTGGCCTGCGGCTGGCAGCGGCTGAGCCAGCGGATGCCGTTTGTCGGCCGGACGGCGGACGCCGGCCAGCCACTGCAGTCCCGCCTGCTGTCCGCCGGCCTGGCCAGCGACCTGATCAGCCTCGCGTTCTTGCTGCACCGGCGGTGGGAGCCGTACGAGAAATGGCGCGAGGCCCTGCTGCGGCGGCTGCCCTGCGCCGTCGGCCTGGCGGGCCCGCTGGCGACGGCGGTCGCAGCGGACGCCTGGCCGGAGCGGGAGGCAGGGCTCGCGGCCGCGGTCGAGGTGCTCGCGGCGGTGCAGCGCCGGGCGGGGCTGCCCACGCCGGCCACGGCCGTCCAGGGCTTCTTTGATCGTCCCTACCGGACGGTGACCGACGCCCTGCCGGCGCTGCTGCTGGCCGGGATCAGCGATCCCGCACTCGCCCGCCTGGCCGCCACGGGCGCCATGAGCGGCAGCGTCGGCCAGTGGGCTGACAGCGTGGACGTGCTGGCGCACCCGCCCCGCCGGGCCGCTCTCGCCGCCGTGTACCGGGAGTGGCTGGATGAGGCCGCCGACGAGGACAGCCAGGCTCCCCGGCCGGGATAACGAACCCGCCGCTGCGGCGGGGAAGACCGCGGTCACCGCATAGGCTGCCGCGGTGGACGATCTGCGGATACAGCCGATGACGGCAGCGGAGTTCGGCGAGGTGCGGTCCCGGCTCATCCGCGACTTCGCGGCCGACCAGGTCCGGGCCGGCGCCTGGGCCGCGGCGGACGCCGAGGACCGGGCCGCCAGCCAGACCGACGGCCTGCTGCCCCAGGGCGTGCGCACGCCGGGCATGCTGCTGCTGACGGCGCAGGCCGCCGACGGCACGCGAATCGGCCACGTGTGGATCGCCCTGCAGCATCCCGACGCGGGCCAGGATGCCTGGATCTACGACATCGAGATCGCACCGGAGCAGCGCGGCCGCGGCTACGGGCGCGCCCTGCTGGCGGCGGCCGAGCGGGAGGCCGTCCGCCACGGCGCGCGGGGGATGGGGCTGAACGTGTTCGGTCCCAACGCGGTCGCCCGCGGCCTGTACGAGTCCGCGGGCTACGAGATCACGACCATGCAGCTGCGCAAGGAACTCGCTCGCGAGGAACTGACCGGCGAAGGAGGTCCGTGGGGGGCATGAGCGAACCCCGCCAGCAGGCCGTCCTCCGGCTCGGCACCCGGTCCTTCGAGCCGCGGGAGCGGCTCGTGATGGCGATCGTCAACCGGACGCCCGACTCGTTCTACCGGCCCGGGGTCACCTGGGACGAGAGCGCCGCGATGGACCGGGTGCACCAGGTCGTCGCGGAGGGCGCCGACATCATCGACGTCGGCGGCGTGCCAGCGGCACCCGGCTCGGTGGTCGACACCGGCGAGGAGATCCGCCGCACCGCCGGCTTCATCGCCGCCGTCCGTGCCGCCTACCCGGAGGTGGTGATCAGCTGCGACACCTGGCGACACGAGGTCGGCCGCGAGGTCTGCGCCGCGGGCACCGACCTGATCAACGACAGCTGGGGCGGCTGGGACCGCAAGCTCGCCGAGGTGGCGGCCGAGTTCGGCACCGGAATCGTCTGCGCGCACGTCGGCGCCCAGCAGCCGCGGACGCGGCCGTTCCGGGTCTCCTACCCCGACGTGATGGCCGACGTACTGGATCAGACGCTCGCGCTGGCCGACCGCGCCGTGGCCGCGGGGGTGGATCCCGCGCGGATCGTCATCGACCCGGCCCACGACTTCGGCAAGAACACCTGGCACTCCCTGGAGGTCACCCGCCGGCTGGCCGAGATGACGGCCACCGGCTGGCCGGTCCTGGTCTCCCTGTCCAACAAGGACTTCATCGGGGAGACGCTGAACGCCCCGCCCGACGACAGGCTCGTCGGAACGCTGGCCGCCACGTCCATCTGCGCCTGGCAGGGGGCCCGCATCTTCCGGGTGCACCAGGTGCGCGAGACGCGGCAGGTGCTCGACATGGTCTCAGCCATCAGGGGGGAGATCCCCCCGGCCCGTGCGGTCCGGGCGCTGGGCTAGCCGATGATCGTCGCCGCCGCCCTGTGCCCCGCGCCGCCGCTGCTCGCCCGCGAGCTGACCGGCGGCGACACGGTCCTGCCCGAACTGCGGGAGGCCTGCGCGGAAGCCACCCGGCGGCTGCTGCGGGCCGAGCCCGAGGCGATCATCGTCGTCGGCGCCGCGCCGGAAACCGGGCGGTGGGACCCGGCGAGCAGGCCGGACCTGTCGGCCTTCGCCCCGGCGGCGCAGGTACCGGCCGGAACGCCAGGGCTGCCGTCATCGCTCGGCCTCGGGGTCCTGCTGCTGGACCAGGCCGGGTACGCCGGGCCCCGGGTCCTGCAGGCGGTCGGGCAGGACGAGCCGGCCGCCGCCTGCGCCGGGCTGGGTGAACGGCTCGCGCGGCCGCCGGAGCGGACCGCCCTGCTGGTGATGGCCGACGGCAGCGCCCGGCGCAGCCGCCGGGCCCCCGGCCACCTGGACGAGCGCAGCGCGGGCTTCGACGCGGCGGTGGAGCGCGCGATCCGGGCCGGCGACCTCGGCGACCTCGCGGCGGTGGACCCGGCGCTGGCGCGCGAGCTCATGGCCACCGGGCGGCCCGCCTGGCAGGTACTCTCCGGGGCCATGCGGGCGCTGCGCCCCGCCGCCGATGTCCTGTACGCCGGCGACCCGTTCGGCGTCGCCTATCTTGTCGCCTCGCTCAGCACCGGACGGCCCTGACCGGGCGGCGCTCGACGGGCCTCGTTTCGTAGGAAAAGGAGAGTTCGCATGGTAAACAGCAGCCTGACAGGCCGGACGGTGCTGGTATTCGGCGCGGCCGGCGCGCTCGGCGCGGGCCTGGCGGCAGCGTTCAGCGCGGCCGGCGCGTCGGTCACCGGGGTGGACCGGGCCGTACCGGACGCCAGCCGGCGGCTGGGCGGCGTCCGGTACGCGGCCGCGGACGTTCTCGACGACGCGGCGCTCGGCGCGCTGCTCGACGCCGCGCCGGCGCCCTGGGCGGTGGTGAACACTGTCGGCGGGTTCGCCCCGAACCGGCCGCTGGCCGACCTGGACCCGGCCGAGCTGGCGGGCCAGATCGAGCTGAACCTGGTGAGCGCCGCGCTGATCACCCGGCACGCGCTGCGGGTCATGCAGCCGGCCGGCGAGGGCCGGATCGTGCATACCGCCAGCCGGGCGGCCGTGGTGACGAAGGGGTCCGGGTTCGCCTACTCGGTCAGCAAGGCCGGTGTCCTGCACCTGGTGAGGATGGCGGCGGACGAGGTCGCGGGCACGGCCATCACGGTGAACTGCGTCGTCCCCAGCATCATCGACACCCCGGCCAACCGGGCCGCGATGCCGTCGGCCAACCACCACGCCTGGCCGAAGGTCGACGACATCGCCCGCACCTACCTGTTTCTCGCCGGGCCAGACGCCGGGCTGACCAGCGGAGCGGCCATTCCAGTCTGAGCTGCCAGCCCCGCGCAGCACCAGGTAGCACAAGCGTTCACTGTCACCCGTGACGGTCATCACAGCGGAGCCGATAATTGCACCGTGGAGTCCGCGCCTGCCGCACGAGCGGCGATGCACCAGGCCGTTGCTTTCGTCGCCCTGAAGTCCTGCGGTGGCCCGATGGACCCGGAGCTGCGGGTAACGCTGAACTTCCACCCGGACCGGCTCGCTTCCGGCGTGCCGATTCTCCACGCGCTGGGTCGTGACGGGCTGTACCGCTCGCAGTTCGAGACCGGAACGAGCAATGGCGGGCTGACCGCCTACCAAGGCGGCGATCGGTGGTCCTGGGAGAGCCGCATTTTCGGTACCGCTTACGACAAGGCCCCGGCTGCGGCGCGGCCGAAGTATGGGTCGCTGAACTTCCGGCGCCGGGCGACCGGGGGCTCGCCTCGTTTCGGGTCTTCGCACCTGCGCCTCCGGCCAGAGACGCTGGCCCGGACCTCGTTCTGCTACCCCGACAGCCACCTCGAACCAGCTAACTTCGGGGTTGCCGCAGCTATGTCGCTCATCGAGCTGGCTGAGGCCGACGATCGGGACGTGCTTGACGACTACATCGAGGCCCAGGTGCACGGGCCGGTGCGGCTAGACCGTGACGTCGAGGCGCTGGTGCTCGATCCCAGCTTCCGCGACACCGACGTCGAGCAGGCGGCGGACCGGCTCGGCTGCCCGGTCGAGTGGCACGACGGCTTCCGGGTCAGCACAGCCACGTTGCGACGCCATCCAGACTTCCGCGGTCCCGAGTACGTCCGGCTGGGGATCGCCCTGGCCGTAGACGGGCAGCTGGATCCCCGCATCGTCGGCGACGCCTCCCGCACGGGCCGCTACGACGACCAGGACCTCAAACGCGTCTGGCACTACGTGGCGCGTTTCGGCTCTCCGGGAAGTGCTACCGCTGCGCAGACGGCTGCTGGTAGAACGGGCCGGACTGCTTGTTAAAGATGAGCACGATCGCTGCTAGTCCGACGAGCCAGATAACGCCGCCGATGATGACGGTGGCGACGGCGTGCACCACGTCGATCGAGAGCAGCAGGTCCAGGGTGTTGATGCCGAAGAACACCGCCGAGACGATCCTGGCCCAGCCTCGCCCCCGGTCGTTCGCCCAGGCCATCCAGAGCCACAGGCATATGGTGATCAGCGCGCCGATCACCAGGACGGCGGTACGGGCGACCTCCACGTTGTGGAGCTGCACCGGCGTGTAATTCGGGTTTGCCCTGAAGATGGCCGACCTGAGGCTGCCGGTGGTCACCACGGCGATGAGCAAGGCCACCACCTCGAGCCCGGCACCCGCGAACATGAGCTTCACCGCAGTCCGCACTGAGGCCGGCGGCTGGCTGCGCTGAGGCTCCTGCCGAGGTCCGGAGGTCGGATACGACTCGTACACGATGCCTCCAGTTACCTTCACGCGCCCGAGGTGGCAGCTTAGCGCTATGCCGGTTTCGCGCTCGGCGCCCTCCCGCTCCTGGTGACACTAATGCTACGGTAAGTTACGGGGAAGGGCGGATATACAGTTCGGGGGGGTACTGTGCCGCGCGTTCACAATCAGCCACCGGCGCCATCCACGGCCTTGCTCGGTCATCTGGTGCAGGCCCTCTCCCAGGCCGAAAGCGCGGACGACGTGGCGCACGTGGTGGCAGAGGAGGGAGCCGTCGCGGCGGGTGCCGAATTCGCCAACATCGCCGTCCTGGACGGGAGCACTCCGGCGGCCCCTGCCCATCTCTACTTCGCATCCAGCCTGAGGCAGGACATCGCGCGGCGATACCCGGCCCTCGCGGTCGACGATTCCACCCCGCTGGGCAGCGTCCTGGGATCCGGGAACGAAATCTGGCTGCCCACCCTGGCCGATACCGGGACCTGTTACCCGTCCCTGCTCGAAGACACCATCGCGGCCGGGCTGACTGCCACCGCCTCTCTTGCGCTGCGCGACCGGCACCAGCGCGTGATCGGCGCGATGGGCGTGGCCTGGGCGCAGGCCCAGGCCTTCACCGACGCCCAGAAGGACGAGGTCCGGGTCGTGGCCCGGCTGGCCGCGGACGCTCTGGGACGGGCCCAGCTGCTGGAGGCTGAGCGCGCGGCCCGCCAGCGTACCGAGCGGTTGCAGCAGATGATGAGAGCGCTGGTGGCCTCGGCGTCACTGGCCGAGGTGACAGCTTCGGTCTTCCAGCACGGCTTGCTGCCGTTCGGGGCGTCGGCAGCCCGGCTGGTCCTGGTCGACCAGCAGCAGCCCGAGCGGCTGGTGACGGTGAACGCCGTCGGCTTGCCGGAGCCGATGCTGGGGCAATGGCGGTCGTCCCCGCTCTCGGCGCCCTCCCCGTCCCGGAAGGCGCTCACGACCTCTGCCATCGTCTACGTGCCGACCGCCGAGGACCTGGCGGCCGAATTCCCCAGCGCCGCCCTGGCCCACGGCCCCGCCGACCAGCGGGCCTGGGTGGCCGTGCCGCTGCGCAGCGGCGGGCGCACCCTGGGCGTCCTGACGCTCATCTTCGCCAGGCCGCGCCCGCTGGACGATGGTCCCGACCAGATCGCGCTCACCGCGCTGGGCTCGGCCATCGCCGACGCGCTCAGCCGCGCGGTCCAGCACGACAGCGACCGCGACCTGGTGATGTCCGTGCAGCGCAGCCTGCTGGCCGGCGCCCTGCCCGAACGTCCGGGGGTGCGCCTGGGCGCTTACTACCTGCCTGCCGAGACCCGCTACGGCATCGGCGGTGACTGGTACGACGCCGTACCGCTGCCCGACGGCCGGATTGTGCTCATCGTCGGCGACGTCGCCGGGCACGGGCTGGAGGCCGCGATCACGATGGGGCAGCTGCGCAGCGCCGCCCGGGCGCTGGCCCCGGTCCACGGACCCGCGACCCTGCTGGAGGCCCTGGACCGGTTTATCTGCACGACGATTAAAGAGCCGCTCGCCACCGCCGCGGTCGTCATCATCGACCCCGCCGAGCGAACCCTCCGCTATTGCCTCGCCGGGCATCCGCCCCCGCTACTGCGCGGACCCGACGGCAGCGTCAGCACGCTCGGCGGAGCAACCGGAGCGCTACTCGGCCTGGAAACGCACAACCGTCCCGAGGAGGTGGTTCCCTTCGCCCCCGGCAGCTGCCTCGTGCTGTTCACCGACGGGCTCGTGGAGCGCCGCGACGAGACGGTTGACTCCGGGATCGCCCGGCTCGCCGCCGCGCTCAAGGCCACTCCCCCGCCTGACCCGGCCGGCCTGTGTGACGCCCTCGCCGAGCAGTCGGTCCGGCACAACAGCCGCGACGACGACATAGCTATCCTCAGCGCGTTCCTCGGCTGAGGCTCGCCGGCGCTGGGCCTGCCTAGACCCGCGTCGGCCCGGTCCCGAAGAACGGGGCGGCGCCGCCGGCATCCAGCCGCCGGGCCCGCTGCGAGACGATGGCGCGCTGCACGGCCAGGGTGATCGCCAGGTAGAGCACGATGCTGGCGTTGCCGAGGCCGGCCGTGCCCCGGTGGGCGTCCAGCAGCGCGATCCGCAGGCCGGTCGAGCTGACCTGGCGGGCGACCAGCTGGCGGTAGATCAGCAGTCCCAGGACGAGGACACCCAGGACAAGATCAGTGAGCACCGGTTCTCCATTTAACTCGTCACGATCGCCGGGCGGCCAGCCACTCCGCGGAGCCGCCGGCCGCAGACGCCGGCCGTTACGTCTTCACGCTAGTACCCGCGCGCGGCCCGTTCCCGTGCGCGCCGTCCTGATTTGGTCGTGACATCTGTCACCTGTGGATGACCCCGATCGCTCCGCTGCGAATGGCCTGTTAGTTTGAAGGCGGGGGAAACGACTGAGGGGCCAGATCGGAGGTCTCGGTGGGCCTACCTGCACGCCAGCGCAGAGTTCTCGAGAGCATCGAGAGCAAGCTGCGGGGATCTGATCCCCGCCTTGCGGCAATGTTTGCCGTTTTCAGCCGACTCACTCGGGAAGAGGAAATGCCTCGGATCGAGGAGCTCCGGGATCGGGCCGCGATGCTGATCGCGCGGGTCCGCCTGAGACTGGCGCCCGTCGGCCGGCTGGGCCGCAGGATCGGGCCGCGGCACCAGATGGCGGTGTTCTTCCCGCTCGCGCTCGTGCTGATGACCCTGACGGTCGTGCTGGTCGCTAAGTTCGGCGGGACGAGTCGCTGCGCCACCGTCACCACGGTCGCGACGGCCAAGCCGCACCCCCGCGGCAAGCCCGTCACGAAGAGCGCCCGGCGATGCCGCCCGGTACTGACTCCCAACCCCGTGCCCATGGGCCGCTAGCCGCGGGTTCCGGGTCGCGGCCGGTCTGGCCGGCGGCGCGCGGTTACGGTCGGATCGCGACCAGTTCCGGGCGCAGGCACGGCGCCGCGCCGCTGGCCGCGGCGACGCCCAGCCGGCCGCACGCGGCCAGCACGACGGGGCCGCCGGCCGGGCTGGCGCTGCCCCCGATGCCCGACAGGTCCGCGAAGAAGTGCGGCCACGGCACCGCCTTGGCCGTCCAGATCACCCGTTTCCGGCCGAGGTCATACCCCCACGCGTCGCCTAGGGCCCCCTCGTCCAGGCCGAAGGCGACCCCGCTGCTGACGGCGTACAGTCCGGTACCGAGCGCGGCCGAGCTGGTGAGGACCTTCCCGGTCGCCGGGTCGAGCCCGATCAGCGCCCGGCCGCTGGACACGTACAGAACCCTCGCAACGGCGTCCGCGACCTGCGGCACCAGGCCGGCGCGACGCCAGAGCAGCCGCCCGCTGGCCTGGCTGTAGGCGCTGAGGCCCGCGGCTCCGGAGAAGAGCACGGCGCCGCCGATCGCGCTGCTGAGCGTGCCGGCGAACGAGCCCCCGGCGGCCTTGAGGATCTGCTGCGCGCCGGTCGCCAGGTCGATCCGCCGCAGCGCGGTCACCGGCGAGGCGCCGAGGTAGCCGCCCTTCGCGACCGTGACGAACAGGTCGTCGCCGGCCACCCGCCAAGCTTGCGCCACCGTTCCCGTCGGCCTGCGCCAGATCACCTTGCCCGAGGAGTTGGCGTAACTCGTGATCGCCTGGGTGCCGACGATGACCGTGGCGGCGGAATCCGCCGCCACGGCGCCCCCGTACGGGGCGGCGGGATAGGCCCGGACCCGCAGGCCGGTCGCCCCCGACAACACGACCTCGACCCGGCGAGCAGTCCCGCCGGGGGCGCCCGGGATGGCCACCCCGGCCGTGACCACATCCGGCCACGCCCGGACCGAGTCGATCGCCGAGCCTGGCGGGAGGCCGGCGAGGCTCACGGTCCACAACGGCGCCCCGTTCGACAGCCGGTAAGCGGCGACGGTGACGCCGAAGCCCACGGCCGCGACGCCGCCGCCCACCGCCACGAAAGCCTGACCCGTGCTGAGCACCGTGCCGAGGGCGCCCCCCTGGGCCGTCCACGAGCCGGGCAGTTGCCTAGTCCAGCGGATCACGCTGGTGCTGTGCTGGCAGCGCCCCGCGGTGCAGCGGGCGGTTGGCGCGCTGCCCGCCCGGCCGGGGATGACCGCGGCGCCGATCAGCACCGCCGCCAGGATGCCCCGTCGTGCCCACACTGCCGACCCGCGCGTGACCACTACGACTACCGATTAACCCTTCCGGCTGGCACCCGCCCGCCCGGCTGGGCCCGCCCGCCCGGCTGCGCGCGGGGCCGGCTGCGTGCGGCCGCGGTGGCCGACCTGCCCCGGCCCGCTGATGATTGCGTTCTACGGTAGACCCGTTTGGCCGCCGCGGCAGGCCGGGACTGTTACCAGGATGCCCGCCACCCGCCGCGAGCCCGGCTGAGTACGGTGGTTCTGGCCACGATGGCCTGCCGTCCGGCCCGCCAGGGCCGGCTCTAAGGAGGAGATCGATGACTAACCGGGCACCGCTGCCCCACGAGTTCCTGCCGCAAGTGCCGTCGTTCACGGTCGAGAGCGACGACGTCGCCCACGACCAGCCCATGGGCGACGCCCAGGTCTACAACAGCTTCGGCATGTCGGGGCAGAACATCTCCCCGCACCTGCGCTGGCACGGGTTCCCGCCGGAGACCAAGGGCTTCGCCGTGACCGCCTTCGACCCGGACGCGCCGACCGGCTCGGGGTTCTGGCACTGGCTGGTGCTCGACCTCCCGGCGTCGGTGACGGAACTGCCGGCCGGCGCGGGCGCCGCCGGCGCGACGCTCCCCGGCGACGCGTTCTCCGTGCGCAACGACTACGGAACGAAGGACTTCGGGGGCGCGGCGCCGCCCGAGGGTGATCCCGCGCACCGCTACGTCTTCACGGTGTACGCGCTCGACACCGACCACCTGGGCGTCGACTCCGACGTCTCCCCCGCCGTCGCCGGCTTCAACCTGCGCTTCCACACCATTGCCCGCGCCGTTATGGTCCCGGTCTTCGGCCACTGATCCCGCCGGTATCACGCCGCCAGCGCGGCTATTGGCTTCCGCCCGGCGGCCGGTGATCACCACCGTTTTTTCGCGCCTGATGCGCCGAAACGGTGGTGATCACCGGTTAACCGTCGGAACTGGCCGGCAGCAGCGGGAACATCCGCGCGACCACGCCCACTGGCATGACCGCGGGGGCGTCCTGGCCCGGATCCGCGCGCTCGGCGAAGGTGGCGATGACCGAGCGGATCGCCGCGGCCACCTCAGTCAGCTGGTCGGGCGTGAGGTAGACAACAGCGCTGAAGGCCTCGTCGCGCCACCCCGCCGGCGCCGTCCGCCGGCCGGCCAGCCAGCGCCGGTAGCCCTCGTTCTCCAGCTCCCTGGCTAGCTCACGGAACTCGTCGCCGGGCCCCGGCGGCTGCGCGCGGGCGGCCACCAGGCGCCAGGGCCGCACCCGGCCCCGCGAGCCGGGCGCCTCCTCGACGTGACCGTAGCGCTCCAGCTGCCGCAGGTGGAAGGAGCAGGCGCCCGAGCTCTCGCCGAGCTCGCGCGCGGCCTGCGTCGCGGTGAGCGTCTCGTGCCGGGACAGCAAGTCCAGCAGCGCGACCCGGAGCGGGTGCCCCAGGGCCGCACCCTGACGGCCGGGCCGCACGGTCCCGGCCGGGCCGGCCTCGCGGCCGGGACGAGCCTGGCCACTCATGCGGCGCCTCCTGAATCATCTTTGCAAAGATATTCTTTGCAAAGTATTATAACGAAACGGAGGCGAGGCCGCTACCGGCCGAGCGAGGCCGCTACCGGCCGAGCGAAGCCATCATCGGCCAGATGAAAGGGAACCCGCATGACTGTCCGCCCCGTTCGCTTGTTCGGCGACCCGGTGCTCTGGACGCCCGCCGACGAGGTCACCGACTTTGACCGGCAGCTTCGCCGGCTGGTCAAGGACCTCACGCAGACGCTGCGTGATCAGCGCGGCGCCGGGCTGTCGGCCCCGCAGATCGGGGTGAGCCAGCGCGTCTTCGTCTATGACGTGGACGGCATGCGCGGTCACCTGATCAACCCGGTCCTGGGCTTCCCCGACGACGCCGAGCAGGACGGCCCGGAGGGCTGCCTATCCTTCCCTGGCATCTACTACGACGTCCGGCGGCGGCTCAACACGGTCGCCACGGGCCTGGACTCCGATGGCCGGCCCGTTCGCATCGTCGGCGATCAGCAGCTGGCCCGCTGCCTTCAGCACGAGACCGATCACCTCGACGGCGTGCTGTTCCTCGACCGCATGGACGGCCCGACCCGCAAGCGGGCCATGCGGGAAATCCGTGCGGCGGACTGGGCGGGGCTGACCCCGCCGACGGTCAAGGTCAGCCCGCACGCGGTACACGGCATGATCCGCTGAAGCCCCGTGGTGAAGCGTGAAAGCCCCGTGATGAAAGCACAGTGGTGAGCATCCGCACCGACACGGTTGCCGGACAACGAGCGAGTCGCCGCTTTCTACCAGCGGCTGGGCTACCAGAGCGATCCGCTGATCTTCATGGAGAAATGGCTTGGCAACCATCTGATCAGGTAGTACATCTCATTTCCCGGCCGATGGGACGCCGGGACGCTCCGGTCAGTCCGAGCCAGCGGCCGGTGCGCACCGAACGGGCCGGGCAGCGAGATCTATGGCCCACAGACCTGCAGGGGCCGTTCAGGCTCTCGGCCAGCTCTTGCATGAGAGCGGGAACCTGATCGATCTCCGGGCCTTCATAGAGCGAATTGTGCATCGCGGAGCCGGCCATCCGGCCACGGCGGTAGCTGGCTGCAGGACAGGACGGGATGGTCTCACTACATGGAGGAGGGGCTGGCGTAACCTCCTTGGTGGCCTGGCAGGCAGCCGGGCCGGCCGACGAAATGTCGGGAGAAATCCCGGCAATCGGTTAATCAGGAGGTGCAGACATGGCGCTCGACGAGGACGCCGCCCGGCTCGCCAAGGGCAAGAACCTGGCCAGCGTGGTGACGATAATGCCCGACGGCCAGCCGCAGGCCCTGCTGACGTGGGTCGATCACGACGGCGAGCACGTGCTAGTGAATACCGAGCCGCAGCGCCAGCGGGCCAAGAATGTCAGGCGAGACCCGCGAGTCACCGTCCTGATCCACAGCGACAGTAATCCCTGGGACTGGGCGGAGATCCGCGGCCACGTGGTGGACGTCATCGGCGGGGCCCCGGCCCGTGAGCACATCGACGAACTGTCGCGCAAGTACGTCGGCAAGGACTACGGCAACCCGATCGGCCCCGACGGCCGCATCATCCTGGTCATCGCGCCCGACAAGGTCAACACCCCCAAGTCGGTCGCGCGCAGGTAGGGCCTGATCCGGGCCAGGTCCCCGTCACCGACGAGGAACTGGCCCGGCTACCGGTGGGCGGCTAGCGCACTGTGAGCGCGGGAATGACGAGCCTGAAGGAAATCAGCCCGCCGTGCTTGGACGGCACGGCGCTGTTGCTGAAGTTGCACTTGCCGCTGCGCCGCTTCGGGTAGTTGAACGTGAACTTGACGCGTACCCGGCCGTGACCGGTGGCACCCCAGAACGCGCCAGTACTGCGCCTGGGTCGCATGACCAGGGTGCTGGTTGTCGTGTACTGAAGACGGCAGATCGCCCTGTTCAGCACTTTCCGGCTGTTATGGTCGCTCGTGAGCCGCACCGTGAACCAGCCAGCCGGGGTCCTGATCGCGTGCGTCCTGGCCTTAGAACTGGCCAGGCCGACCACGCCGTGGGTGTGCACCACTCCCCGGAACTTCACCGGAACCCTAGGATTATTCTTTCCCCCCTGGATCCACGCCGCCCTGCCGTGCAGCGCACCGTGGACGACCTCCCGGCCTGTGGTCCACGCCGGGCGGGCCGCGTGCGTGCTCGCCCCGGCGGGTCCCCCCACTAATACGAGCGAGGCCGCGCTGCCCGCCGCGACCAGCGCGGCGAGCTTCATCCTGAACTGCATGCTTGTTCCCCCTCTAGGATCGGTGATCCCTCCCTTGTGGGGGTGACGCTACACGCAGCCGCGAAGATCAGCCGTAAGTAGCCAGCCCGGCGCGCGGTGTCGGGCTAGCTCTTAAGAAATAGCGTGGTTCTTCTTCAGATTTCCTTTACCAAGCCGTGCGGCATTGGTTACCATCCGGCATTTCCCTACCCTGGAGGTCAGCCTCCTCGAGTACGTAAGTTAAGGAGCCCGGTGGCCGTGTCGGGCATTTCTGATAGCCCCTGGTCCGGGGATGAGTGTCCGGCGAGCGTGCTCATCGTTGAAGATGACACCGGAATCGCGACTCAGCTCGTCCGCGGCCTGCAGATAGCCGGATATAAAACCTCGCGCGTGGCCACGGGGCACGACCTACTCAACTGGCCCGCCACGGACGTGGTGCTGCTCGACCTCGGGCTGCCCGACGTCGATGGCCTCGACCTGTGTCGCCAGATCCGGGCCCGCTCGGATGCGGCCATCATCGTCGTCACTGCCCGTGGCGAGGAGAGCGACCGGGTGCTGGCACTGGACGAGGGCGCCGACGACTACCTGGTCAAGCCGTTCGGCCTGGCGGAGCTGCTGGCCAGGGTCCGCGCGGTGCTGCGGCGAAGCCGGCCGCAGGACAGCGAGCTGCTCCGGTTCGGCGATCTCACGGTGGACCTGCGCAGCTGCAAGGTCACGGTGGCGGGCCGGGAAGTCTCGCTCACCCCTAAGGAGTTCGACATCCTGGAGTGCCTGGCTACCGATCCGGGACGGGTAGTGAGTCGGCAGGAGATCATGGAGCAGGCCTGGGACGCGCACTGGTACGGCCCGATGAAGGTCCTCGACGTGCACGTCGCGTCGCTCCGCAAGAAGCTCGGCGAGCCCCGGCTGATCGAGTCCGTGTACGGGCGGGGCTTCCGGCTCGCCGACCCGCGGTGAGACGTCGCCTCCTGCTGGCGCTGGTCGGGCTGACCGCCGCGATCCTGATCGGGGCGGTAGTCCCGCTCGGCCTGCAGGCCTCCGCGCACGACTACTCCGCCTACGTGGAAGACGCCCAGTCCCAGGCCAGAACGGCCGCAGCCGCGGCCGAGGAGTTGCTCGCCGACCACCTGACGGGCCCTGAGCTAGGCCAGGACCTGGCTGCGGCCGAGCACGGGGGAGACAGCGTCGCCGTCCTGTCGCCCGCTGGCAGCGTCATCAGGAAGGCCGGCGGCCACATCGTGGTGCCGCGCCGCGTCATCGGCCAGGCCGCACGCTCGAGCAGCCTCATGACTGACGTTGCTCACGACCGGATCCTGGTGGTCGTGCCCGTGCGCAGCGGCGGCAAGACCTTGGGCATCGTGGCCCTGCTACGCCCCACCGAGCGACTTGAATACAGCCTCAGGACGTTCTGGCTGACGCTGGTCCTGATCGCCATCGGCGCCCTGGCCGCAGCGGTCGTGCTCGCGTTCGGCTTGTCCCGATGGGTAGCCAGGCCCCTGGCCACGCTGGACGCGTCGGCGCGCCAGCTTGGTGACGGGGACCTGTCCGCGCGAGCGCCTGCCGCATCCTGGCCGACGGAGTTCCGCCGGCTCGCCGATACCTTCAACACGATGGCGGGGCGGCTCGAGACGCTCGTGCACGGTCACCGCGCCGTTATCGAGGACGTGTCGCACCAGCTCCGTACCCCGCTCGCCGCCCTGCGACTCCGGCTCGACCTGCTCGCGCCCGACTCCGAGGAGGACGCCGCGGACTTCGCCGGGGCCCTCGGCGAGGTGGCCCGGCTCTCCCGCCTCGTCGACGGGCTGCTGGCCGTGGCCCGGGCCGAGAACGCTTCGCCCCAGGCCGTTGCCGTGCGAGCCGATGAGGTCGTGAACGAGCGCGTCGCGGCCTGGGCCCCCGTCGCCGCCGAGCGGGGCATCGAGCTCACCTCGCACCGGCTGCAGCCAGTACCTGCCCTGGTCGGCGACGGCTACCTGGAGCAGATCCTGGACAACCTGATCGCCAACGCGGTGGACGCGGCCGGAGCAGGCAAGCACATCAGGGTAGGCGCGATGAATGTCGAGCACAGAGCCCAGGTCGTCGTAGCTGATGACGGCCCAGGGATGAGCCAGGCGGAGATGGACCGAGCCTTCCGGCGGTTCGCTACCACCAGCACCAACGGCGGCTCGGGACTGGGCCTGGCTATCGTCTACCGGCTGGCTAGCTCCAGCGGCGGCTCGGCCAGGCTGACCCGCACCGACGGCGGGGGCCTGACGGTGAT
>Ga0208220_1000455_pt1 | contig 17238 bp, 12 predicted proteins | sample NGESurdeep092012_9_FD_184484 | JGI IMG/M metagenome (GOLD analysis project Ga0208220, IMG submission 184484) | Arctic peat soil microbial communities from Barrow, Alaska - NGEE Surface sample F53-1 deep-092012 (SPAdes) | ecosystem: Environmental > Terrestrial > Soil > Wetlands > Peat ... | reverse complement strand
GTTAATGCCCAGGTAGTGCGCCAGGAACGGGGCCAGCGTCATCAGCTGCAGGCTGTCGATGCGGACGCCGCTCAGCGACTCGAACCCCGCCTTGATCCCGGCCCTGCCCCCAGAAGCCCCAGAAGCGCCAGAGACCCCGGCGTCGGCGTCACGCTCGCCCAGTCGCGCCCCCCGCAGGTCAACGTTGCCGCAGTGCGCCTTGGAGAAGTCAAGCCCGCTCACCGTGCTACCAGGGAACTTCACTCGCTGGAGCTTCGCCCCGCCGAAGTCAACGTCGCGCAGCACGCAGTCCTCGAACGTCACGTCGGTCAGCGAGGCCTCGCGGAAATTGACCGAGTCGAGCTTGCAGCCGCGGAAGGCTACCCGCCGCAGCACGCAGGTGAACGCCTGCACCCCGGCGAACACCGACCCGTTGAACCAGGCATCGGTATACAGCGCCCCGGCCACGTCGACCGCCACCAGCCGGGTCTGCTCGAACCAGACGTCGGTGAACCGCGCCTTCCGCAGCCGGCCCTCGTCAAACGAGCCCCCGATGAACGCCGACTCGGTGAACCGCGCGCCGGTGGCGGCCGGGGCGTCGAAGGCGACGCCGTCAAATCGCACCCGGTCATAGTCGCCGTCGATCTCAAGCGAATCGCCCGATTCGAACTCGGACATAGCGGAAGCGAATGGAAGATCATCGAGCTTGACTGGTGACTTCATTCCTATTTTCCTAAACTAAGCGCCATGGCAGACAGCAACGACTTCAACAGCAGGATCATCGAGGAGTTCCGAGCCAACCACGGTCAGGTCGGGGGATTCATGGACGTCCTCCCGCTGCACCATACCGGGGCGCGCTCGGGCACCCAAAGAGTGAGCCCGCTCGCCTATCAGGCGGTGGGGGAAGGCTACGCGGTCTTCGCCTCCAAGGCCGGCGCGCCGAGCAACCCGGACTGGTTCCACAACCTGATCGCCCACCCCGACGCGGTGGTCGAGGTCGGCGCCGAGACGGTCAAGGTCAAGGCGCGGGCGGCCGAGCCGACCGAGCGCGACGTGATCTTCGCCCGGCAGGCGGAGCGCGCTCCGCAGTTCGCTAAGTACGAGGAGACGGCGGCGCCGCGCAAGATCCCGGTGGTAGTGCTCGATCCGGTCAAATAACCTAAAGTCGTAAAAAAAGCCCTTGTCGCTCCATCGATGCAGCGGGAGGTCGTCTCATGGCGCCAGCGGATCCTGTGGTCTCCACCAGCGCCGGCCGGGTCATGGGGCGAATCGAGAAGGGCATCGCGGTCTTCCGCGGTATCCCGTTCGCCAAGCCCCCGATCGGCCCGCTCCGGTTCCAGGCCCCGGAACCGCCGGAGCCATGGGACGGCGTCCGCGACGCATCGCACTTCGGGCCGGCCGCGCCGCAGGCAGTGATGCTGGCCGAGGCCGGCGGGCAGCCCGATGAGCCCGCCGACACCACCGGCGAGTGGCTCACGGTTAACGTCTGGACCCCCGACCCGGGCGCCAGCCGGCTGCCGGTCCTGGTCTGGATCTACGGCGGCGCCTACATGTTCGGCGCCAGCAGCGAGGTCGGCTACGACGGGACCCCGTTCGCGCAGGGCGGCGCGGTCTTCGTCTCGCTCAACTACCGGCTCGGGGTGGAGGGCTTCGCCCAGCTCCCCGGCGCCCCCGCCAACCGCGGCCTGCTCGACGCGGTGGCCGCCCTGACCTGGGTCAAGGAGAACATCGAGGGCTTCGGCGGCGACCCCGCCAACGTCACCGTGTTCGGCGAGTCGGCCGGGGCGGGCGTGATCGCCGCGATGCTCGCCATGGGCCGGGCCAAGGGCCTGTTCAGGCGCGCGATCGCGCAGAGCGTGCCCGGCTCGTTCTTCACCAGGGACCTGGCCGAGAGCATCACCGAGGCGATCGCGCACCAGGCCGGCCTGCCGAGCACGTACCAGGCGCTGGCCGCCGCCGACCCGATGGACCTGGTCAACGCGCAGATGGCCGTCACCGGCCGGATGACGGAGTTCCCCCAGTGGGGCGGGGTGAGCCTCACGATCACGCCGTTCTCGCCGGTCATCGACGGCGAGGTGCTGCCGCGCTCGCCCTGGCGGGCGCTGCTGGCGGGCGCGGCGGCCGAGGTGGAGCTGCTGACCGGCCACAACCGGGACGAGTACCGGCTCTTCCTGGCAATGGGGGGCAAGCTCGGCACCGTCACCGAGGAAGAGGCGGCGACCACGCTGGCCACGTTCGCCCCCGCCCCCGACGGCGCCGCCGCCTACCGGAAGGCGTTCCCCGACGCCGATCCGAGCGGCATGTACGAGCTGATCTTCTCCGACTGGCTCTTCCGGATGCCGACCCTGCACCTCGCGCAGGCGCACGCGGCCTCCGGCGGCCGGACCTACCTCTACGAGCTCAAGGCCGAGGCGCCGGCCGGCCCGTTCGGCGCCTGCCACGGGCTCGACGTGCCGCTCGTCTTCGGCGCCATGGGGCCGGGCCTGAGCGCGATGCTGACCGGGGAGAACCCGCCCGCCGAGTTCGTCGCGGTGGGCGACACGATGCGCCGCGAGTGGCTCGAGTTCGCCGCCACCGGCGACCCCGGCTGGCCCGCCTACGGCACCGAGCACCGAACCACGCGCATCTACGACCTGCAGCCGGACGTCGTCTCCTATCCCGAGGAGACGTCCATGCACCTGTGGGAGCGCCACCAGTTCGACGCCCTAGGCCTCTCGGCCTAACCCACCCCCACCACTTACGAGCCAAGTGCGCATTTGGGCCGGCAAGAGTGCAAGAGTGAGCCCAAAAGCGCACTTGGCACAATTCAAAACCGCTTATATCGAACGGACCCGGGCGACTCTCCCACCCAGACGACTCCCACCAGTCGCGCAGCCGGACCGGACCCGCTCGCCCACCCCAGAGTCGACTCCGGTCAGTCCCCGGCCAGCCGGGTGAGCGCGCCGCGCACCACCGCCGGGTCGGTCGTCTGCCAGAACGGCGGCAGCGTGGCCCGCAGGAACTCGCCGTAGCGCTTGGTCACCAGCCGCGGGTCGAGCACGGCCACGACCCCCCGGTCGTCGACCGAGCGGAGCAGCCGCCCGGCCCCCTGGGCCAGCAGCAGCGCCGCGTGCGAGGCGGACACCTCCATGAACCCGCTGCCGCCGCGCGCGTCCGCCGCCCGGGTCCTGGCCGAGGCGAGCGGGTCGTCGGGCCGGGGGAAGGGGATCCGGTCGATGATCACCAGCCGCAGCGACGGCCCCGGCACGTCCACCCCCTGCCAGAGCGAGAGCGTGCCGAACAGGCAGGTCGGCTCGTCCTCGGCGAACTCCTTGACCAGCTGCATGGTCGAGTCGTCGCCCTGGCACAGCAGCGGGTAGGGCAGCGACTCCCGCAGCGCGGCCGCCGCCGCCTTCGCCGCCCGCATCGAGGAGAACAGCCCCAGCGTCCGTCCCCCGGCCGCCTTGATCAGCTCCCACATCTCTTCCAGGTACTCGGGCGGCAGCCCGTCCCGGCCGGGGATCGGCAGGTGCTTGGCCACGTAGAGGATGCCGCTGCGCCCGTGCAGGAACGGCGACCCGACGTCCATGCCCTCCCACTCCGAGCCCATCGCCGACGCGTCCAGGCCCCACTGCCGCGCGAGCGGCGCGAACGACCCGCCCAGGGTCAGCGTGGCCGAGGTCAGCACCACGGTCCGGTCGCTGAACAGGTTCTCCGCCAGCACCTCGCCGACCTCGAGCGGCGCGACGTGCAGCGACGCGGGCCGGGACGGCTCCGCCGCCCAGTCCTCCGGCCGCTCGAGCCAGACGACCTCCTCGCGCTCCTCGATCGGCTGCTCGAACGCGCTGAGCATCCGCTCGGCCACCTCGCCGATCTCCTCCAGGTTGACCAGCGCGGTCTGCGCGGCGGTGACCTCGGCCGGGTCGGCGTCCTCGGCCTTGGACACGGCGATCTTGCGGACCTGGGCGGCGCAGTTGACGGCGGCCTCCCGCAGCGCGGTCAGGGTGGCGCCGAGACCCGTGTCGAGGCTGTCCATCCGGCCGGCCGGCATCGTCACCAGCAGCGGCCCGAGAGCGTTGCCGGCCTCCGACAGCCGGGCGATCTCGCCGTCATCGGCCAGCTTGCCGGTCCGGCGGACCGCGAACTCGATCGCCTGCACCGACAGCTCGCCGCTGGCGACCGAGGTGACCCGGTCGACGAGCTCGTGCGCCTCGTCGACGATGACGACCCGGTGCTCGGGCAGGATGCCGCCCTCGCCGAGGGTGTCGATCGCGAGCAGCGCGTGGTTGGTGACGACGACGTCGACCTCGGCCGCCGTCCGCCGGGCGCGCTCGGAGAAGCACTGCACGCCGAACGGGCACCGGTTCACCCCCAGGCACTCGCGCGCGGTCACCGCGACCTGGCGCCACGCCTGGTCGGGCACGCCAGGGACGAGCTCGTCGCGGTCGCCCGCGGTGGTCGAGGCGGCCCACTGGTGCAGCCGCTTCACGTGCGCGCCGAGCGGGCTGGCGGGCCCGTCGAAGAGCGAGTCCTGCTCGTCCTCGGGGCCGTTGCGGAGCTTGTTGAGGCAGAGGTAGTTGTTCCTGCCCTTGAGTATCGCGAACTCCGGCCTGCGCCCCAGCGGCCCGCGCAGCGCCTCGGCCAGCCGGGGCAGGTCGCGGTCGACGAGCTGGCGCTGCAAGGCGATGGTGGCGGTGGAGACCACGACCGGGCCGTGCTTCCTGGCGGTGGCGAGCCGGAGCGCGGGCACCAGGTAGGCGAGCGACTTGCCGGTCCCGGTGCCGGCCTGGACCGCCAGGTGCGCGCCGTTGCTCATCGCGTCCCACACGGCCTTCGCCATCCGGCTCTGACCGTCGCGCTCGGTGCCCCCGATCGCGGAGACGGCGGTGGTCAGCAGCGATAGAACGCCGTCGGCGGCGGTCTCAGAAGCGGGGTCGGCGGTGCTGTTCGATGATCCGGGGGGCACGAGCCGACGCTACCCTATGCAGATGCCGATTTACGCCCTGGACGACGACGAGCCCCAGATCGACGAGCTCGCCTACGTCGCGCCCGATGCCGTCGTCATCGGGCGGGTCGCGATAGGCCCGCAGGCCTCGGTCTGGCCCTGCGCCGTGCTCCGCGGCGATCACGGCACGATCACCGTCGGCGCCAGGACCTCCATCCAGGACGGCACGGTCGTGCACACCACCGCGCGCTGGCCGACGGTGATCGGCGACGACTGCGTGGTCGGGCACAACGCGCACCTGGAGGGGTGCGTGATCGAGTCGGGCTGCCTGATCGGCTCCGGCTCGGTGACCCTCAACCGGGCGGTGGTGGGCGCGGGGTCGATCGTGGCCGCGGGAACCGTGGTGCCGGAGGGGTTCATCGTGCCGGCCGGGTCGCTGGTGGCCGGCGTGCCCGCGGCGATCAAGCGGTCGGACGTGGACCCGACCTGGATCGAGTTCGCGGTCAAGAGCTACATCGAGACCGCACGCCATCACCGCAACGGGCTGCGCCGCCTGAGCTAGATCCCGCGATCCGACACGCGCAGCAGGAAACCCATCTGGGGCGTCGGATCGTTATCGTTGTGAGCTGCATAAGGCCAGCAACAGGGGTATCAGGTAGGGTGCCGTGGATATTGACATCAGCCTTGACTACGGGCTCACCCTGCTCGCCGCGCTTCTCATCGGCACCGGCTTCGTGCTGCAGCAGAACGCCGCGCAGAGTGAGCCTGACTCGCGGTTCCTGTCGCTGCGGCTGATCCTCGACCTGTTCCACCAGCCCCGCTGGCTGCTGGGCATCGGCTGCATGGTCGCCGGGCAGGCGCTGGCGGCCTGGTCGATCGGGAACCTGCCGCTGGCCTTCGTCGAGCCGCTGCTCACCACCAACCTGGTCTTCGCGCTGCTGGTGGCGGTGCCGATCGCCAAGGCGTCGCTCCGGTTCTGGGAAATCGCCGGCGCGATCGTGCTCTGCTGCGGGGTGGCGCTGCTGTCGGTGTCGCGGTCGGCCAAGCCGATCGGCCTGTCATTCGGCTCGTTCTCGCACTGGCCCGCCGCCGCGGTGATCGCGGGCATCGCGTTCGCCTGCGTGCAGGCCGGGCGGCGGCGGCCAGGCCGGGCGCGGGCGATGCTGACCGGGACCGCGGCCGGGCTCATCTTCGGCATCCAGGACGCGCTGACCAGGCAGACGCTGCAGGCCCTGCATCACTACGGGTTCGGCGGCCTGCTGCTGCACTGGCCGCCCTACGCGCTCGTCGGCGCGGGCGCGCTCGGCATCTGGCTGATGCAGAGCGCGTTCAGCTCAGGCCCGCTGAACGTCTCGCTGCCGGCCATCTCGGCCGGCGAGCCGGTGGTCGGGATACTGCTCGGCGTGATCGTGTTCGGTGACCGGGTCCAGGACACCCCGGGGGAGCTGGCGATCTACGCCGGGGGCCTCGCCGCCCTGGTAGTCGGCGTGATCATGGTCGGCCGGGCCCCGGCCCTCTCTCAGCTCCGCGCGTGGACCGAGGAGAACATCCCGTCGCTGCCGCCGCTCCCGCACGTCCCGACGCTCCCGCTCAGCCTGCCCGGACTGCACGGCGGCCGGGCCGACGACGACGGCGACCCGCCCGACGGCCCGGCCGGCGAGGACGCGACCCAGCGGGAGATCCCGCCGCCCTCAGCCGAGGAAGCCATCACCCCCAGGCGCAGGCGTTTCCGCCGCCCGTCCCGCCCGATATCGGACCTCCGCGGATTACCCCCGCCAACCTCAACACCCAATCTCCACAGCCACCCGAGGCACTCCTATCGCCTCAGCCCCGACAGACAGGACGATTGGATTGCTGGGGGTACTTAGCGTCGCTATACGGCGGAAAGTACACCCAATGATGGCGCGGGGGTGCAGCGCCGGTTAGAGGGGCTGCCGGGGCCTGGGCTTCGCGCGGGCCGACGAGGCCCAGCCCCGGGGAGCGGCATCCCTGCTGCCGTTGCCGATGAACCGCTCGAGGGCGGTGCCGACGCCGCCCTCGTCGGCGATCAGCTTCCTGATCGTGATGATCATCGTCGGCATGGCCCAGAAGTCGCCGCACACCCACAGGATGGCCGCGCCGATCTGCTGGTCGGCGAAGGGCGGCAGGGTCACCCCCGGGACGTGGTCGTAGGCGCTGTAGAGCGAGTGGGTGGCGAAGATCGACAGCGTCATCGCGATGAAGATCATCACGACGTTGGTGGCGAGCAGGGCGGCCGCCCGGCCGAGTATCGGCATCCGCGACCGGAACGGCGGCGAGGGGATGAACTGGAGCCAGAACAGCACCCCGGCCAGGAAGAACGACGAGTGCATGAGCCAGATGTGCACCAGCTGGTTGTTCTCGGCCAGGTCGAACAGGACCGGGAGGTGCCACAGCACCATGACCGCGTTGAAGATCACCACCGCCGCCAGCGGCCCGGTCAGGAAGCGGAAGACGACCCGGATCGGCCGCGACCAGCCGCCCGCCAGCACCGACCGGGTCACCGCCTGCCCGGCTCGGCCCGGCAGCCCGTCCAGCAGCGGCTGCCCGGGCGCGCCCGCGACCACCAGCGACGGCGCGGCGAACATCAGCAGCAGGTGCTGGACCATGTGCACGATGAAGTAGGAGCTCGACCAGTAGTCGATCGGCGAATCGACCGCCAGCAGCAGCACCGCGAGGCCGCTGTAGAACCAGAGCGACCGGATCCGGCGTTCTCGCGTGCGCTCCGGCCTGGATCGCCTGGCTAGCCGCCAGAGCCCGATCTCGTGCCAGACGACAACGACGGCCACGATGACGACGAACGGGTCGAACGACCAGTTGTCCAGGATGTAGTGCATGCGGTGGCCTATCCGGACGGAGGGCTAGCTGGAGGAGTTGGACTCAATCGGCACGCTGATCGTCTGCGCCCGCGCCCACACGGTGGAGCGGTGGTCGAGCTGCCACACGGTGAGCGTGTGCCCGGAGACCGCCAGCGCGTCGATCGAGGTGCCCGGCCCCGAGGCGAGCACGGTCGTGTGGGCGGGCGTCGGCGGCAGCAGCAGCCACTGCTGTCCTGGCCCGCCGATGGTGGCCGCCTGCCCGCCCGGCAGCAGCACCCAGGTGCCGTCGGAGGACGTCGCCGTCGCTCCGGCCAGGCCGCCCGACGCGGTGACCGCGTTGGTGATCGGCAGCGCGGCCGACGCCGTCCAGCTGTCCTTGTCCGCCCACAGCGCGGTCAGCCCGTCCGTCGCCTGCACCAGCGCCGTGCCCGCGCCGAGCCGCACCAGCGGGCCGGAGACCGGCAGGCTAACCCGCTGCCAGCCCTCGCCGGCCGAGTAGGCGAACAAGCCCGCGGCGCCGGCCGCGCCGCAGTCACCGGCCGCCAGCACCTGGGCGGGGACCGGTCCGAACGAGACCGAGCTCACGTGCACCGCAGCGCACTTCGGCCCGGCCGCGGAGGCCGCGATCGCGCCCGGCTCGGCCAGCGTCCGCCAGCTCGCCCCGGCATCGGAGCTGGCCTCGACGGTCCCGTTGGCGAGCACCGCCGCCAGCTGACGGCCGGAGGCGGCCAGCGCGGCCGGGGAGGCGGCCACGTCCTTACTGATCGGCCCGTCGGCCGACCAGCTGGCGCCCGCGTCGGCGGTGGCGCTGACCGGCGTGAATTGGAGATCCTGGCTGGGCCGCACGGCCACCGTGAGGCCGCTCCCGCCATCGGCCGCCGCGACCAGCCCGCCGTTGTCGGCGACGCCCGGCGGCGTGACCAGCTGCCAGGTCGCGGACTTCGCGGGCCGGACGAACACCTCCCAGAACACGGGGTCGGCCGACATCGGCACGATCGCCCAGCTGTCCCTGGCGGTGCTGAGCGAGGTGGCCAGCGGACTGGCGGCGGCCGGCGGGCTGGCGGCGGCCGGCGCGGTGGAGGGGGCCGAGCCGGCCGACGCGGACGGCGAGGATGCCGATGAACCGCACCCGGCCAGCGCGGCGCCGGACGCGATGGCGGCGACGGCGGCCGCGAGCGCGCCGCCGCGGACCCGGCCGCCGCGGACCCGGCCGCGGCGGCCGCGGCGCCGGGTGGTGGTTGTCACTGGTTCTGTCCCATCGACTGGAGCACGGAGTCGGCCATCATCGACGAGAACGAGGACTGGGTGGCGTCCGTCCCCGGTCCCGGATCGTCGCTTATCTCCTGCCGCACGTCGCCCTTGGCGCTGATCACGAAGGCTATGTCGTTGTGGGCGGCCATGGCGCCGGCCGGCAGGTCCTCGACCTCGATCCCGAAATAGTGCCAGACGGTGGCGAGCTGGCTGACCGTCCCGGTCAGGAACAGCCAGTTCGGCACCGTGTTCAGCCCCTCCTGGACGTCGAACGCCCTGGTGTAGGCGAGCGAGGTGTAGGTCGGGTTGGCCACCACCGAGACCAGCTCGGCGTCGGCCGCCTTCGATCCGAGCAGCGTGTCGGCCACCCGCATCTCGGCCGCGATGACCGGGCAGTCGCTGGTGCAGACCGGGTCGAGGAACGACAGCAGCACGACCTTGCCGCGCAGGCTCGCGAGCGACACCTGCCGCCCGTCCTGGCTGGTGAGGGTGAAGTTCGGGGCCGGGGTGTCGAGCTGCCCGTTGGTGCCGGACAGCGCCTCTGCCGTGATCGGGTCGGCGGTGGGGTTCACGGCCGCGAACGCCATCGGCGCCGCCCCCACGATGATCACGCCGAGCGCGGCGATCCCGGCGATCGCCCGCGCCGGCGCCCCCGCGAACGCCAGCGTCGGCCGGGCCAGCCAGCCGGGAAGACGCCGCGCCCGCACCGGGTCCGGTTGCTCCGCGACAGCGGCGACCTCGCGGCCGGCCGCCTCCGCGACGGCGGCCGCCTCCGCGACGGCGGCCGGCCGCGAGGTCAGCCCCAGGTAGCCGGCCGTGAACAGCAGGATCAGCGGGATCATGCTGTTCGGGTCGGTGCCCTGGCCGCCGAGGAAGCCCAGATCCTCCACCAGCACCCAGTCCGCCAGGCAGAACACGGCCGCGCCGATGACGGCGATCCGGGCCAGCCGCGCGTCCGAGCGCGCCGCGCTCAGGCAGAACGCCGCCCCCGCCGCCGCCAGCGCCAGCACCGCAACCAGGTTCACCGCGAACCCGTGCCATTCGGTGAAGTTGCCGAAGCGGGAGACGATCACCTCGAGCGCGTGCGGCTGCGAGGTTCCCGTCATCGACTGGATCATCGCCGTCAGCGAGCCCGGCTGGCCGTTCAGCCTGCCCTGCCAGAAGCCGCGCCCGGGCCAGGCCTGCAGCAGCGCCATGCCGAGGATGAAGACGCCGCTGCCGCCGAGGATGAGCCGCCCGGTCGCGGGCCGCTCCCAGCTCCGCTGCGGGAGCAGCAGCAGCGCGCCCGCCGCGACGTAGAGGAGCACGCCGCCCGGCGCGCCGAATAGCACCGTGAGGCCGGGGGCCAGGATCTCGCCGAACGCCTCGCCGAACGCCCAGACGATCAGCCCCCAGCCCACGCTGGCCAGCGCCGCCAGCCGCAGCGACCAGCCGCGCACGGCGAAGATCATCCACAGCCCGATGCCGATCTGGATCCAGACCGTCGATGCGGCGGCCGCGATCGGGTGGTAGCTCCAGATGTTCGCGCCCCAGTTGACCAGGTCGACCACCCAGCCGGGGGAGCCGGCGTCGGCCGCCTGGAGCTGGGCGGGCATGCCCCCGGCCATCCGCGGCTGCGCCTGGAGCAGGCCGTCGAACACCCACAGGGCGCCGAAGCCGATCCGCAGCAGCTGCCGCGCGCGGGGCTCACGCCAGGCGGCGGCCGCCCGCTGGTCGCCGATCGCCGTTTTCATGACGGCCCACGTCGCGAGCACGAACATGAAGATCAGCGCGACGATCAGCGCCTGCTGCAGCAGCGCCGAGCGGAACGCGGCGACGAGGATTGAGCTGGCAGGGCTCAGGCCCGAGTTCATGCCAGGCATGCGGCCACCTTATGGGGGGAACCGCCCGCGCCCGGGCCGCGCGGACGAACATGAACATAATGTAATCTGCTCGATCGCCCCTTAACCGGGGGCCGGGAGCGGCAGCCAAGCGGGGCGGTCAGGAACGGGCGGCGGGGGTGTTCCGCTTGCCGAGTCCCCAGAGGGCGGCGCTGACAACGGTGATGCAGAACAGCAGGAACGTGACCAGGTGGACCCCGCTGCAGTACTCGCAGACCGATCCGATCTGGAACTCAGCGTAGATCAGGTACATCACGAAGCCCATGCCGATGATCACGGACCCCAGCCGGACGATGTCGACCCCGCGGCTGGTGATGCGGAGCGAGCCGATCGCGGCGCCGCGGAAGCGCCAGGCCCACGGGGAGAAGATCACCACCGCGAAGACGTAGAACGCCAGGCCGAGCACGGCCACCGGGAGCACGTTGAAGACCATCGACTGGGAACTGGTGATGACCGCCGTGCAGTTGAACGTGCCGCCCGCCCCGGACGGGCAGCCGGCCAGGTGCGAGCCGTTGTAGTGCGCGTACGTCTCGTAGGCGGAAATCGCGAGGCCGAGCAGGGCCAGCACCGTCGAGGTGACCTGCAGCCACAGCGGCGGGCCGTGCCCGGCCGGCTCGAACGACTCGGCCGGCTCGGGCGCAGCCGCGGTCCGCTTGGGCGAGCGGGCCGCGGCTGCGCCGGGCGACTTGCGGGGACTCGTTGGCGTGGCAGAGACAGCCGGGACCGTTCGGGAGCTAGGGCTTTTGCCGTTTGAGCCGGCGCCGGCGGCCGGCCGGCCGCCCTTGCCCGACGCGGACCGGTTCCTAGAGCGGGCCTTTGAACTTGCCATCGCGGGTCGTCTCCCGTTGCTGTCATCCGCCGTCATCGCCAGCGGGCGGGCCGCTGCGCGACCCGCCCTCGGTGACTACTTGGCGAGAGTGCCTTCGAGCTTCTGGATGGAGGGCGTGCACGCGGTGGCGGGCTGGTTGCTGGTCAGCGTGCAGATCGCCGCCGTCTCGTAGTTCGCGTTGGCGATCACGGCCGCGCCGACCGAGGAGGACGGGTTGCTCATGTCGGTCGCCACCTGCTGCCAGGTCAGGCCGTCCAGCATCGTCGGGGTGAGCGGCGAGAGGTTGCCGACCTGCGCGTACTTGTTGCCGAAGTCGATGTACGGGATGTACGTGCCCGGGTCGTAGGCGGTCTGGAGCTTCTGCTCGGCCGCGGTCGCGGTCTGCAGCGGCGCGTAGGCGACGCTGGTGCTGCTGGAGTTCCCGATCCGGTAGTTGTGCTCCATCTCGACCGTCACCAGCGAGATGTACTTGCTCGTGTAGGTCGACCCGTAGAACGTCAGCGTGGGCGTGTTCGGGTCGGTGTCGCTGCTCGACGAGTGCGTGGTGGTGAGGCCGCTGAAGGTGCCGAACCGGCTGAACGCGTTGACCATCGCCCAGCGCTGCGCGGCGCAGAACGGGCAGTACTCGCCGCCCATGAACAGCACCTCGGGCTTGCCGTTCTGGGTCAGGGAGGGGCCGTTGACGGTCGCGAAGTAGGACCCGTCGGCCTGGGCCATCGAGGTGACTTCGCTCGGGGTCGTCGCGGCGACGAACATCGCGCTCGGGATGGTGCCGCCCGCCACCTTGTCGGTGACGCTGGTCGGCACGGTGGTGACGTCGTTGACCACCTTGCTGAGCGCAGTGCCGGTCGGGCCGTTGCTTGAGGCGGCGGCGGTGCCCCCGCTGCTATTGCTATTCAGCTTTATCAGCACGAACGCGACTACCACGATGACGACGACGAGGATGGACCCGCCGGCCAGGTAGATGCGCCTGCGCTGCTCGGAGCGGCGCTGTTCCGCCCGCTGCGCGGCGATGCGCGCGCGCCGGTCCGGTTCCGACTTGGTCCTACTCGCTTTGCCCATGCGCACATCGTAGGGCGAATTGGCGAGCTAATGGTCCACGAAAAGCTGAGAGAAACCTTAGATCTTGACCTAGATTTTTGCCTGCAGTGCCCGCACGGTAGCCGTGCACGCGGACGCGGGCTGGTTGTCGGTGAGGCTGCAGATCGCCGCGGTCGCGAAGTTGGCGGTGCCGAGGACCGACTTGGCCACCGTGGAAGTCGGGTCGTGCAGGTCGTCGGCGATCTGCGCCCAGGTCAGCCCGGACAAGATAGCCGGGTTGTAGGACGCGCCGACGCTCAGGAACTTGTTCCCGTAGTCGATGAACGGGATCGCCCCCTGGTAGGCCGCGTCGTACTTGTCGAGCAGCGCCTGCTGGGCCGCGGTGGGGGTCTGCAGGACGGTGTAGAAGCCGGTCGCCTTGTCGGGGATGTTGGTGTACCCCTCGACCGGGGTGAACGTCAGGTACGAGCTCGTGAACGTGGACTTCGCGAACGTCCAGGTCGGGGTCAGCGGGTAAGGCTCGGCGTTGCCGCCGCCGTCCTTGGCCGCCGACCGGATCGGCGCGAGCCCGCTGAACGTGCCGAACCGGCTGAGCGCGACGATCATGGCCCACCGCTCGGCCGCGCAGTAGGGGCAGTACTCGGCGCCGATGTAGAGCACCTCGGGCTTGCCCGCGCTGGTCAGGGCGGGCCCGGTGATCGAGGTCGGGTTGGCCGCCGTCGTCCCCGCCCCGACCTGGTCCAGCGCGCTGGCCGGGACCGAGGTGAGCTGGCCGACCACCGAGGCGGCGTCGCCGCCGGTCGGCGCGGCGGCGGTGCTGCCAGGCGCGGGCGACGACGAGCCGCCGTTGGAGCTGGCGAGCACGAACGCGACCACCACCGCGATGACCGCCACGATCGAGCCGCCCGCCAGCCACAGCCGTCTCTTCCGCACCTGCGCCTGATCGGCTGCCCGCTGGGCGGCAATCCGCCCCCGCCGGTCCCCGCCCTGCTCAGCCATCAGCCGCTCAGCCCCCAAGTGCTACATGAAGTCACCGACTATCGCGCATTGTAGCCGAGCGGGTGCCGCAGCCGATGCCCTGGCACGGAACGAGACGGCCCTGCGCGCCGACCCCCATGGCACGGAAATGAGGGGGGGATGCCACGGGGGTCGGCTGCTGGCGGCGTGAGCACCAGGGGGGGATGGCGCCCACGCCAGGTCTGGGGAGGGCCTAGACGCCCGCCAGACGGCGACCGGGCCCGACGGGCACCATTGCGGGCCGGGCCGAAGATCGCTGGTCTAGTGATAAACGGGCTGCCTCTAGGCGATCTAGATGTTTTCTGGATGCCTGCCGTCGAGTCCGGTAATCTCCGTATCTGTGCCGGCTGTTTGCGCCTGGTAGTTGGCGTGCCCGAAGGCACGCGGACGGACGCGGCACGAGAGGGGCGGCTTGCGGTGGTTCCGCTGCGGGTAGGAGTGCTCGGCCCGGTGACCGTCTGGCAGGACGGCCGGGAGCAGGCCGCAGGTCAGCCGCGGCAGCTGGCGGTGCTCGGGGTGCTCGCGACCCGTGCCAACCGAGTGGTCTCGCGCGGCGAGCTGGTCGACGCGGTCTGGGGAGACCAGCCGCCGGCCAGCGCCGAGGGCGGCATCTACACCTATGTGGCCGGACTGCGCCGGATTATCGAGCCGGACCGGCCGCGCCGCGACCCGGACCGATCGCGGCAGGCGCCGGCCAGGACGATCGTGTCAGGCGGCGGCGGCTACCTGCTCAGGCTCGAGGCCGGCGCCCTGGACGCGGACCACTTCGGGCGGTGCCTGGCCGCGGCCCGCGGGCTGCGGGCGGACTGCGATCTTGACGGCGCGCTGCGGGCGGTGGACGAGGCGCTGGCGCTGTGGCGGGGGCTGCCCTACGCCGGGGTGCCCGGCCCGTTCGCCGAGGCCGAGCAGCGTCGGCTCACCGAGCTGCGCACCACCGCGATCGAGGAGCGGGCCGAGCTGATGCTCGCCCAGGGACAGGCCGCCGCGGCGGTGCCCGAGCTGACCGCGCTGGCGGCCGCGCATCCACTCCGCGAGCAGGCCACCGGCCTGCTGATGATCGCGCTCTACCGGTGCGGCAGGCAGGCCGAGGCGCTGCGCGTCTTCGGCGAGACCAGGGAGCGGCTGGCCGAGGACCTCGGCATCGACCCCGGGGGCGAGCTGACCAGGATCCACCGGCAGCTGCTGGCGATGGACCCGGCCCTCGACGGGCCGGCGGCGGCGCCGCCGGTCACGATCGGCGCGGGACCGGGCGCTCCGGGTTCCCCGACGACGGCGAGCGGACCGAGCGGGGTCGCGTCCGCCCCGGCCGGGCCGCACGCGCCGGTGCCGAGCCCCGCCCAGCTGCCGCCCGAGGTGGCCGGCTTCGCCGGCCGGACCGCCGAGCTGCACTGGCTGCACGGGCTGCTGCCCGGCTTCGCCGACGGCCAGGCGGCCGCGGCGCCCCCGGAGGGCGCGGGCGACCACGCGGGCAGCCTGGTGGCGCTGATCACCGGCACGGCCGGGGTCGGCAAGACCACGCTCGCGATCAGGTTCGCCCGACAGGCGGCGTCGCGGTTTCCCGACGGCCAGCTCTACGTAAACCTGCGCGGGTTCGACCCGGCCAGCTCCCCGGTGCCGCCCGCGACGGCGCTGCAGGGGTTCTTCGACGCGCTGGGGGTGCCGCCGCGGCATGTGCCGGCCGGCCTGGACGCGCAGAGCGCGCTGCTGCGGACCCTGCTCGACGGCAAGCGGCTGCTGCTGCTGCTCGACAACGCGCACGACGCCGACCAGGTCCGGCCGCTGCTGCCCGGCAGCGCGGGCTGCCTGGTCATGGTCACCAGCAGGTCCCAGCTGACCGGGCTGGTAGTGGCGGACGGCGCCTGCCCGCTGCCGCTGGGCGTGCTCGACGGCGTCGAGGCGGCCGACCTGCTGGCCCGACGGCTGGGGGCCGAGCGGGTGAACGCGGAGCCCGAGGCGATGGCGGCGCTGGTCGAACGGACGGCCGGGCTGCCGCTGGCGCTGAGCGTGACCTGCGCGCGGGCGGCGTCCCGGCCCGGCTCGGCGCTGGCCGACCTCGCGGCCGAGCTCACCGACGCCCGCGGGCGGCTTGACGCGCTGCGCACGGGCGAGGCGGCGACCGACCTGCGGGCCGTGTTCTCCTGGTCGGTGGCCAAGCTCAGCGTGGGCGCCGCCACGGCGTTCCGGCTGCTCAGCGTCCACCCGGGCCCGGATATCTCCGCCCCCGCGGCGGCCAGCCTGCTCGCCGTGACGCCGTCGCAGGCGCGAGCCGCGCTGGCCGAACTGGTCCGCGCCTCACTGCTGACCGAGGACGCGGCCGGCCGCTTCGGCTGCCATGACCTGCTGTGTGCCTACGCGGTGGAGCTGTCGGCCCGCGCCGACAGCGAAGCCGACCGCGACGCCGCCCGCCGCCGCATGGCCGACCACTACCTGCGAACCGCGCACGCGGCGGCGAACCGGGTCTTCCCCGCCCGCGGCCAGGTCCCGCTGCCGCCGGCCCAACCGGGCGTCACCGTCGAGGACTTCGGCGGCCCGGCCGATGCGTCGTCCGACGAGCCCGATTCCTCGGAAGGGTCCTACGAGGCGGCGCTCGGCTGGTTCCGGGCCGAGCAGCGGGTGCTCCGCGGCGTCCTCGAGCTCGCCGTCGCCCACGGGCTTGACGAGCACTGCTGGCAGCTGGCCTGGTACTGGGCGCCGAAGCTGAAGCGGCGCGGCCAGCTCCACGAGGTGCTGATCGTGCAGCGGATGGCGCTGGCGGCGGCGGACCGGCTCGGCGCCGCCGACGCGCTCGCCCACGTGCACTACGACCTCGGCCACGTGAGCGGCAGGCTCCGCGACTACCAGTCGGCCGACCTGCACCTGCGGCGGGCGCTCGGCCTGTTCATCGAGCTCGGTGACCGGGCCGGCGTCGGCCAGGCCCAGCACGGGCTCGCCCTGCTGCTCAGTCGGCAGGACCGCAACGCCGAGGCCCTCGAGCACGCCACCGAGGCGCTGCGACTGCGCCGGGCGTTCGCCGACTCGGCCGCGGTCGCCTACTCGGAGAACATGGTCGGCTGGATCCGCGCGCATCTGGGCGGGCACGAGGAGGCGCTCGTGCACTGCCAGCGCGCGCTCGACCTGCACCGCGAATCCGGCAGCAGGTCCGGCGTGGCCGACACGCTGGACAGCATCGCCTTCATCTACGGGCGGCTGGCCGACTACCCGCGGGCCATCGACCACTACGAGCAGGCGCTGGCGATGTACCGGCACATCGGCGACCCGGAGGGGGAGGCGGGCTCGCTCCTGCACCTGGGGGACGTGCAGCTGGCCGAGGGGCTGTCGCGGGCGGCCCGGCGGAGCTGGGAGCGGGCGCTGGCGCTGCTGACCAGGATCCCCGGCGCGGACACCAGCGAGGCGGCGTTCCGCCTGGCCTGCCGGGTGGCCGACGGCTCGCTCGCTTCCTAGACCCCCGGTCGGCCTAGGCAGCCGGGGGCCAGGTCGGCC
>Ga0208220_1000453_pt1 | contig 17245 bp, 18 predicted proteins | sample NGESurdeep092012_9_FD_184484 | JGI IMG/M metagenome (GOLD analysis project Ga0208220, IMG submission 184484) | Arctic peat soil microbial communities from Barrow, Alaska - NGEE Surface sample F53-1 deep-092012 (SPAdes) | ecosystem: Environmental > Terrestrial > Soil > Wetlands > Peat ... | reverse complement strand
GCGACAGGTGCATGGACCGCTCGGCCGGCACCTGGGCGGCGGCCCGGCGCTGCAGCACCGACGCGCACGCGTTGCTGGCGGCGGTGAGTAGCGCGAAGAACACGCAGACGACCGTGTGCGCGGCGAACGGATGCAGGTGGACGTGGATTCCGGCCTCGGTCAACCCGGTGTTCAGCCCGTTCACGGCGGGTTCGCTCGCTGCGTCTCGAGGTCAGGGCCGACATCGTCGTCGCGGTCCGGGCGGAGGGCGGCGAACGGGCGCAGGTTGGCCAGGCTCTCGCCGCGCTTCTCCCGCCAGGCCCACTCCCGCCTGATGGCGGACGCGAAGCCGATCATCAGGGCCTCGTTGAACGCCTCGTCGCAGTAGCTGAGCACGCAGCCGAGCAGCCGGTCGATCTCCGCCTCGGAGATGGCGGCCAGCGGCAGCCGCCCGGTCAGGTAGACGTCGCCGGTTCGGTCGAGCGCGAAGTGCACGCCGTACATGCGGGAACTGCGCTGGAGCAGGAAGCGGTAGAACGCGGCGTGGTTCTCGTCGGGCTGGCGGCAGAAGAACGCCTCGACCTGAAGGCTGTGGTCCCCCGCGATCAGCCAGGTCATGGTGGCGAGCTTATGCTCTCCCTCAAGGCGGACCAGGAACGCGGCCGGGGGCTGGCGCTCGTAGCTCAGCCCCAGGCCGTCGAGGACGCCGCTGAGGACGTCGGCGGCGGAGTTGTTCTGCTCCATCGGCGACTAACGCCCTTACCCGGGCCGCACGGGAGACATCGGCCTCGTCCATGGCACCGGTATACACCTTTGCCAGCCGGTCCACGGTCGCGGACCAGCCGAAGGCGGACGCGTGTCGCCGGGCGCCCTTCGACAGGGCCTGCAGCTGCCTGGGCGCCTTGATGAGGCGCCGGACGACCCGCGCCCAGTCGGCCGGGTCGTGCCCGTCCACCAGGACGCCGGAGTAGCCGTCGCTGACGACGGTGCGCAGGCCGCCCACCCGGGCGGCCACGACCGGGGTGCCGCAGGCCTGCGCCTCCAGCGCCACCAGCCCGAACGACTCCGAGTGGGACGGGGTGAGCACCATCGTGGCCGCCCGGTACCACTGGGCGAGCTCGGCCTGCGGGCACGGCGGCTCGAAGCGCACGTTCTCGCTGATCCCGAGGCGCGCCGCGAGCTCGCGCATCCCGTCCGGGTCGGCCCGCTGCAGCCGCCCGCTCGGCCCGCCGACGAGCACCACCCGGAGCGTGCTGCGCAGCTCGGGGCTGGCCTCGATGAGCTTGGCGGCGGTCTTGAGCGCGACGTCCGGTCCCTTGAGCGGCTGGACCCGGCCGACGAACAGCAGCACCACCGCGTCCTGGGCGAGCCCGAACCGCGCTCTGGCGTCGCGCTTGGACTGCGCGGTGCCCGGCTGGAAGACGCTGAGGTCGGCGCCGGGGTTGACGGTCTGCACCTTGGCCGGGTCGGCGCCGTAGAGGTCGGTCAGCTGGCGCGCCTCCTCGGCCGTGTTGGCGATCAGCCGGTCGGCCGCCGCGATCACGTCGAGCTCGCCCCTGATCCGCTCCTGCGGCTCGGCCGTCTCGCCGACCGCCAGGGCCGCGTTCTTGACCAGGCCGAGCGTGTGCATGGACTGCACCAGCGGCACGCCCCAGCGCTCCTTGGCGGCCGCGCCGACCTTGCCCGACAGCCAGTAGTGGGCGTGCACGAGGTCGTACCTGCCGGGTTCGGCGGCCGCCTCGGCCCGCAGCACCTCGAGCGTGAACTGGCAGACCTGGGCGGGCAGGTCGGTCTTGTCCAGCTCCTCGAACGGCCCGGCCACGACGCTGCGGACGAGCACCCCGGGGACGAGCTCGGCCAGCGGCGGGGTGTCCCGGCAGACCGCCCGGGTGAAGATCTCCACCTCGGTGCCCCGCTCCGCGAGCCGCTTGGCCACCTCGACCACGTAGACGTTCAGTCCGCCCGCGTCGCCGGTACCCGGCTGGTCGAGCGGGGACGTATGGACGCTGAGCGAGGCGATCCGCCGTGGACCGCTAAAGGGCAGCGTGGACACAGATGTAACCAACCCCGCCAATGGTGATTTCCTTCCCAGTTCGTTCACCTCCCTCGTTGATACCTCCATGTTGGCGCGCTGCGGCCCAGGCTAGGCTTGGCGGCATGGGAACCCTCGTGCTTGTGCGCCATGGTGAGAGTGAATGGAACTCGAAGGGTCTGTTCACGGGATGGGTTGACGTAGGGCTTGCGGCCAAGGGCGTCCAGGAGGCGTCGGCCGCCGGGCGGATGCTGGTCGACGCCGGGCTGCGGCCGGACGTCGTGCACACCTCGGTGCTGACCCGCGCCATCTCGACCGCGAACATCGCCCTTGAGGCGGCCGGGCTCGGCTGGCTGCCGGTCCGCCGTTCGTGGCGGCTGAACGAGCGGCACTACGGCGCCCTGCAGGGCAAGGACAAGGCGCAGACGCGCGAGGAGTTCGGCGACGAGCAGTTCATGACCTGGCGCCGGTCCTACGACGTGCCGCCGCCGCCGATCGCCGACGACGACCCGCTCTCGCAGGCAGGCGATCCCCGCTACGCGATGCTGCCGCCCGAGCTCATGCCGCGGACCGAGTGCCTCAAGGACGTCCTCGGGCGGTTCCTCCCCTACTGGTACGACGCGATCGTGCCCGATCTCGCGGCCGGCCGGACCGTGCTGGTGGTCGCGCACGGCAACTCGCTCCGGGCGCTGGTGAAGCACCTGGACGGGATCAGCGACGAGGCGATCGCCGAGCTCAACATCCCGACCGGCATCCCGCTGCTGTACGACCTGGACGCGGCGTTCAGGCCCACGGTGGCGGGCGGGCGCTACCTGGACCCGGAGGCGGCCGCCACGGCGGCCGAGGCCGTTAAGAACCAGGGTCGGTAAAGCCGCCAGTTCGTGAACGGCGCGGGCTGGGAAGGTGTCGGCAGGTGAGAGCCGAAGTGAACTTCCGGAGAAGAGTGACATTTCGGCCGATCTCCCGATTGTGGCGCCCCCGGCTGGTCCGCATACCATCAGGTACGTGAGTATGGACTGGTCACGCAGGTGCGCAGGGCTCAGGCGGCAGACGTCAGGGCTAACCGGGTATCCGGCGTGGAGTGGCCTGGCATGGCGATAAGGACGCGGGCCGGCGTCGGCGTACGGCAGGCGAAGAGCGCCCGGCTCAGGGCGGCCCAGCAGCCCGCCAAGCTGCCGCCCGGCATCGCCTCGGTCTTGTCCGTGCTCTCCTCGTCGGCGGTCGTCGTGGACAGCGAGGACCGGGTGCTGCGGGCGAGCGCGGCCGCCCGCGCCTTCGGCATCGTCAAGGGCGACCGGCTCATGGTGAGCGAGCTCGCCGCCCTCGCCCGGCAGGTCCGGCGGGACGGCGAGATCCGCGAGGCCGAGTTCGAGGTGCCAGTGCCGCGCTTCGGCGGCCGCACCACCACGTTCGCGGTCCGGGTGGCCCCGCTGTCGGGCACAGTCGGCGGCGGCGGGCTGGTGCTCGTGCTGGCCGAGGACCGGACCGAGAGCCAGCGGGTCGAGCAGGTCAGGCGGGACTTCGTGGCCAACGTCAGCCACGAGCTCAAGACCCCGGTCGGCGCGCTCGCGCTGCTGGCGGAGACGATCGAGGACGCGGCCGACGACGAAGAGGCCGTCCGCCGGTTCGCGGGCCGGATGCGGCAGGAGGCGGCCAGGCTCACGTTCCTGGTCCAGGACCTGATCACGCTGTCGCGGATCCAGGCCGCCGAGCCGGTCCCCGACCCGCGCCCGGTGCAGGTGGACGAGGTCGTGGCCGAGGCGCTCGACCGGTGCCGGATGAAGGCCAACGCGCGCGGCATCACCCTCGCGTCCATCGGAGTACGCGGGCTGAGCGTCCTCGGGGAGGAAGACCTGCTGGTCACCGCCGTGCGGAACCTGCTCGAGAACGCGGTCGTCTACAGCCCGGAGCGCACCCGGGTCGTGGTGTGCGTCAAGAAGCCGGGCGACGGCGGCGTCGAAATCAGCGTGACCGACCAGGGGATCGGCATCCCCGGGCGTGACCTAGAACGAATCTTCGAGCGCTTCTACCGCGTCGACCCGGCCCGCTCGCGGGCCACCGGCGGCACCGGGCTCGGGCTCGCGATCGTGAAGCACGTGACGGCCGCGCACGTCGGCCGGGTCATGGTGCGGAGCGTAGAGGGCGCCGGATCCACCTTCACCCTGTGGCTACCACTGCGGAGCGAGCATGAAGGCATCAGCCCCGACCGGGCGCACGCCTAACCCTGTTATCTCCCGGGGGGACGACCCCCCGTACCCCCCAATGCGCGGCCGATGGCAAAAAACGCCATCATATCGGCCACGCGCCTGGATTTCGGCTACCCCGTCAGGAGGACTTCGGTGACACGCGTGCTGGTAGTTGAGGACGAGGAGTCGTTCAGCGATGCGATCTCATACATGCTCCGCAAGGAGGGCTTCGAGGTGGCGGTCTGCGCCACCGGCCCCGACGCGCTCGACACCTTCGACCGGACCGGGGCCGACCTGGTGCTGCTCGACCTGATGCTGCCCGGCCTGCCCGGCAGCGAGGTGTGCCGGTCGCTGCGCGAGCGGTCCAGCGTGCCCGTCATCATGCTCACCGCCAAAGACAGCGAGATCGACAAGGTGGTCGGCCTCGAGCTCGGCGCCGACGACTACGTGACCAAGCCGTTCTCCTCCCGCGAGCTGGTGGCGCGGATGCGGGCGGTGCTGCGGCGGCGCGGCGACGTCGAGGAGGTGGCCGACGCCAGCCTCGAGGCGGGGCCGGTCCGGATGGACGTGGAGCGGCACGTGGTCAGCGTCCGCGGCGACCAGGTCCAGCTTCCGTTGAAGGAGTTCGAGCTCCTCCAGGTGCTGCTGCGCAACGCCGACCGGGTGCTCACCCGGATGCAGCTCATCGACCGGGTGTGGGGGGCCGACTACGTCGGCGACACCAAGACCCTGGACGTCCACATCAAGCGGCTGCGGGCCAAGATCGAGGCCGACCCGGCCAAGCCGCGGCACATCGTCACCGTGCGCGGTCTCGGGTACAAGTTCGAGTCGGTCGGCTGAGCGCCCGCTGACCGGGTCCAACAGAAAAGCCGCTGCGGCCGTTCGGTGAACGGCCGCAGCGGCTTCTGCCTTGCCCGGGGTTACGACGCGGACGGCGACGGGCTCGCCGTCGAGGCGGCCGCGCCGGTGGCCGCGCCCGTGGGGGTGGCGGCGGGCGTGGTGGCCGGGGCGCTGGGCGCCGGCGAGTAGGTCGACCAGTAGTACGACTGCGGCTCCACCGGGACCTGGAGCGTCACCGGGCCCGCGTTCTTGAACTGCAGGACCACCTTGACGTAGCCGCCGGACGAGAGCGGCGCGGACAGGTTCGTCAGCACCGCCGACGGCTGAGGTCCGGTCAGGTTGACGGGGGTCTCCGACGGGAGGGCGACCGTGCCGCCGTCGAAGGTCACGCTGGCCGCGCCGGCCGCCGTCGCGCCCTCCAGCGTGTCCGGGGTCGTCCCGTCGTTGAACAGCGACATGAACAGGCTGGCAGACGAGCCCGCGGGCAGCGTCGAGCCGGACGGGGCGCCGAGCACGAAGACGTTGGTGATCCTGATCCCGTTGACGACGGTCTGGTTCCCGGCCGAGGCGGCGTGGAACTCAAGCGTCGGGGCGCCGTTGCCGGCCTCACATCCGGCGATGGCCGGCACCAGCAGGGCCAGAGCGCCTGCACCAAGGAGCAGGCGGCCAGCGGCGGTCTTGCCGAAGCGTGCGCGGATCACGGCGAAAAGCCTCCTCGTTCAATGCCGACGAGAGGTATGAGCACTCTCGCTACGTCTGTAGTGGCCTGGCAGTCCACTACAGGCCGTAGAAATCGTATCGGCTCCCTCCGCGCCGGGCGCGCCGGGGGGGTGAGCGAGTATTCAGCCAGCGGTGGGGCCCGCGGTGGGGTTGGCCCGGGCGCTGGGGCGGGCGCCCGCCTTTGCACCGGGCGAGTTCAGCTCGCCCGGGGTGAGACCGAGCTTGAAGCTGCCGGAGAGGTTCTTGCGGACCTCGGCGGTGGCGTCGCTGAAGACGAGCAGCACGGTGAGGCCGGCCGGGTGGTACGCGTCGGCAAGCACGCCGTCGGCGTCGTCCGCCGCCACCGCGCCGTACTTGACGGCCTCCTGCGTCAGCTGCCCGCTGGGCGCGCCGACGCCGACGAAGTACACTCGGGCGCCCGCCTTGGTGGCCTGATCGGCCAGGCGGGCCAGCGACTGGCCGCACCCGCAGTCATTCGGCACGAGGGCGATGGCGGAGCTGGCCAGCGACCGCACGGGCTCGCTGGTCTTCCCGTCAACCCGCACGCTCCCGGGCGGGAGGGAGGTCAGGGCGGCCGGGGCGCCGGTCGCCCGCGGCGACGCCGACGGCGTGAGCACCGTGTCCTGCTCGGCCGGGCTGATCGTCAGCACCGACAGCAGCGCGCCGCCGACCAGGGCGATCGCCAGGCAGAGGGCGATCAGCGGCACGATCGCGGCCGGCCCGCCGACGCCCGGCCCGTTGCGCGGGTGCAGCAGGCGACGGCGGCGCTGCCGCCGTCGCAGGGCGCGCACCTCCCTGCGGTAGGCAAGCACGTCGCGATCGAGCTCCCGGGCGTCGTCCGGGATCACGATGTTCACCGGAGGCAGGCTGCCGTCATCCCGCCCCGGCTCGCTGGCGAAGCTCACAGGCACCTCTTCCGGCTGTGGCAGCGGCCACGGGCCCTACCCTTCAAGTATGTGCCAGGCGCGGCCCTGATGCCGCCTCGCGAGGCGATTTCCGCAGTCGAGGCGGAACCTCGGGTAGACTGGAGTCCTACCGTCAGCGGCGACGCAGCAGACCACGATCCCGGCTCACGCGCCCGCGCGATGCTCAACTGGTGGACGCGCAGAGCACGCTAGTACCCGTGCCGACCGTCGTAGATGCCCGTTGAGCTCTTTTGCGTATGCTCGAATTGGCGTATTGACCTGCATATTCGCCAGCACGGGCATTTTATCGGTGGTCCAAGCCGTGGTAAGATAGCATCCAGCGGAAGGGGTACTTGCCAGATGTCTTTTAAGGTCGGCGATACCGTCGTTTACCCTCACCATGGGGCTGCTCGCATCGAAGCCGTCGAAACTCGCACGATCAAGGGCGAGGAGAAGACCTATCTGGTCCTGAAGGTCGACAAGGGCGACCTGACCGTTCGGGTTCCCTCGGACAACGCGGAACTCGTCGGCGTGCGGGACGTGGTGGGTGCCGAAGGGCTTGAGCGGGTGTTCGAGGTGCTTCGTGCGCCGCACACCGAGGAGCCCACGAACTGGTCGCGTCGGTACAAGGCCAACCTGGAGAAGCTCGCCTCCGGCGATGTGAACAAGGTTGCCGAGGTCGTCAGGGATCTGTGGCGCAGGGACAAGGAGCGCGGCCTTTCGGCCGGCGAGAAGCGGATGCTGGCTAAGGCTCGTCAGATCCTCGTCAGCGAGCTAGCCCTGGCTGAGAAGACCAACGAGGACAAGGCCGAGGCCCTCCTCGACGAAGTACTGACCAGCTAAGCCTGGCTGTTAGGCGAGACGAACTAGCGGGGAAGTATGGTCGGTGAGCTTCGCCCACCTTCCCGTCTGCTAGTTCGTCATGCTAGCCCGGGGGACGGATCTCCAGCATGGGGGGCTCCCGCCCCCCATTCCCCTTGGCCCCGGACCCCCCGATGCGCCTGCGGCGCAACGATAGAGTTCCCCCGTGGATAAGTTGCCGCGGGTCGGGCTTGGGGTGGATGTGCATCCGTTCGAGGACGGGCGCACGTTGCATCTGGCGGGGCTTGAGTGGCCCGGGGAGACCGGGCTGGCTGGGCATTCTGATGGGGACGCTGCTGCCCACGCGGCCTGTGACGCCTTGCTGTCCGCGGCCGGGATCGGCGATCTCGGCGCCCACTTCGGCACGTCACGGCCGGAGTGGGCCGGCGCGTCCGGTATTGCGCTGCTCAGCGAGACCGCGCGCCTGGTCGCCGAAGCCGGGTTCGTCATCGGCAACGTCGCCGTCTGCGTGATCGGTAACCGGCCGAAGATCGGCCCGCGCCGGGCCGAGGCCGTCGCCGCGCTCAGCGCGGCCCTGTCCGGCGCGCCGGTGTCGGTGTCGGCGACCACCACCGACGGCCTGGGCCTCACCGGCCGGGGCGAGGGGGTAGCCGCGATGGCCACCGCCCTCGTCCTTCCTGCGTAGAGCCGGCCCCGGCGGTTACTCCTCGTCGGCGTCGTCGGTCGGCGGGGTCGGGGTGACGCGTACCCGGTTCAGGCGCGGGACCGACGCGAACGGGGCGGTGGCGAACGGCGGGGCGTCGTCCTCGAGGTCCCGCGACTGGCCCGGCTGATGCGGCGGCACCTCGATGTCGGGGTCTGAGGTGAGCACGGGATAGACCTGGCCGGCCAGAGCCGGGTCGACCTCGGCTTCCCAGTCCTCATTGGCGAACTGCTCGGCTGCGGCGCTGCTCGCGTACCTGATTGCCTGCGGGGCGGTGGCGGTGCCGGTAGCCACGGTCGGCGGTTTCGGCTGCGGTTCCGGTTGCTCTGACGCCTCATCTGACTTGCCCGAGGCTTCGTCCGCCGTCTCGTCGGCTGTGTCTGGCGTCCGTTCCGACGTCGGCTCTGATGCCGGGACCGACGTCGGTTCTGGCGACGTCTCTGACGCGACCGCGGCGGACGGCGCTTGGGTCTCGCCGGACTCGCCCGCGTCACCGATGTCGCCGGAGGCATTCGCGTCACCAGAGCCGCCAGCGTCACGGGTGTCGCTGGCGTCAGCAACGAGCGCCGGCACCTCTTGGGTCGGAGTCGGCTCGGTGGGCTCGGTGCTACCGGTGACCGCGGCGGGCGCGGTCGGTGCCAGGTCCGAGCCGTCGGTCACGTCGGCGGCCTGCGGCCCGGCGGGCACGACGGGCAGCGCGATGGGGGGCGCGGGCGGACGGGGCGCTGTGCCCGCGGCCAGCACCCGGACCGGGACCGTGTCGACGGCGGAGAACAGCATGGGGGCGGTCGGCTGCTCGACCGCGCGGCCATCGTCCGGCTGCTGGGCCGGCGCCTGGCCGCGGTTCGCCTCTGGCGGCTGCGGGCGGGACTGCCGCAGCATCGTGAGGAACAGGCTGAAGGCGAGCAGGACGGCCGCCGCCGGCGCCGCCGCGACCACGCCCTCGGTCGGCCGCTGGCGCAGTCCGTAGCTCATCGCGTGCAGCACGTCGGTGGCGCCGATCGCGCCGAGGACGACGATGGCCACCAGCCACGCCCAGCCCCGCGCCCACCAGCGCGAGTCCCGGAGCATGACGGCGGCCACGCAGGCAATCACGAGCACGGCGTCGAAGAGGGCCGGGTAGAACCGGGCGAGCTGCCCGGACACGCCGCCCTGCCGCGCGATCGCGTGGACCCCTGGATAGGAGAGGAAGAACGTGCCCGCCGCCACGGCGAGGACCGCGACCGCGACCGCGAAGTTCACCAGGCGATGAAGCCAGTTGCGCGCGGGCGTGGTCGGCGCTTGGGAGGGATCGGCTCGGAAGCCGGGAGAAGAAGCTGAATCGGGGTGTCGTTCCATCTGCCTGACTACCTTGGTGATCTGTGCGTCCGTCTGCGGTGAGGGCCGGTTTGCGCGAACTTCCTGATTACGCGATGCCCACGGTAGCGGCGTTGATCCTGGATTGGAACGATTTCAAGGCTTAGCGAACTGTGTCGCGCTTAGCGAACTGTGTCGCTCCATGAGCGGTCCGGGGTCGGATCCCGTACCCTATGCCGGGTGACGCTCCGCCTGCATGACACCGAAGCCAGGAGAGTTCGCGAATTCCAGCCGGTCACACCGGGGCGAGCGACCGTGTACGTGTGCGGCGCGACGGTTCAGGGGGCGCCGCACCTGGGGCATCTCCGCTCGGCGGTCTCCTTCGACATCGTGGTGCGGTGGCTGGAAGCCTCCGGCTACGCGGTGACCTACTGCCGGAACGTCACCGACGTCGATGACAAGATCCTGCGCGCGGCCGCCGCCGAGGGCATCCCCTGGTGGGCGCTGGCCGAGCGGAACGCGCGCGCCTTCACCGACGCCTACGGGCTGCTCGGCTGCCGGCTGCCCGACGTCGAGCCCCGCGCTGCCGGCCATATTCCCGACATGATCGGGCTGATCGAGCGGCTGTTCGCCGCGGGCCACGCCTACCAGGCCGGCGGCGACGTGTACTTCGACGTGCGCACCGCCGCCGAATACGGCGCGCTGTCGGGGCAGCGACTGGACGACATGCGCCCGGCCGAGGACGCCGACCCCGAGGACGGGGCCGCGGCCGCGGCCGCGCTCAAGCGGGATCCCCGTGACTTCGCGTTGTGGAAGGGCGCCAAGCCGGGCGAGCCGTTCTGGCAGACCCCGTGGGGGCCCGGCCGGCCGGGCTGGCACCTGGAGTGCTCGGCCATGGCGACCGGGTACCTGGGGCCCGTCTTCGACATTCACGGCGGCGGGATCGACCTGGTCTTCCCGCACCACGAGAACGAGCGCGCCCAGTCGACGGCGGCAGGCGACCGGTTCGCCCGCTACTGGCTGCACAACGGCCTGGTCGCGCTGGCCGGGCAGAAGATGAGCAAGTCGGCCGGGCGCGCGCTGGCCGCGGCCGAGGCGCTGGCCCAGGTCAGGCCGCAGGAACTGCGGTACTACCTGGGCCAGGCGCACTACCGGTCGACGCTCGAGTACTCGCGGGATGCGCTGGACGAGGCGGTCGCGGCGTACCAGCGGATCGAGCGGTTCGTCTCGCGCGCGCAGCACGCGGTCGTCTCCAGGGACGGCCACGCGCCGCATCTGCTTGACATGCCCGGCACCGCACCGTCGGCCGGGCTGCCCATCTCCTTCGCCACCGCGATGGACGACGACCTCTCCGTTCCGGCCGCGCTCGCCGCCGTGCACGCCACAGTGCACGACGGCAACTACGCTCTAAGCACGGGGAACATCGAGAGCATCCGGACTAGCCTGGCTCAGACAAGAGCCATGCTCAGAGTTCTCGGCCTCGACCCGCTCGATCCCGCCTGGCGGACCAGCGACCCCGATGACCGGCTCCACTCGGTGGTCGACGCGCTGGTCAAGCTGGTGCTGCGACAGCGGGAGACGGCGCGGGCGCGGGGCGATTATGCTTCGGCGGACTCCATCAGGGACACTTTGGAGGACACCGGGGTGGCTGTCGATGACACCCCCGAGGGCCCGCGATGGGAACTTAAGCGATGAACTGGCGGAGCAGGCGATGAGCGGGCAGAAAAAGGGCGGCGACGGCCGGGCGGCTGGCGGCGGCGGGTACACCAAGCGCGGCAAGCCGCGTCCGGGCACCGGCGGGTACCGCAAGGACAGGCTCGAGGGCAAGGGTCCGACGCCGCCCGCGTCGGCCCGCCCGGGTCACCCGGCGCAGCGCGCCGCCGCTGCAGCGGCGCGCGCCGAGCGGACCGGCAAGCCAGCCGGACGGGGCAGTGAACGCGGGGGAGTCAGCCGGGACCGTTCGGAATACTCGAGAGAGAACCCCGCTGTCCGCGGCAGCGGCGAGGGACCGGAAATGGTCGCCGGCCGGAACTCGGTTGTGGAGTCACTGCGGGCCGGGATCCCGGCCATGGCCTTCTACGTCACCGGCCGGGCGCACGAGGACGAGCGGGTCGCGGAGTCGCTGGAGCTGGCGTCGGAGGCGGGCATCGCGGTGCTCGAGTCGAGCGTCGTGGAGCTCGACCGGCTGACCGGCGGCGCGATCCACCAGGGAGTCGCGCTGCGGGTGCGGCCGTACGAGTACGCGCACCCGGAGGATCTCGCGTCGGGCGGGCCCGGGGGGTCTCTCCCGCTCATCGTCGCGCTCGACGGCGTGACCGACCCCCGCAACCTGGGGGCCGTGATCCGGTCGGCCGCGGCCTTCGGGGCGACCGGGGTGGTGGTGCCGTCGCGGCGCAGCGCCGGCGTGACCGCGGGAGCGTGGAAGGCGTCGGCCGGCGCGCTGGCGCGGCTGCCGGTCGCTCAGGCGGTCAACCTGACGCGGGCGATCGAGGGGTACAAGTCACTCGGGTTCTTCGTGGCCGGGCTGGACGCGGAGGGCCGGGACGACGTCCGCGATATGTCGATCGCGGACGGGCCGATGGTGCTGGTCGTGGGTTCGGAGGGGCGCGGGCTCTCGCGGGTGGTGGCCGGCGCGTGCGACCTGCTGGTCCGGATCCCGATGGCCTCGGGCAACGAGTCGCTGAACGCGGGCATCGCCGCGTCGATCGCGCTGTACGAGATCGCCGGGGTGCGCGCCCGGCGCGGCTAGCGTGGCCGCAGAGTAAATACGTTGCGGGTTCACCGCGAGCGTCCCTAATGTGAATTACATGAAGAGCGTATGGCGCGAGAGCCGGTCACAGCGATGCCGACGAAATCGGCCGTGCTCGCTTGTGGGCAATGTCCGGAGTGTCGGGCTGGTTCTCGTGTAACGCCAGTTCGGCGATTTGAATGAGGGTTCGACTCCCTCCGAGAGTGCGAGCTTCCGGTAAACGGAATTACCGCTGTCCCTCCGAAGGACGGCTGCCCGGTTCGACTCCAGGCGGAAGCACGCGGGGTGTCGGTCAGCTCAGTCTGAGCTGCATGTGAGGTGCGCTTCCGAACGCGGTCTGGTCGACGCCGACGTCGATGAACCCGGCGGCCCGGTAGAACCCGAGCGCGTCGGGATTGGCCGTCACTTCCAGGGTGTCCGCGCCCCGGGACCGGAGCGCGTCGGCGATGCAGTTGACGAGGGCGGTGGCGATCCCGCGCCGCATCCACTTCGGGTCGACGAACAGGTCCTCCAGTTCCATGCCACTGTTGGTTTCTGCGCCGTCGGCCGCTGTCCAGGTGGCGAAGCCGACGACCGAGCCGTCTTCCTCCGCCACGTACGTGCGGCCCTCAGTTAGCGCCTCCGGCCCCATCTCGAGGTACTCCGGGTGCGCGAGGAGGTTCTCGCGGTCGCCGGCGTTCGACAATGACGCGCTGCGGTAGACACGGGTAACCGCGTCAAGGTCGGCGCGCGTTCCCGGCCGGATCATGACCTGATCACGTTTGGTCAGCCGTGAGCGTCTCGGGGGCCCGCATCCGCCAGGCGTCGGTTACGAGCTCGGCCAGCCGGTCGGTGTCGACTGCCGTCAGCCGGAGCAGGACGAGCGGCCAGTGAGCGTACTCCGCGGCGGTGAAGAAGATGTCCGGCTCGCCGAGGAGAAGCGCCTGCTTCTCCGCTTCGTCGCCGACGTAGAGCACCGCGATATCGGTCCGGATCAGCCGGGGCTGGCCCTGCCTGCGCTCGGGATACGACCAGATGAACCCGCTTCCCGCCACGCGGAAATCGAAGCCGTCGCTGTCTATCTCCTCGACGTGCGGCAGGGCAAGCGCCAGCCGCCGCACGTCGTCGGCGTGAGCCATCGTGTTCCCCTCCGGTCAGGCCACGCGCGCGGCGATGACGCGGGCGCAGTCAAGCGACTCGGTATGGCTGGTGTCGATCTCGATATCGTAGACGACGCCCTGGTGGACCGTCTCGGCCTGGGACGCGGCCATGCCGGCGGTCCGGTCGCCGCGGGCGATCTCGCGGTCGGCGGCGATTTCCGGGGCGCAGCGCACCCCTACCCACAGCGCCGCGAGGCCCTCCAGTCCCGCGCGGACGCGCTCCTGCGACGCGGCGCCGCTGAGGAACACGTCGTCGAAGATGACCCGCGCCCCGGCCCGGGCCATCGCGGCGACGCCGGCCATCCACGCGGCCTCGATCTCGCGGAAGCCACCGCCGACGACCACCTCGCCCTGCTGTCCGAAGGCGATGCCGGCGCCCGAGTCCGTCAGCGACGGCGGCAGCGCGGCGACAAGATCGTCGACGCTGAGGCTGAGCCACGGCTGCGGCAGGATCGCCTGCAGACACCGGGCGATGGCCGACTTGCCGGAGCTCGAGCCGCCGTTCAGCACGATCACCTGGACTGGCATGGCGCCATCATCCCAGGAGGGCGGCCATGGAACTGCCGCAGCTGGCCCCCGTCTTGCCGATTGGTCTACGGCGGCTGAGGCGCGATGGGTACGCTACGCTTACCAGCAAACAGTCGACTAGTGTCGATTATTAGATAGAGGCCCACTTTCATGGTCAAGGACGTCTACCTTCTGGCGATGCACGACCCCTACGACGAGCCCGGTGCCCCGGTCCCGGTCAACGGGGTCATCGTGCACGCCCGCACGCTGCTCCACCTGGACCTGCCGCAGCCCGACGCGGGGCGGATCTACCGCTGCCTGACCGAGTTTCCCGGCCGGACCCCGCACTGCCTGGTCCCGCTGTCGACGCTCAACTACGAGCTTGACGACGGTCGGCTGTGGCCGGAGATCGCCGGAGACTGGAGGGCCGTCATCCGCGCGCTCGTCGCCCTCACCAGGACCCCTGGCCGCTGCGAGTCGAGGCCGCTCGCTTTCCCCGAGATCGAGGCGGCGCTGCTGGCGACCGGGCCGTTCGCCCCGGTTCCGCCCGGCCTCGGCATCCCGGAGCGGGACGAGCTGCTGGACATGCTGGCCGAGGACCTGCCCCGGCGCCCCCTGTGGCCGGGCGACAACCTCGTCGCGCCGCCCGAGGACCCCACGGTGATGCCCTACCTGCCGCACGGCACCTAGCCGGTCAGCCTTCCCGGATGATGCGGTGGCCGTAGGCGTCGCTGAACGGAGCGAGATCGGGCTCGCCGAACGTGGCCCTCATCGCCTGGAAGGCCGCGACCTTCTCCGCACCGAACCGGCGGACCTTGGCGGCGTACGCCGGGGCGGTGAGGAGGACGGGGGGCGTTGTCTTGGAGTGGAACTTGTCCGCGTACATGACCAGCCCCTCCTCGCCGGTCTCGGCCAGGTAATCGGCCGGCGGGAGCGGCAGCCGCTGGGCGATCACGTCATCGCGGGTGAGCCCGACCCCGGTGTGGTGGGACGCGAACCGGCAGATCGCATCGGGGAAGCCGTCCTCTTGGAGAAGCTCGTACCCGAGGATCCCGTGGCGGATGTAGTTGGCGCCGTCGAGGTTCCCCGCGTTGTCGTACAGCCGGTACACGCCGACGTCGTGCAGCAGGGCGCCGGCCCGCGCCAGGTCGATGTCGATCTCCTGGCCGGGGCTCAACCGGGAGTGGAGCTGCTCGGCGATGCCGCACACGATCTGGCAGTGCGTGTAGACGAGGTCGAGCGCCTTCGCCGTCGGCGCGTGCTTCTCATGCAGGCCGAGGATCTCCTCATCGGTCGGAATTCGCATGCCACCGGAGCGTAGCGGCTCCCGCCTTCGCGGATGCCTGAGTGGTTGGCCGGTCTACAGTTTGCGGAACGATCCGTATGCAGATGGGATTGTCTGCATACGGATCGCTCACCGGCTGTACGAAATCCTCTACCGATGCAGGTCGCCTGTGTAGGACTGGGTACCGGCCACATTCGTGGGCACCTGCACGACCTGCGCGAGGACGACACTCCGCCGTTGGCGGCGAGACGGCCCGACTGGAGTGCGCTTACTGCTGCGCAACCGGTACCCTGGCAGGGATTCCGCGTCCGTAGAGATGCGGCAGGCCGGCCGGTGTAGCTCAGCTTGGCAGAGCATCCGCCTTGTAAGCGTGGATTCCAATTCGGGATGCTAACACATAAAAACCCAGGTGGCGCGGCTATTTATGGTGTCCGTGTTGCTAGCAAGCGGGTGACCTAGCGTCGTGAAGGCGGGAAGTCCAGTAAGACGCCGAAGCTCAGTCGCCGCGATTGTGTGGCTCTGCTTGGCCGCCATGCTTGGTCGCCGCGGTCGTCTGGTTCTGCTGGCCCGCTATGGGATCCGGGTGGAATGCCGTGTGCCCCGGCCGAATTGCAGGCCGGGGCACGCGAGGAATATCTGTGATGGTTACCCGCGAGGGGTTCGCTTGCGCTTGCGGGCTTTCGCCAAATTCAGTTCCGCCGACAACGCCCGCGCCGCCGAGCGGACCCTGCGGTCACGCTCGCCTGGCGGCAATTGTCCGAGCGGGTCAACCTCGCGCTTGAGGCGCTGGAGAATGGCAGCCCGGGCGGCGTCGGCTTGGTCCTCGCGGGACATTGGGCGAGACCATCGGGTGTTGGCCGCGATCTGTGCGCGGAGCCTGCGCTGCTCGGGGGTCACGCCGCGCCCTCGGCCTGGTTGTCCTTGGCCTGAGAGGACGCTTCCATCCTGCGCCGCCGTTTCCTTTTCAGGTTCCGCCGCTCTTGCTGGTCGAGGCCGCCCCAGATGCCGAACTCGTCAGCCTCTGTCGCGTAGTTGAGGCAGTCGCCGCGTACCCGGCATGCGGCGCAGATCTCTCTGGCATCCGTGCCGGGGTCGCCGTGGGACGGGAAGAAAACCTTCGGGTCCTCGCCTACGCACAGTCCCCGGCCGTGCCATTCGCCCAGGGAAGGGGTAGCCGGGGCGGGCATCACGATGGGCAGCAGTTGGACGGACGCGGTGTCGTTGAACTTCATGTCGGGCATGCGGGATCGCTCCATCGGTCGCGGGACGGGGGAGCGGTGTCCCTGAGCTTGCCTGACTCCCCTCAACTACGGGAAGTCAGAACCAGGCGCCAGTTGTTCTAGTCTAAAATATTTAAACTGATGTGAATGGAATCTGTCAACCGGCCGAGCTGGCGTCGTCCGGGAGTCCCTCGACCGTGCGCGCGCTGTCGATCATGTCCGTGATCGCCTTCAGCGACCGGTCCGACAGCCCGGCCGCCCGCAGTGCCATCTCCCGGACCTTGTCGTCGCTGAGGGCCGCGGCCAGTTCAGCGGGCACCGCGTCCTGCTGCATGGCATCGTCCGGGAAGAAGTAGGTCGGGGGTACGCCGAAGAACTGGGCGATGGCGATCAGGTGCCTCATGGTCGGGTTGTCCCGCTGCCCGGTCCGCAGCAGCCAGAGGTAGGTCCCGGACACGACCTTGTCGTCGGCGGCCTGGTTGATCGCCTCGGCGACCTCGGCGGGCGTGTACGGGCCGCGGTCCTTCGGGTGGACCGTCCGGAACAGGCGGTCAAGGCGCTCTGCGAACAGCCCCTCGGGCGGTCGTGTGTGGCGCGGCATGGTCAGCTGTCGCCTTCGCGTGGTCCGGTGGTCACAATTCCAGAGTGCCGGACCGCTCTGGTCCCCGTCGGCCCAGGCCCCTGCAGCCGTGACCACTCCTGACGAGACGAACGCCGGGCAGGTGCACGCCGCCTGAGCGGTCGGCACTCTGCCGGAGCGGGGCGAACGCACGCACAGGTAGGCATGGCCGGCGCGTTTACCATCCGGGGAGCGCGACGCGGGTCACATCTGCGGCGCGCGCCAGGGTTGCCGGTTCGTACT
>Ga0208220_1000452_pt1 | contig 17247 bp, 14 predicted proteins | sample NGESurdeep092012_9_FD_184484 | JGI IMG/M metagenome (GOLD analysis project Ga0208220, IMG submission 184484) | Arctic peat soil microbial communities from Barrow, Alaska - NGEE Surface sample F53-1 deep-092012 (SPAdes) | ecosystem: Environmental > Terrestrial > Soil > Wetlands > Peat ... | reverse complement strand
CCGAGGACCTCGCCGGCGATATCCCGGATTCCCCGGTCAGCCCAGCCGCGGCAGCACCCCTGGCTGAACCGGCGGCCCTGGCTGAACCGGCGCCGCTGGCGGAACCGGCGCCGCTGGCGGAACCGGCGCCGCTGGCGGAACCGGGGACCGCTGCCGATACTGCCGATGCCACCAGGTCGGGCGGCGACGCTGTGCTGCCGGTGCCGAATTATGACGCGCTCTCGCTGCCCTCGCTCCGGGCCCGGCTACGTGCTCTCGATACCGAGCAGGTGCGCGTGCTCGCCGAGTACGAGCGCTCGCATGCCGGGCGGGCTGACGTCGTGGCCATGTTCGAGCGCCGAATCGCGAAGCTGGCGGCCGAGGGATGACCGGCCAGCCGCGCGAGGCGACAGGCCGGGGGCCGACCGGGCACTCCCCGGCGGCGCACAGGCCAGCACGACGCGGGCCAGCGGGGCACGGGCCATGGCGCTAGAGACCAGCGCGGAGGCGCCGGTCCCGGTCCGGACGGTCATGCGGCTCGTGGGCGACTGGATCGGGCGCCTCGGCCGGATCTGGGTGGAAGGCCAGATAGCCGAGCTGAACCGGCGCGGATCTACCGCGTTCGTCACCCTGCGGGACCCGCTCGCGGCGGTCTCGGTCCGGGTGATCTGCACCCGCGCGGTGCTGGAGGCCACGGTGCCGACGCCGGAGGAAGGCGCCCGGGTCGTGGTCTGGGCCAAGCCGGAGTTCAACACGGCGAAGGGCACGTTCGCGCTGATCGCGACCGAGATACGGCCGGTCGGCATCGGCGAGCTTCTGGCCCGGCTGGAGCGGCTGCGCACGTCACTGGCGGCGGAAGGGCTCTTTGCCACCGCGCGCAAGCGCCCGCTGCCGTTCCTCCCGTCGATGGTCGGCCTCATCTGCGGGCGCGAGTCCGCGGCGGAGCGGGATGTCCTCAGGAACGCGGCGCGGCGATGGCCAGCCGTCCGGTTCCGGGTGGAGCAGGTGGCCGTGCAGGGTTCGCACGCGGCGGCGGAGATCGTCGAGGCCCTCCAGCGGCTGGACGCCGACCGGGCGGTGGAGGTGATCATCATCGCCCGCGGGGGCGGCTCGATCGAGGACCTGCTTCCGTTCTCCGACGAGGAACTCGTGCGCGCCGTCGCCGCCAGCGTCACGCCGGTCATCAGCGCGATCGGCCATGAGCAGGACGTCCCGCTGCTGGATCTCGTCGCCGACGTTCGCGCTTCGACCCCGACCGACGCCGCCCGGCGGGCCGTCCCCGACGTGACCGAGCAGCTCGCGCTGATCGACCAGCTGCGCGGCCGGGCGCGCCGGAGCCTGGCGGGCCGGCTCGACCGGGAGTTCTCCTGGCTCACCGCGGTCCGGTCGCGGCCGTCCCTGGCTAGTCCGGTGCGGGAGATTGACCGGCGCCACGAGCAGATCATGGCGCTCACCGAGCGGGCCCGGCTCAGCGTGTCCGCCAGTCTGGCCAGGGGCCGCGATGACATCGCGCACACCCGGGCGCGCCTGGTGGCCCTCTCCCCCGCCTCGACGCTGGGCCGTGGCTACGCGATCGTCCAGCGCGAGGACGCCAGCGTGGTCCGCGCCGCAGCGGACCTGACCGCCGGCGAGATCCTCGCCATCCGGTTCGCCGACGACCAGGTCGAGGTAACCGTGACCGACAAGGCTGTCCCGGCCGCCCCGGCGCAAACCCCGTGATCGCCGGTCCCCGCCCGGCGAATCGGGGCGCGCGGCGACGGCAGCGGCCGGGCGGCTGCTTGTAAGCTGGCGGCGTGACCGAAGGCCGGACCGAGAGCGCGCGCCCCGCTTACGAGAAGGCCCGCGACGAGCTCACCGATCTCGTTAAGCGGCTGGAGGCCGGAGGCCTGACTCTCGAGCAGTCGCTTGAGCTATGGGAACGCGGGGAGCGGCTCGCGGCCATCTGCGAGGAGTGGCTCGAGGGGGCCAGGGCCAGGCTCGCAGCGGCGGTGGCTCCGCCAGGCGATGCCGGGCCGGCACCAGGGACCCCGTTCTGAGCGAAATCGGGATTATCAGGGCGGGCACCGCTAGGACCGGGTCTCCAGGCGGGACAGGACGCTGATCACGCCATCGGCGATCTGCCTCGCCCGCAGGTCGTCCTCCGCTCGGGACGCCTCCCCTACGGCGAGCATCAGGGCACCGGTCATGACGATGGCGACGGCCTCGTCGAGTGGCTCGCCCGTGCGGGCGAAGAACTCGGTGTTCTTCGCGACCCACTCCGCCAGCCGCTGCTGCCAGACCACCTCGAACCCAGGTGGTCCGTCGCCGCGCGCGAAGAGCCCGGCCAGCTCGCGCTGCTCGATATTGGAATCGAGGTACGCGCGCGCGCCGGCCAGGAACAGCTGCATGGGGTCGGCGATGCCGGCTTTCCGGGCGCGGCGGACCGCTCGGCGGGTCCGCTCGGTGTGCTCATGGTGAAGCTGGTCGAACAGCGCCAGGTACAGGCCGGCCTTACCCGTGTAGTGGTGATAGAGGCTGCCCACGCTCGCGCCGGCGCGCGCCACGATGTCGGTGACGCCGGCCTGCGCGTAGCCCTCGCGGACAAAGACCGCGCGAGCCGCCATCAGCAGCGCGTTTCGCGTGGCCGCCCCTCGATCAGACGCACGAACCACGGGCGGTACCTGTCCCGTGCTGAGATCTGTGCTACCGAGGTCAGTGGTCATGCGGCATCGCACTTCCCCTCCCGGGCCGCCGCTGCACGCTGTTCGGCTAGCCGACGGATCAGATACATAGGATTCCATCACGGCCGAGTGACACGGAAGGCGTATCTGTCATGACCGAAAATCAGCCCGCTGCCCCGCCGGAGCCCGAGCACCGCGCCCCGGACCGGAACCTGGCCCTCGAGCTCGCCCGGGTCACCGAGGCGGCCGCGATGGCCTCGGCCCGGTGGGTCGGCCGGGGCGACAAGAACGGGGCCGACGGGGCCGCCGTCAACGCCATGCGGCTGCTCATCAATACCGTGGCGATGAACGGAATCGTCGTCATCGGCGAGGGCGAGAAGGACGCCGCGCCGATGCTCTTCAACGGGGAGCAGGTCGGTGACGGCAGCGGGCCGCTCTGCGATGTCGCGGTCGACCCGATCGACGGCACGCGACTGGCCGCCAACGGCATGCCGGACGCGATCTCGGTGCTCGCCGTCAGTGCCCGCGGCGCTATGTATGACCCGTCCGCGGTCTTCTACATGTCCAAACTAGTAACGGGGCCCGAGGCTGCCGACGCTGTCGATATCGAGGCGCCGCCCCGGGCGAATGTCGCAGCGGTGGCCCGCGCCAAGCACTGCTCGCCGCACGATGTCACCGTGATCATCCTGGACCGGCCGCGGCACGCTGACCTGATCGCCGAGGTCCGCCAGACGGGCGCCCGGATCAAGCTGATCACCGACGGCGACGTTGCCGGCGCGATCATGGCCACCCGCGCGGGTACGGGCATCGACCTGCTGCTGGGCGTGGGCGGCACGCCCGAAGGGGTCATCGCGGCGTGCGCGGTCAAGTGCCTGGGCGGCATCATCCTGGGCAAGCTCGCGCCGCGCGACGACGCCGAGCGAGCCAAGGCGCTGGCGGCCGGTCATGACCTGGACCGGGTGCTGACCACTGACGACCTGGTCGCCTCGGAAGACGCGTTCTTCGCGGCGACGGGGATTACCAATGGCGAACTGCTGGCCGGCGTGCGGTACCGCGCGGGCGGCGCCACGACCCACTCGCTGGTCATGCGGGCCCGCTCGGGCACTGTCCGCACGATTTCCAGCGAGCATCAGCTCTGGAAGCTCCGGGCCTACAGCTCGGTCAACTTCGACGGGGACTAGGACCGGGACTGCGGCGGGACTAGCTCGCGGCGCGACCGCGCCGGAGCGCTGTCCGCCAGCGTGACCGGCGCGGCGCAGTCGCCCGGATCGTGCCGCCGACCGTGACGGCCCGGATCTCGATGACCGACCGCTCGGCCCCGGGCAGCGGGCTGCCGCGCACCACCTGCCGGCTGAGCACGGACCTCCCGCTGATCTGGACTGCGACACCCTCGGGCACGATCAGTTCCAGGTGGCCGCCGATCACCGTCGCGTACACGACGGTGCGCTGGCTCTGCAGCAGCGCGCCCCGCAGGTCGAGGACGACCTCGCCGAAGATGGCCGTGACGGGAAAGCTGGCCGGGACGACCCACCGCCCGTCGCGCCGCTCCCGGCCGAACACCCCGGAGACCGCGCGGCGGCTGTCCAGGCGGATCGGCTGCGCCGCCGGCGCGGCCAGATCGGTGGTCACCGCGGTCAGCTCGCCGAGGGTGCGGGCCGCATGTGCCCGCTCGGCCCGCTCGGCGTGCTCGTCCAGGGTGAGCCTGCCGTCGGCCGCCGCCTCGCTGAGCAAGACGAAGACCCGTTCCCTGTCGGCGTCAGAGGCGCGCAGGTCGCGGGGAGCAGGACGAGATGCCACAGCTCGAAGATACGCCTAGCTCAGCGGCTGCGGGGCCGGCGCGGGGCGGCCGCGGGGCATCAGGTCCAGGTCTGGCCGCCGTTGCTGGTCAGCAGCTGAACCGCGTTGCCGGCCTGGTCGGTATAGAACAGGTAGCCCTCGTTGCTGCTGAACGCGACCAGCCCCGGCGCGCCCTTGGCCTTGACCGGGCTGACGTTCTTCCAGGCGCCCCACTTGCCGTCCCAGCGGATGGCCTGGATGTAGCCGTCCGTGCCCCAGCCCGCGACGACGGTGACGCCATCGGGCCAGCGCACCGAGGCGAGGGCGCCCACGATCGATCCGCCGAGATTCTTCATATCGGGTCCTTCTGGCTTGCCGAGCGCGTGGAACATGGCCGAATTGCTGGCGAAGTTCGCTATGTCCCGGTCGATTTGTCCAGTAATGGAGTACTGATGGATCGCCCACTTGGTCCACGGCTTCGGCACCCGGGGGTGCCCGGCCGCGCTCGACGGGTCAGCGATCCACAGGGGGTAGTGACCAAGGCCGGCGCAGTTACCCCCCTCGGCGAAGCTGAGGAAGGTGTACAGCAGCGGGGCCCGGCCCAGGGCGTGGAAGAGCTCCTCCTGGACCTTGACCGCCCAGGCGGCCACCTCGGCCGCCGACCTGCCGTCGGCCGTCTCCAGGTCGAGCGCGACGCCGTCCCGGTCGACCAGGCCCAGCTTCTTGATCTCGTCGACGAAGAAGCTGACCGTCTCGGTGGCGCTGACCGACGGATGCCCGAACAGGTAGCCGATGCGGCCCTTGGAGTGCTGGCGCAGCCATCTCCAGTCAGCGGCCGCGTCCGGGTTCACGTACCTGGTGCCGCCGGGCCCCAGCTCGGTCAGCTTGACGGCCGCCCAGCTGATGTTCCCCGCGGCCGACGTCCAGCTAGCGGGCGGCCCCTGGTAGCTGGCGACGTCAACGCCCCTCGGCAGCACGCGGGCAGCCGGCGCGCTCACGTCCGGTGCGCTCACGGCGTCTGCCGCAACCGCGCCGTCTGCCGTTTTTGCTGGGCCAGCCGGGCCAGCGTTACCCGCTGATGGGTGAAATAGGGCACGTAGCCAGCTCAGCACGCCCAGACCATATCGGCTTTCGCCAGATCAGGAGAATCGGTCGTCCAGATAGGAGGGTTCGCACTCGTCGCGGACGGGCCCATTACGCATCAAGAGCGTTTACATCGCGGCCGCTCACTTTTTACTTTGCGGCCTCGTTCCCCGGCCGGTGAGCTCCGCCCCGGCCTGTTAGTTTGTATCTAGCAAGTATCTAGACGAGCGGAGGGCAAAGTTGAGCGAGCCTGCGGACGGCGTCACGGCCGGGCAGCGGGACGACGGAGCGGGTCCGGTCGCCGGCCGGTCCAGGGTGCCCGGCGGCCGGGCCGGCCGGCCGGATGGCGAGCCCGGTGACCGCTACAAGTGGCTGGCCCTGTCCAACACCACGCTCGGCATGCTCGCGGCCACCGTCAACGCCTCGATCGTGATCATCTCGCTGCCCGCCATCTTCCGCGGCATCAAGCTGAACCCGCTCACCCCCGGCAACGTGAGCTACCTGCTCTGGATGCTGATGGGGTACCTGGTCGTCACGGCCGTCCTGGTCGTGACCCTGGGCCGCCTGGGCGACATCTACGGCCGGGTCAAGATGTACAACGCCGGCTTCGCCGTCTTCGGTTTCGGCGCCGTGGCGCTGCCGTTCGACCCGTTTACCGGGGCGTCGGGCGCGCTGTGGCTGATCGGCTGGCGGGTCGTGCAGGCCGTGGGCGGGGCCATGCTGATGGCCAACGCGCCGGCCATCCTCACGGACGCGTTCCCGGCGAACCAGCGCGGCACGGCGATGGGCATCAACCAGGTAGCCGGCATCTCCGGCCAGTTCCTCGGCCTGATCCTCGGCGGCCTGCTCGCGGCGATCAACTGGCGCCTGGTCTTCATCGTCTCGATCCCGATCGGCATCGGCGGCGCCATCTGGTCCTACCTGAGCCTGCGCGAGATCGGCGCCCGCACCCGGGCCAGGATCGACTGGATCGGCAACGTCACCTTCGCGGTCGGCCTGATCGCGCTGCTGACCGGCATCACCTACGGCATTCAGCCCTACGGCGGGCACAACATGGGCTGGACCAGCCCGGTGGTGCTGACCGGCCTGATCGGCGGAGTGACGCTGCTGATCACGTTCTGCATCATCGAGACGCGGGTGCAGAGCCCGATGTTCGACCTGCGGCTGATGAGAATCCGGGCGTTCGCCGCCGGGGTCAGCGCGACGCTGCTGGCCTCGATCGCCCGGGGCGGACTGCAGTTCATGCTGATCATCTGGCTGCAGGGCATCTGGCTGCCACTGCACGGCTACGCGTTCAAGGACACCCCGCTGTGGTCGGGCATCTACCTGCTCGCGCTGACCTGTGGCTTTGTCTTCTCCGGGCCAGTCTCGGGCTGGCTGTCCGACAAGCACGGGGCGCGGGCCTTCGCCTCCGGCGGGCTGCTGGTCTCGGCTGCCGCGTTCGGCGGGCTGCTGCTGATCCCGACCGACTTCCACTATCCCGAGTTCGCCGCGCTGATCTTCGTGGCCGGCGCCGGCATGGGCCTGTTCTCCGCGCCGAACGCGGCCGGGATCATGAACAGTGTCCCGGCCCGGCAGCGCGGCGCGGCCTCGGGGATGCTGGCCACGTTCCAGAACTCCGGTTTCGTGCTGTCCATCGGCATCTTCTTCTCGCTGATGATCGCGGGCCTCGCCGCGACCCTGCCGACCTCGCTCTTCCGGGGCCTCACCGGCCAGGGCGTCCCGGCCGGGATCGCGCATCAGGTCGCGCAGCTGCCGCCGGTCGGCAGCCTGTTCGCGGCGTTCCTCGGCTACAACCCCATCAAGCAGCTGCTCGCGCCGACGGGCGTGCTGGCCAAGCTGCCGCCCGCCAACGCCGCCAAGCTGACCGGCAAGAGCTTCTTCCCGCAGCTGATCTCCCAGCCGTTCCACCACGGCCTGGTGATCGTGTTCACCATGGCCATGATCGTGCTGTTCATCGCGGCGGCCGCGTCACTGATGCGCGGTGGCCGGTATGTGCATGACGAGGGCGTGACGGCCGCCACCGTCGCGGCGTCGACGGCCACCGAGGCGGCGGGCACGGACGTGGTGGCCGACGAGGCGGAGGCTGCGGCGGCCAACGCGGCCAACGCGGCGGACGAGGCGGCGGGCCGAGGTGTGCGGGCCGGCGACGGCCATGCTAAACCCTGACTCATGACATCAGGGACCTCAGGAACCCCGGCGGCCCCCAGCGCGCAGGCCGGCGCCAAGCACGCGGCCGAGGCCGCGCTGGCCCAGGCCGACGCCGACGGACTGCAGCTCGTGCGGTTCCTGTATGCCGACCACGGCGGGATCATCAGGGGGAAGGCGGCGACCCGGCAGTTCCTGGGCGAGCGCATCGCCAGCGGGATCGGCCACACGGTGGCCATGATGGCCATGTCGATGCTGGACTCGCTGCAGCCCGTTGACGGCATGGGCCCGGTCGGCGAGATCCGGCTCCGGCCGGACCCGGCGACCCTGGTGCCGCTCCCCTACGCTCCCGGCGCCGGCGCGATGCTGGCGGACCAGGTCCAGCCCGACGGGCAGCCCTGGGACGGCTGCGCCCGGACCTTCCTCCGGCAGGCGATCGCCGCGCTCGCGGCCGAGGGCTACGCCATGTCCGCCTCGTTCGAGCCCGAGTTCACCCTCGGCCGGCGGACGGCCGACCCCGAGGGCGGCCCGGACCAGCTCATCCCGGTCGATGACAGCCTCTGCTACTCGGGCACCGGGTTCGCCCTCGCCCACGACTACATCATCGACCTGGTGGCCGCGCTGCGAGTGCAGGGCCTGGAGGTCGAGCACTACTATCCTGAGCTCGGCCATGGCCAGCAGGAGGTGGTGATCCGGCATGCTCCCGCTCTGCGCGCCGCCGACAACCACGTGCTGTACCGGGAGACCGTGCGCGGCGTGGCGTTCCGGCATGGCCTGTGGGCCAGCCTCGCGCCCAAGCCCATCCCGGACCAGGCCGGCAACGGCACCCACCTGCATGCCTCGCTGACCGACCTGGCGACCGGCCGGGCCGTGTTCGCCGATCCCGCAGGCCGCTACGGCCTGTCGGCGACCGGTTATCACTTCATCGGCGGCCTGCTCGCGCACCTGCCCGCGCTCGTGGCCCTCACCTGCGGCAGCGTGAACAGTTACCGGCGACTGCAGCCGCAGTTCTGGAGCAGCGCGTTCACGGTCTACGGGATGGACAACCGCGAGGCGGCCGTGCGGATCTGCTCGCCGCTGGGCAGCGACTCCGCCAGCTCGGTGAACCTCGAGCTCAAGCCATCCGATTCCAGCGCCAATCCCTACCTCGCCCTCGGCGCGTTCATCCACGCCGGCCTGGACGGCATCCGCCGCCAGCTCGATCCCGGAGAGCCGGTCAACGTGGACCCGGCCACCCTTTCCGACTCAGAACGCGAGGCCATCGGCGCCCACCGCCTCCCCCAGACGCTCAGCGGCGCCCTGGATGCCCTGGAGGCGGACAAGCTGCTCATGTCGGCGCTCGGGCCGCTGCGGTCGACTGCCTACCTGGCGGTCAAGCGCTCCGAGGCGGCCGCCTTCGCCGAGCACGACACCGCCTGGGAATGCTTCCAGCACTTCACCAAGATCTGATGACGGCACCGGTCGCTTCCGCTTCCTGGCGGAGCTGCCGGTTTTCCAGGGTGATCCGCTGGATGACAGCGGCGGCGAGCTCGAGCTGTCCGCGTAGTTCCCGGTTCTCCTGGCGCAGCCGCGGTTCGAGGTGCGCGATGCGAGCGTTGATCACATTCTCTGGTGTCCACAGGGCGCCGCGTTACCCTCATTCGTTTCTGGCGACCTCCGGGCCGGTGATGAGGCGCAGCAACGGGAAGGTGGCGGCGATGACGGCGAGGGACGCGGCGATGCCGGCCGCGGTGATCAGGTAGTACCCGGCACCGGGCGCGACTAGCGGGTGCTGCATTTGCGCGGACGTGAACATCGCGGAGGCACCGAAGCCGACGCCGATCGCGACGATGGCCACCGCGATGAGCGGGACGGCGCTTTCCAGCACGACCACGCGGCGTAGCGTGGCGAGCCGGGCGCCGGTGAGGCGGAGCATGCTGAACGGGCGCTTGCGGTCGGCCAGCCCGGCGGCGATGCTCGTCGCGAGCGTGCAGCCGGCGATCGCCAGGCTGGTCAGGATAACGACGTCCGCGAGTTGCTGGTAGGCGTTGGTAAGTGTGTTGGACGGCGCGATCAGCTCCAGCTCGCCGATCGTTTGCGGTCCGTCCGGGACGGGGTAGGCGTTGTCGAGTACGGTCCTGGCCCGCTCGATCGCGGGCTGCGAGCCGTTGGTGGCCACAGCGATGATGTCCAGCCCGGTGGCGTTCAGCCGCTGCGCCGTGATGTCCGCGGCGGCCCAGGTGATGTCCTGGACACTCTTGCGAGCGAAAAGGATCGGAGAGAGGCCGTTAACGAACGAAGAATCCGGGAACGCCGCCACCTGCGCGCCGGCGGGACAACGGCCGAGAGCGGGAACGCTCGCGAGCTGAGCGCAGGAGACCAGGCCCGCCGGCCCGGTGGAGCCGAACACCCGGACGGTCAGCCCGGTGCCGGCGCGGACCTCGACGACGCCGGTGACGCCGTCGATCCCGCGCAGGCGCGCAGTCAGCGTCGCGGGCAGGATTGGCGCCGGCGGCCCGGCGGCACCTTCAGCGGATTGCTCGAGTTGGTCGACCAGGACGTTCGCGTCGGCCGCTTTGCCGCGCGAAAGCACGAGCTTGGCATTGCTCGTGGTGAGCACCGCGACAGCAACGGTGGTCACGAACAGCGCGAGGACCAGGCCACTGACCGCGCGGAACCCCGCACGCGGGTCGTCGGCGAGCCGGCGGGCGGCGATCAGCGCGCCGGGGCGGCGGGCGCGCCGGGCGAGGAACCGCGCCCCCGCCATGGTGAGCCAGGGTCCCGCGATGATCAGGCCGATCACGACCAGCAGGAATCCCGGGAAGAACGCCTGGACCTGGCCCGGTACGCTCGGCGGGCGGCCGTGCGCGGCGAAGAAACCGAGCTCGGCAACGCCGGCCAGGAGCGGGACCAGCCGCCAGGCCTTCGGCGGCCTCGGGGTCACCCGGCGGGCCACGTCGAGCGGTGAGATCTGCACCCGGCGCAGCGCGAGCCGGGCCGCCACCGCGGCGGCTACCGGGATACCAAGCGCGACGAGGAATATGTCCGGGACGCTGAGCGACATCTGCGTCGGGAAGAACGGCTGGCCGGTGAACGCGATGGCCGACAGCGGGACACGCAGCAGGAAGAAGATCCCGAAGCCGGCGGCCACCCCGCCGGTCGCGGCCACCACGGATTCCACGGCGGCGATCAGCGAGACTTGCCGTGGCGTCGCGCCGACGAGCCGCATCGCGGCGAATCGCTGCTCACGACGCGCGGCCGACAGCCGGGTCGCGGTCGCGATGAAGGTCAGCACCGGCACCAGGATGGCCAGCGCCACCACCGACAAGACGAGGTCGACGCTGCTGGCCGGGGCCTCCTCGACGGGCGGGTCGGTAAACAGGCCGTCCGGGTTCCGTACACCCCTGAGGCCATTGCCCGGTGCGGTCGCGATCGCCGTCACCGGCACGGTATCGGACGTCCGCGCCAGTTGCGCGGGAGCGTGCCCGATGATGATGACCAGCGAGTCCGGGGATGGCAGCGCGGTGTCGCCGATCGTGCCGATCAGGTGGCCCGGGTAGCGGCCGGCGAGTTCATCGGCGGGGGTGCTGCGCAGCAGCGCGGCCAGCGCCGGAGACGCGTAGTACTGGCCGGGCCCTGGGTCATGCGGGACCCCGGGCGGCACCGGTGAGGATGCCCCGGTCGCGGCGACATCGACACGTGCGATGATCTGGCCGCGGAACATGTCGCCGCTGACGTGCCACCACAGCCGGGCGGTGCTCGCGGCCGCCGGGCCCGCAGGTTCGTCGGCGTTGCCTGTCCACAGCCACGCGCTCGCGTTGTTCTGCGTAGTGGCCGCGTTTATGCCGGAGACGGCCGCCAGCAGCAGTCCGGCGCCCAGCCCGACCGCCGCCATCACAAGCACCAGCCGGATAACGGCCTCGCGGCCGCCGCGCAGCGTCAGGCGCAGGCCGAGCGGGATCATGCCTCGACCCCGGTGAGCGTGCTGATCGCGCCATCCCTGACGATAATCTCCCGGTTGGCGTAGGCGGCGACCCTGGCATCGTGGGTGACCAGGACGACGGTCGTTCCCTGCTCCCGGACAGCGGCGGTGAGCAGGTTCATCACGATCTCGCCGGACACCGAGTCCAGGGAGCCGGTCGGCTCGTCGGCGAACAGCACCTCCGGACCCGTGACCAGGCCGCGCGCCAGCGCGACCCGCTGCGCCTGGCCGCCGGACAGTTCTCCTGAACGACGCTGCTCCAGACCGTCCAGGCCGAGCCTGCCGAACCACTTCCGTGCCTCGGCGACGGCCGGGGCGCGGCGGGCACCGCCGAGCAGCAGGGGCAGCGCGACGTTCTCTTCGACGGTCAGCTCGGGAACGAGCTGACCGCTCTGGAACACGAACCCGAAGCGATCCCGGCGCAATTCACTGCGTCGCTCATCGCTGCGGGTGTCCAGGCGCTGGCCGTCGAACCAGACCTCGCCATCGTCGGGGACCAGGATGCCGGCCAGGCAATGCAGCAGGGTGGACTTCCCTGATCCGCTCGGGCCCATGACCGCGAGGATCTCGCCCCGGCTGACTCCCATGGTGGCGCCGCACAACGCCGGGGTCTGGCCGAAGCTTTTCACCAGGCCCTTCGTCTGGAGGATCTTCATCGACGCACCGCCTTCGCGAGCAGGTCCAGCCGGACCGCCGTGTGGTCGATCCAGCGCAGGTCGGCCTCCAGGCGGAAGAGGGCAAGGTCGGCGAGCAGCACGTCGAGGGGGTCGCCGCGGGACTTCAGGTCGGTGAGCTCGCGCATCCGCTGCAGGTGCGCGGCCCGCTGGATATCCAGGTAGCGGCCGGCCGCGCGGTCCAGCATCAAGGAGAGCACGACCTTGGCGAACAGCTCACTCTGCAGGTCCGGTTCCGGCTGTGCTGGCTCGGACAGCCATTCCTCGACATCGGCGACGCCCGCGTCGGTGATGACGTAGCGCCTGCGTTCCGGGCCGGCTCCCTGCTCGACCGGCCCGGGTACCGCCTTGCCGTCCCGTGTCAGCCGGCCCAGGGTCGCGTACACCTGGCTGTACCGGAGCGGCTTGCCCCGGCCGAAGTATGTGTCGTAATCCCGCTTGAGGTCGTAGCCGTGGCTCGGCTCCCGCTCCAGCAGGCCCAGCAGGGTCAGCGGAACACTCATAACCGAGAGAATACTCCAAGAGTATTCTCTCGGCAAGTAGCTGCGGTTCCTGAGCCGCCCAGTTCAGGCCTCGCGAGAACGCCCGGGGAGGCGGAGGATGGTGGCATGAGTGACAGCGGGCCGCAGGTCAATCCGGAGCCGATGAAGACGATCGTGGCGGCGTTCACCAGCTTCACCCAGGCGATGAAAGAGCTCGCCGAGAGTTTCCGGCCGGTGGCTGAGACGCTGGCGAAGCTCGCCCAGGACCCGCGCGTTCAGGCTGCGATCGCGGGCGATCGCGAGCCCGGCCGGCCTGGCTGCCACTGCCTGTGCGGAGCGGTGCACCGCAACGATCCGGGTATCTGCGATGGCGAGTCGGTCGCCACGGTGCAAATCAGCGGGATGAACGTGCCGATGTGCGCACCGTGCCAGGCCGCCCGGGCCGCCTCGAAGCTATCTCGGCCCTCCTAGCGGCCGCGGCTTCGCCGTAAGACGAAGTGTCTTACGGTCTGCCTGCTAGAAGACCACGAGGCGCTGGCGGTCGATGAAGCTCAGGTCGCTGGACAGCCGGCTGTAGCGCTGGCGCAGGTGGCGGAGGCCCTCGTCCCGGCGGGTGTCCAGCATGGCCTCCACCGTCGCGGCCGGGAAGAGGTTCATGACTTCCAGGGCCAGCTTGCGCGTGAGCTCATACCCATGGCTCTCCACAAGGTCCAGCGCCTTGACGACGGGCGCGCGCATGCCAGTGAACTCCTCCCGGTCGGGCACGGACCCACCCCGGGCTCCCGGCGCGGCGGCCCGCAGGAACTTGTCCAGGATCTCCGTCATCACGACGGCAATCTCATCGGTGCGCATCGCCCGGATGAGGCCCATCAAGGTAGCGGAGACCTTCGACACTCCCCGGGCCACGAGACGCCCCGACGGCGTGATCACCTCGATGACGTCGCCCCCGCCAAAATTGCCGTCCACCTTTTTTATCCCGGACGCAAATAGGCTCGCACCTGCGCGAATGCTCTCCTCGGCCGGACGGTTAATGACGATGGAACCGTGGCTCATGGCGACGCCGGAAATCCACCTGGATTCCGCCGGAAAACGCTCGCGGGCGACGACGATGCGCGTGCCCACGGGTTCGCCCTTGACGCACCGCGTGATAACGCCAGGCTGCCGGGCGCTGGCGATATGCGTCTCGATGCCGTTGTAGGCCGCCAGTTCCGCTGCGCGCAGCTTAGACCGCATGCCGCCCCGGCCCGTCCCGGCTTTGCTCGTCTGAACCCCGCGAGTGTCCGCGGCCGCCAGATCCGATAGCTGCACGCCGGAATCCTGCACGCCGGGAACGTCGGTGAGCAGCAGCAGCTTGTCCGCGCCGCTCGAAACGGCGAGGCCCACGGCTATCCCGTCGTTGTCAGAGCCGCGCATGTCGGTCACGTCGTTCCCGTTGACGATGGGGATCACCCCGGCGCGCCCGCACTCGTCCAGTACCGCGCAGACCGACGACATGGCCTTCGGCGATTTCAGGTCGCTTTCGGAGATCAGGACCTGGCAGACATGCCGGCCGGACACCTCGGACACCGACCGGTAGATATCCATCAGGAACGGCTGGCCCACCGCGGCAGCCAGGCGGGCTGAGGAGCCGATCTCGCTCGTCCGGGCGAGGTAGGCGGAGCCGGACGCCACCGCTCCCGAGGAGACGAGCACGACGTTCCAGCCGAGAGACCTGGCGTTCAGCGCCGCGTCGAGGGCCGAGGTGAGGACGACCGGATCGGGCCCGGTGGACCGGGTCACCGAGCTCGAGCCGATCTTGACCACGATCGACCTCACGGTCATGCCTCCGCCGGACGCACGACGAACTGCCGCAGGCAGAGGTCCTGGAAGGTCACCGGCCCGCGGGGGCCGGGGACGTGATCGACGTTGATGCCCGTCTCGGGCACGCCGCGCAGCTTGAAACCGTCGAGCAGCCGCGTGCTCGCGTTCCAGAACGCCCCGGTCCCCCGGTAGCTGCGCAGGAACTCCCCGGCCGCCTCCGGGTCGGCCGTGACGATGGCGGCCGCCAGACCGGAGGTCTGGGCGTTGGCCACCTCGGCGGCCTCGACTGGCCCGGCGACCCGGCTGACGGTCACGGTCGCCTCGCGCCCGTCGCTCAGCGCCCATTCGTAGCCCAGCGGCTCATCATGGGGCGCGAGCGACGGGGTCACGCCTCGGGTCCGCATGGCCGCGATCGCGAGCGGCAGCAGCTCGTCCCAGGCGTCGGAGCAGATGAGCAGCAGGTTCAGCCGGTTGCAGACGCCGAGCCGGTCCAGGCTGGCCGTGATCAGCTGCTGGGCCAGGGCCGGCTCGGCCGCCCGGTCAAGGTAGAGCACGCCGCCGCCGTCGGCGTGCGCGAGGGTCCGCACGCCGTGGCGGGCCGCCTGCGCCGCGAGCAGGCGGGTGGTCTCGCCGCTGCCCCGCAGGATCACCAGCGGGATCAGGGCAGGCAGGCTGACCAGGGCCTGCGCCGCCTGCCGGTCGGCCGAGCGGACGAGTTGCAGCGCGCCAGGATCCAGTCCGGCGCCCGTGAGCGCGGGGGCGATGGCGTGATCGAACAGGGCCGCCGCCGACCCGAGGGCCGCGGCGCCCGTCCGGAGCACCCCCGCGTTACGCGACTTCAGCAGCTGTGAGGCGACGTCGATCGTCACATTGGGCCGCGCCTCGAAGTTCGCGCCGATGACCCCGACCGGCACCCGGCGCTCGCTCAGCGTCAGGCCGCCGGGCAGATCCCCCACCAGGGTCTCCTCCGGAGGGAAGTCGGCGTCCGCCAGCAGCCCGATCTGACGGGCCATGTCGGCGATCCGGGCCTCGTCCAGCCGGAGCCGGTCGAGCAGGCCTCCGCCCAGGCCGCCCGCCTCGGCGGCCGTCATGTCGGCGGCGTTAGCGGCCAGGATCTCCGGCGCGCGCTCGGTCAGCAGGTCGGCCATGCCGCGCAGCGCCTTGTCGATGACCTCGCCGGGCGCGGCGGCAATGCTTCGCGCTCCGCCGGCTGCCGCCGTGCCGCAGGCGGTCACCACGCTTTCCACAGTTGCCACGATGCCGAGCTTAGATGCCCGGCCACCCCGCGAGCTCCTCATATCTGGCGCACCGCGGCCCGCGGCAAGTCCTGCGACCCGGGCCGGGCTTAGCAGCCGCAGGCCGGGCCGCAGCGGGACACCGTGCCGGTCCAGCCACATTCCCGCAGCACCCGCCCGACCTCTGCGGCTACCTGGCAGGGGCGCTCGGTGACATCGGCCCACCCGTACCGGAGCGTGACAACGCCGGCGCTGGCCAGGAAGTTGTCCCGGCGAGTGTCTGCCCACCGGTCCTCGGCGCGGTGGGCGGCCCGGCCGTCGAGTTCCACGGCCACGCCGAAGTCCTCATAGAGGTTGTCGAGGTACTGGGAGCGCGATCCGCGAGGCATCCGCGCCTGTCGGCGGGCAGCGGGGATGCCATGGGGCCGCTCGACTGCGCGTGCGTAGCGGTACTCCAGCACCGAATGGATGCCGCTGCCGATGTCGTCCAGCGCACCGGCCAGTGCAGCCCGCCAGCGCATCCGCGGGCGCGCCTGGATCGCCGCTTGCAACGCTACGGGCGTCACGCGGCGTCTCGCGCAGGCGGAGACTAGCCATGAGAGTGCCTCGTCAAAGCCCGCCGAAGCCTGCACTAGGTCGAGGACTGTCTCCTCGACGCGGGTGCGGGGCGGGAGGCGCGCGGGATGACGCGCCACCGTCAGCCGGGCAGACCGATGGACGGCCACGAAGGGCGCCCCCACGCCGCGCTCATGCTTGGAGACCGCGATCTGCCGCCCGGGCGGTACGGCTACATGGATGGCGCTGGCCCGGACCTCCGTCAGTCCGTCCAGCTCGGCCGCAGAGTGGTGGCTCATGCGCCGCGCCCGGGCCCGCCCTGAGCACGGCGCCCCACAAGAAGCACTCCCGCGAGGGCGGACCGGTAAATGCCGTGTAGACGCCCCGGTACAGCGGCTGCCACCTGTCCTCGCGTAGCTGAGCGTCGATGACAGCGGTAGTTAACCCGACGCCCTGGGCCTGCCATCGGGCGACGACGCCCGATTGCGCGGCCAGCAGGAGCCGGCAGCCCTCACTCAGATCGACCGACATACGGCCATGCTCGGCGGCCTTCGGCCAGGGCCGCCGCAGCCACACCCGCCCTGTGGATGACGCCTGCAATACCGCCCAAACTGTGGACGAAGCCGATTCACGCCCATCAGCGCGGGGATTTCTCAGTTCAGGCCACTGAGAAATCCCCGCGCTGATGGGCAAACCTGCCCTCCCGCACCTCCCGCGGGTCTCGGGCGGCCCTTGTGCGGGGGGCGGGCGGGGTGATTTCGGCCGCGCGGGGCGGGCGGGGTGATTTCGGCCGCGCGGGCGGTCCGGGCGCTAGCTCTCGGTTAGGTGGTCCATGTCGGGCTGGATGACCTGCCGCGAGGTGAGGGCCGCCCGAAGCAGTCCCTCGGCCGAATC
>Ga0208220_1000451_pt1 | contig 17262 bp, 16 predicted proteins | sample NGESurdeep092012_9_FD_184484 | JGI IMG/M metagenome (GOLD analysis project Ga0208220, IMG submission 184484) | Arctic peat soil microbial communities from Barrow, Alaska - NGEE Surface sample F53-1 deep-092012 (SPAdes) | ecosystem: Environmental > Terrestrial > Soil > Wetlands > Peat ... | reverse complement strand
TTGCCTACGATCTGCGCGAGATCGTCCGTCGCCAGACGCTGCCGGGCTATCGACTGCGCATCACACATGACGCCGACGGGCGCGAGCGTCTGCTCTTCACGCCGCTGCCCATCAATCCCCTGGCGCAAACGCTACATCGCTTTCGCGGTGCGCTCGTGCCTGGGGACAGGCTGTGAATCCCGTCGTGCTATTGGGGACCGCCACACTCGTGCCATCGGGGACGCGATCCTCGTGCTATCAGGGACCGAAATCGGGCGAAAGCATTTCTGCGTCAGGCGCTTGCAGCGCTCGTAACTTCTCTAACCAAGATTCCTACGGAATCTTTCTAACGCGCCAATCCTGTTTCACCCGTCGGCAACGCCCAACGTTTAGAAACGGCTTGGGAACGACAGAGCCGTTCCCCGAAAGCGGCGTCGGAACCGCGCGACGAACAATCAATTTCCCATCGACATCGCGAATGAACATCGCGTTCACGACATTCCGGTGCGAGCCGACTGTTGTCATCGTGCTGCGTACGCCACCGCCAGATCATCTCCAAATTCCCATGGGGGCGCGTCATGACTGACATAGAGAGCCAGTCTTCTGCCCACACGACACCCAGGCTTACCCATGTTGAGCTGACCTGGATCGAAAAGAAGATTGAGCGCTGGATTCGCTTCGGTCACCTCGCCGACGATCAAATCGTCGACCGGCAGCGGCGCATCGTAAGCTTTGCGCCCGGCAGCATCTTCGCGTTCGTCCGCTGGGCGTCGAACGATTTTGGCACCATCGTTTCGCGGATCGACATTGTGCGCGCCACTGCGCCGGGCGAACCATCCACGACGTTGCCATTCGTCCGTCCCGGCGGCGAGATTCTTTTGCGCATTCACGGTTGGCCAAAGGTCGAACGTGTTTTGCAGATGATCGACGGTGTCCAAGCCATCGGTGTCGATCCCGCAGACGCCGCCCCCGATTATTGGCGGCACGTCCACAACCGTCTCGCCGCCCGCGAAGAGCCGCGGCCATACAATTGCGCCCACCATCGGGCGTGGCTCCTGCGCAGAAAGCTGGCGTCATGAGCCGGCTGGAAATCCTCGTCCTCGCATTTGTTGCCGCGTTGAGCGTCGGGTTTAGCAGCACGTTTGCTCCGTCCCCGAAATTGATCTGGAACGCGAGCGCCAGTGCGCCAATCGGATTTTACGCCGTTCTTCCGAAACATCCGCTCAAAGTTGGCGATTTTGTCGTCGTCACTCCGCCCGACGCACTCGCTGCCTTCTTCGCCGCGCGCCGCTACCTCCCAAAGGGCGTGCCGCTGCTCAAACACGTGGCCGCGTTGCCGGGACAAATCGTTTGCCGCCTCGGTTCGGTCGTTACGATTGATGGTATCGCAATCGCATCGGTCCTGACACGCGATCGCGCCGGTCGGCTTTTGCCCAATTGGCAAGGTTGCCGCGCGATTTCCGCCAACGAAATCTTTCTCCTCAATCGTTCTGTCGCCGACTCCCTCGATGGTCGATATTTCGGACCGTTGCCGATGGCTTCGATCATCGGCCGCGCAAAGCCGCTCTGGACTTTCACGGAGCCATAATCGTGCAAAGATTCTTCCTCACACCCGCCGCTTCCCGGTTCGACTCGAACCCAAACCCTTCTTCCGTCCCGGCCGACCGCAGTGCCGCTCCCATGCACCGCCGTCGCAAAAGATCTCTCACATCTAGGCAGGCATCACTGGAAACTTTTATGCTGTGCGTGTTGTTGTCAGTCCAATCCGCATTCGCGCAATCGACAGCAAAATGCGAGCCGCCAAATTCCCCTACGCGTGAGAATTCGATTGCGGTGTTCGTGTCGGGCGCGGCCCAGCGGTTTGGATTGCCAGTGTCGTGGATCGATGCAGTCATTCATGTCGAAAGTATGGGCCAAACGCGCGCTGTGTCACCAAAGGGCGCAATGGGATTGATGCAAATCATGCCCGCGACGTGGGAAATCCTGCGTGTTCAATATGGTCTCGGCGATGATCCTTGCGATCCTCACGACAATATTGAGGCGGGCGTGGCGTATCTTCGTCAGATGTACGACCGCTTTGGTTTCACCGGTTTCTTGGCTGCGTTTAACGCCGGACCAGGTCGCTACGAAAACTTTCTGACGACCGGGCGACTGCTGCCGCAAGAAACGCGCATGTATCTCGCCAAACTCGGGCATCTTATCGGTGACGGACCAATCGGTGGATCAGTTCTCGCAAGCAATGATCCGTTGGCCTGGACACGATCGCCGATGTTTGTCGGACCCGCGGCGGGCAATTCAGATCACATCGCCGCCAACAGTCAACCTACCATCGGCACGCATAGCAATCGGATACCGGCTGATCGTTCAATTGTCGATGCCTTCGCATTGGTACCGCAATCGAATGGGCTGTTTGCGCGCCATATTGCATCGGGTGAGCTTCCATGAGGTTTGTCGCATCGTTTCGCGGAGTTTCGCAGATCGGCGTGCAATTGGCGATGAGTCATAGGCGGATCGATCGACCAACCAACCGACGGCAAGGGAAAAGCGCCGCCTTCGGTCGGGCGCATGTGGTTGGTCGGATTCATGTTTTTCTGCGTCGCAGGATATCACTCTGCCGGCGCTCCTATCCGAAACATCAATGTTATCAACCTTTCCAGCGCCAGCTGCGGTGTCTCATGGGCGGATTTTTGCCGTGAGAGAGCGCGACGACGATTTGCGCGTTCGCCCCGGCCGCATTCGCGACAAGACCTTCGTCGGCCAGGTGATGAAGGCCGCGAAGAAGGCAGGCCACATCGGCAAAAGCTTTGGTGGCAACAAGAGCAGCGCCAGCCAGTCCCGATTCGGGCGCGGTCGCCGCGCGGCATTGTCTTTGTCATTGCGCTCCACCTCGCGCCGCGTCGTCATGAAAGCGCGCGTCGTCCGGCACCAAGGAAGCCACTTCCGTGCGGCGCCGATTCCCCAATACATGGCCTATCTCAAGCGCGATGGTGTTACGCGAGACGGCAACGACGCGCGGATGTTCGACGCGAAGTCCGATGTAGCCGACGACAAGGCTTTCGCCGAGCGCGGTAAGGATGACCGGCACCATTTCCGGTTTATCATCTCGCCAGAGGACGCCGCCAAGCTGGACAATCTTCGGACGTTCACGCGCGAGTTGATGGTGGACGTCGAACGCGATCTCGGTACCAAGCTTGATTGGGTCGCGGTCGATCACTGGAACACCGACAACCCCCATATTCATCTTCTGATCCGCGGCCGCGCCGATGATGGCAAGGACCTTGTCATCAGCCGCGCCTATATCAGCCGCGGCTTTCGCGATCGGGCGGCTGCACGCGTAAACCTGGAGCTTGGTCCGCGCAGCGAGCACGAGGTCCGCTCGGCCTTGGAGAAAGAGGTCGAGGCCCAACGCTGGACTGGCCTCGATCGGGCCTTGCGTAATACCTTCGATGAAGGCGGCGGCGTCGTCGATCTACGCCCCGGCGGCGCGCATGAAGACCCCGAATTGCGGCGGCTGATGATCGGCAGAGCTGCGAGGCTTGAGCGTTTCGGTCTTGCCGAGCAGATCGCGCCCGGCTGCTGGACGCTAAAGCCAGGCCTCGAACAGACACTGCGTGATCTTTCGACACGCGGCGATATCATCAAGACCATGCACCGCGCGATGAGCGGCAGCGGCCGCGAGCCAGACGTTTCCGGCTTCGCACTGCATGGTGATGCAACCTCCGAACCCGTACTTGGCCGTCTCGTGGAGCGCGGTCTACAGGATGAGTTAAATGGGTCGGCCTACGCCGTCGTGGAAGGTGTCGACGGACGTACGCATCATTTGCGGCTTTCCAGCATTGAACTGACGGGCGATTGCTCTGTCGGCGCGATCGTCGAGGCGCGCACCTATGAAGATGCGAATGGCAAGCAGCGCCTGTCGCTCGCCACCCGTTCCGACATCCCGATCGAGGCGCAAGTGACCGCGCCAGGCGCAACGTGGATCGACCGGCAACTTCTGGCGAAGGAGACCGCGTTCAGCGGTAGCGGCTTCGGCGCCGAAGTGCGCGACGCAATGGACCGCCGAGTCGATCACCTCACCACAGAGGGCCTGGCCCGTCGGCAGGGTCAGCGGATCATCTTCGCCGGCGATCTTCTCAACACGTTACGGCGGCGCGAACTGAAAGAGACTGTCGCAAAGCTTTCGGCCGACACCGGGCTCGCGCATCGCATCTCCGCAGAGGGCGAGCATGTCTCCGGCGTCTATCGCTTGCGCGTGACTCTTTCCTCGGGTCGCTTCGCCATGATCGACGACGGGCTCGGCTTCCAGCTCGTGCCTTGGCGGCCAGCGCTGGAACAGCAACTTGGTAAGCAGGTGAGTGGTGTCGTGACGCCGGGCGGTGGCGTGGATTGGACCCTCGGGCGCATGAGAGGATTGGGTATGTGAATCATACAAATGGCTAAACCAGTTGGAAAGAGGTTGGCCCGCTCCTCGTCGGCCTCCACAACGAATGCAGCGGGCTGGATCACGTCGGCTTCACGTCCGGTTTCGCGACGCTCGACCGCAAAGCTCTAACCAAAAGGCTGGAGACGCTGCGCGGCGAGCCGGGGTTCACTGGAGATGCACCGGGACAGCCTCGACCAGCCGGCGATGCCCGTCGCCTTCAGCCGTGATGTCATTTTCCATGCGAACCGCCCGCTCCGTCTGATTAACCCATGAAAATGTCAGTCCACCGCAAGCGTTCCCTACCGCGAAGCCAGACCAAATCCCCCACTATTTGCGCATTTTTGATCAGTGTCGCACGCGCGGCCGCGCTCCATTCGACTAAAGCGATTTCTTCGGTCTGCCGATTGTCAGACGGATTTGAGCGACAACGTATTCCAGATCGTACGGCTTCTTGAGGAACAGCTCTTCCGCGCAGACTTCGTGGGATGCATCGGATTTGCTGGCGTCGCCCGAAGCCAAGATCACCGGTAGTCCGGTGTTCGTCCTTATCCATTTGGACAGCCCAAAACCATCCGTATCGCCCGGCATCCTGACATCGCTGAATACGAGGTCAATGACGCTTTGGTTGGACTGGATCATCTCGATGGCCTCGGCTGCGGTACCTGCCTCAAGCACGTTGAAGCCGCACTCCTGGAGGAAATCCGATGCCGCCAAGCGGATTAGAACCTCGTCGTCCACGACAAGGACGGTCGGCGTTCGTTCCTTGGGATCGGGAAAGAAAACCTTCTGCGCTTCGTCCACCATGGGTCAGCCCCCCACAACCTCAAGCAATGGCGATTCTGTAAGTGAGTTCCAAGGACTATGACGAATCGGGATTGAAGTTTCGGTGTTGTAGCTTTGAGGTCACAGCGATATTAGAGCGTTCGTCTACCGACAGACTCATATGCGCTCGCAAATCATATCTTCGATGATGTTCGCCTGCCCACATTGTGGGCAGGCAGGTGTGAAGTGGCACCACTCTCCCGACTCTTTGGGACACATTCTTCCCCGCGTCTCAAACGGCTTCCACTTAGAGGAGGGTCGGGCAAAGCGGGATGGATTCGTGCTGGTAGTCTGCGACCATTGCGACGAGTTTCAAATGCTGGACGATCCCACGGGTTTATTTCGCTAACTGCCTTATTGCGCGAAATCTCGGCAAACCGCCGCCACGTCATCCAATTGGGCGGATTGCGCTCCGTTGCACCAGACAAGTTAGCCTCCTGTGGTGCCAAACTTGCTCTTCGGCCAATCGACTCCGGCGCGCTGGCAGTCTTTGGGCGGCGAACGATGCGCGCAGATCATCAACGATCAAATGCGCCAGTTGAATTGTAACGCATCGAGGTCGATGAATTCTGGACGTTCGTTCAAGTCAAGCAGGGTAGTCATCCAAGCGGCGCAGTGTGCGGTTCCCGAGCGAATAAAGTATCATTCGGACCATCCTTGCACGCCCGGTTGGTTACGGAGCTACGGTGTTGCTGACAACAGCCCAAGACGGTAAAACTTGGCTACACACCTCATGCGCGATGGGAGGCTTTGCGCGCTAGGGAATTCGATGATTCGTCAATGAATTGGACACAGAAAGCGAACTATCGGCATCACGAATTCGGTTTGTCGCCGCTCCGTCATAACCCTTAGGAACATGGCCTGAATGTGCCCGCATAGCGATGACAAGACACCGTTTGTTGAGCCCCCCGTCCACGGCGGAACTCCGGACCTATCCCTCCTCGCGCTTCGGCAGCGGATCCGGCAGCAGGCGATCTTGGCTGAACTGGGCGTAAGCGCACTGCAGGGCGCTACTTTTGAAAAACTCCTTGCAGACACGGTCCGCTTGACAGCCGAGGGCCTGCAAACAGATTTCTGCAAAATCCTGGAGTATTGGCCATCCGAAAACCGCTTTCTGGTCAGAGCAGGCGTCGGTTGGGATGAGGGCGTTGTGGGAGTCGCCAGGGTCGGCGCTGACCTCGAATCTCCAGCAGGCTTCGCTCTGCGAACAGGCAAACCCGTCATATCGAATCATCTTGAGGACGAAGAGCGATTCCGGACCCCTGACCTTCTCAGGAGACACAATATTCGGCGCGCCATGAATGTTATTCTGCAGGGCGATGGAAAGCCCTACGGTGTATTGGAAGTGGATAGCCAGCTGGAGGACGAGTTTCAGGAGCATGATCTAGGTTTTTTGCAGGGTGCGGCCAACATTCTAGGAATGGCAATCGAACGCGAGCGACGCGAACGCAATTTGCATGCTGCGCTTGAGCGTCACCAATTTCTGCTGAAAGAAATGAATCATCGCGTTAAGAACAGTCTTACGATCGTTGGCAGTGTTCTCCATCTGCAAGCGAGCCAAGCCAAAAATGAAGACCTCACACAACTCCTCAAAGAGGCAGCAAATCGTGTCACAGCCGTCGCAAGAGCCCACGAGCATTTGTATCAAGGGTCGGATATTGATTGGCTGGACCTCGGTATGTATATCCAATCGGTATGCAGCGATTTGGACGCGAGCGTTCCCAACTGCAAAATTCACTGCAGCGTAGATATCGGAATCGAGATTGCTACGGACCAAGCGATATCGTCGGCACTGATCGTCAACGAACTAGTCGCCAACGCGTGCAAGTATGCCTATCCGAATCAATTGGGTGAGATATGGATCGTCATATCGCGGTTGGGAGAGAGCGGATTTTCGATTTCCGTCCGCGACAAGGGCGTCGGCTTCCCGGTAGATTTTGATCCTGGCAAGGGAAAAGGTCTCGGAATGCGCCTGGTGAGCGCCTTTACGAAGCAGCTAGGTGGCACCGTCCAAATCAATGCCCGCACTCCGGGCGCGGAGTTCGTAGTCGACATTCCGAACAGTCCTCGTCCTGTAAAATCAGTGCCGGGCTAAGTGCGAATCCGCAATTCAGTAAGGTTCGCACCAATTGGAGCGACGACGCACGACAATCACCGTTTCCCGCTTGTTCGAAAGTTATGACGCAGCCGAACGTGCCATGCGCGACCCGGAAGCGGAAGAGGAAAATCGTGATGATATTAGGATCATAGCTGGCAATACTGACGGTTGATACACCGCTCAAAGCACGCTGAGCGACATTGAAGAAATGCGGCAGACCGACCAAATAGGCGGTGCGGCAACGGGAGCCAGCGTTGGTGCGGTGCTGGGTGGCGGCGCCGGACTTTTCGCCGGGTTAGGGGACGAGGTTCATCTCAATCTAGCCTATTGCTGGTTGCCGGCGCCGCCAGCGCAGATGTGGGCCTGACTTCTTCAACAGAATTGACCCAACAAGAACACGAGACGCGCTAGAAGAGCGGCCAACGATGTCACGTGAACAATTTGCTGGGCGGTCTCAGATCGCCGTCGCTGGCTGTAGCATCGGGATCCCACCCGTAGCCTCATTCCGAATAAACGGCTACTTTGGGTCAGATGCGTCAATTCGAAAGTCACCCCGAACCGCCGCAATAGTCATGAGCCGACCACCAAACCGTCCGATTTATACGCTTGGGCGTCCGAGGCTACGCGCTCCAACAATTCAAACTTGCAACGAGCCATGCTGGTGCCGTTGATCTTTAGTCGCCATGTCCGCAACCAAGATTCTCTGGGGGCAGATCCTTCTCGTCAGCGCCACCGTGCTCGCCTTCGTTTGGGCGGCGACGGAATGGACGGCTTGGAAGCTTGGCTTTCAATTGGCCCTCGGCCGCCCATGGTTCAACGTCCTTGGCTGGCCCATGTATCAGCCGCCCGCATTCTTTTGGTGGTGGTTCTCCTACGACGCTTACGCGCGCAACATCTTTGTCGAAGGCGCTTACATCGCGGCCTCCGGCGGCATTGCCGCGATCGCCGTCGCGATCACGATGTCGGTTTGGCGCGCGCGAGAGACCAAGCGTGTCACGACCTATGGTTCAGCCCGTTGGGCTGAAACCCGGGAAATCCGCAGCGCTGGCCTTCTCGATTCCGACGGTGTGCTGCTCGGCCGCTGGCACCGAGAATATCTCCGCCATGACGGTCCCGAACATGTGCTGTGCTTTGCGCCGACGCGTAGCGGCAAGGGCGTCGGCTTGGTGGTGCCGACACTGCTGACTTGGCCGGGCTCCGCCATTGTCCACGACATCAAAGGCGAGAACTGGACTTTGACCGCAGGCTGGCGCGCGCGTTTCGGTCGTGTGTTGCTGTTCGATCCCACCAACAATCTCAGCACTGCTTACAATCCGTTACTGGAAGTGCGCCGCGGTGAATGGGAAGTGCGCGATGTGCAGAACATCGCCGATGTGCTGGTTGATCCGGAAGGCGCATTGGAACGCCGGAACCATTGGGAGAAGACCAGCCACTCACTGCTGGTCGGGGCGATCCTGCATGTGCTTTACGCTGAGCCAGACAAGACACTCTCGGGCGTCGCCAATTTCCTGTCCGATCCCCGACGTCCGATCGAGACCACGCTACGCGCGATGATGACGACGCCGCATCTGGGTCCGCGCGGCGTGCATCCCGTCGTCGCCAGCGCCACGCGCGAGCTTCTCAACAAAAGCGAAAACGAACGCTCTGGTGTCTTGTCCACCGCAATGTCGTTTCTGGGTCTCTATCGCGATCCAGTGGTTGCCAAGGTGACAAGCCAATGCGACTGGTGCATCTTCGATCTTGTCGATGATACACGCCCCGCCACGCTCTACCTTGTGGTCCCGCCTTCCGACATTAGCCGCACCAAGCCGCTGATACGGCTGATCCTCAACCAGATCGGCCGAAGATTGACGGAGGAATTACAATCAAAAACCCGTCGTCACCGACTCCTTTTGATGCTGGATGAGTTTCCCGCATTGGGGAGGTTGGACTTTTTCGAAAGCGCGCTGGCGTTCATGGCGGGTTACGGGCTCAAAGCGTTCTTGATCGCCCAGTCCCTGAATCAAATCGAGAAGGCCTATGGTCAGAACAATTCAATCCTCGACAACTGCCATGTGCGGGTAAGTTTCGCCACCAATGACGAACGCACCGCCAAACGCGTGTCGGACGCGCTCGGCACCGCCACCGAATTGCGGGCGATGAAGAACTATGCCGGTAGCCGGTTGAGCCCGTGGCTCGGACATCTGATGGTGTCGCGCCAGGAAACTTCCCGGCCATTGCTCACGCCCGGAGAAGTGATGCAGCTTCCACCGGATGACGAGCTTATCCTCATCTCAGGCAGTCCTCCGATCCGCGCAAAGAAGGCGCGATATTACGAAGACAAACAATTGCTGCGGCGTATCTTGCCCCCGCCCAAATTATCCCCAGCCGTGGATATCTGTGCTTCGAACGAACCATCGCGCGCGCCGAACCAGCAAGGCTGGTCCGATACGATCGTCGCTCCGCCACCAACGCCATCTGACGATCCCGACAATGCGGGCATCCGCCGTGAGCCCGAGCTTCCTGTTCACGAGGAGATCGCGCCGGAGCCACGCAACGCGGCCCAGGAATTCGAGCCACCTGACGACGAACCGGATGACGATGCACAGCGCCTTCGCGTGTTGCAGCGTCAATTCCGAACGACCGCACGTCAAGCTTCGCTCGATCCCGGTGATGACATGGGACTTTAGCCAAGAGATGCGCACCAAGCACACCTTCCGCCTGCCACCCGATCTTGCCAGTCAGCTTGCCGATTATGCGGCACGCAAACGTGTGCCCCAAGCACTCGTGGTTGAAACAGCACTTGCCTCGCATCTTTCGCCCGATGGCGCGGACCGGCTTGAAGGCGCGCTTTCGCGGCGGCTGGACCGCATGACGCGCCAGATCGAACGGCTGGAACGCCATGCCACTATTTCGAACGAAGCTCTCGCGCTGTTTGTGCGATTCTGGCTGACCAGCACGCCCCCGTTGCCAGATACGGCTCAAGCCGCTGCCCAGGCGAAAGGCCGCGAGCGTTACGAAGGCTTCATTGAAGCGCTGGGCCGCCGTCTGGCGCGTGGCCGCACGCTCGCAGATGAGATCATCAACGACATCGACGCGACCGAACCCGAAAAGAATTCCGAGAACCACGCTTAATAACCAAACACACCGCGCGCCTGTTTTTGTACGCCACACTACGACGCACGCATCAACGCTATTGCGCAGAACGCTTTGTCGCTCCTCTTAATCGCCCCGCTGATCGATTGCTTCAACAATGAAGCGCCGTCACGGGGCCGAGAATGACAAACACATCATTTCGATCCGAAGCCTTCGCCCGCGGTGCGCGGATGCTGCGTACCGCACTTGGTCCCTCGATTGCGGCCTATCTCGAAGATCCCACCATCGTCGAGGTGATGCTCAATCCGGACGGACGTCTTTGGATCGACCGGCTGTCGGGCGGCCTCGAGGATACCGGCTGCCGTGTCGCGCCCGCCGACGCCGGGCGAATCGTGCGCCTCGTCGCCCATCACGTCGGTGTCGAGGTCCACGCAGGCAGCCCACGTGTCTCTGCCGAGTTGCCTGAAGGCGGGGAGCGGTTCGAAGGCCTCATGCCGCCTGTCGTGGCGGCGCCCTGCTTCGCCATCCGGCGTCCCGCCGTCGCGGTGTTCACGCTCGGTGATTATGTGGAAGTTGGCATTATGTCCGGCAGGCAAGCCGAGTTGCTACGGGTCGCGGTTCGGGAACGGAAAAACATCCTCGTCGCCGGTGGCACCTCCACAGGCAAGACGACGCTCGTCAACGCGCTGCTCGCTGAAGTCGCCAAGACAGGCGACCGCGTAGTGCTCATCGAGGATACACGCGAGCTGCAATGCGCGGCACCAAATCTCGTGGCGCTACGCACCAAGGATGGCGCGGCATCGCTGTCCGATCTCGTTCGTTCTTCGCTGCGCCTGCGCCCCGACCGCATCCCGATTGGCGAAGTGCGCGGTTCCGAGGCCCTCGACCTTTTGAAAGCTTGGGGCACCGGCCATCCCGGCGGCATCGGCACCTTGCACGCGGGTTCTGCGATCGGCGCGTTGCGCCGGCTGGAACAGCTAATCCAGGAAGCCGTGATCACCGTGCCGCGCGCGCTCATTGCCGAGACCATTGACTTGATCGCGGTTCTTACCGGCCGCGGCTCCGCTCGAAAGCTCGCCGAACTCGATGCGGTCAAAGGACTCGGTCCTACCGGCGACTACGTCCTCACCCCAGCTGGAGAATCCTGATGCATCTTCAAAATATTCGCGACCGATTTGTCGTCGCATCGCTTGTCACCGTCTTCGTCCTCGCCACAGCACCCGCTTACGCCACCGGCTCCAGTATGCCGTGGGAAGCGCCTCTTCAGAGTATTTTGGACTCTGTCCAGGGGCCGGTCGCCAAAGTCATATCCGTGATCGTCATCGTCATCACCGGCCTGACACTGGCGTTCGGCGATTCGAGTGGCGGATTTCGTCGTCTGATTCAAATCGTCTTCGGTTTGAGCATCGCCTTCGCCGCGTCGAGCTTCTTCCTCTCGTTTTTCTCCTTCAGCGGCGGGGCGCTGGTTTGATGGGCGAGGACGAACCCATCTCCGGCTTTTATGCGCCGGTCCATCGCTCATTGACGGAGCCGATCCTGCTGGGCGGCGCACCGCGCGCGGTAGCAATCATCAACGGCACGCTCGCAGCCGCCATCGGTCTCGGCCTTCGGCTCTGGATCGTCGGCGTCGTGATCTGGCTAATCGGGCATCTCGCAGCGGTTTGGGCAGCCAAACGTGATGCGGCTTTCGTGGATGTGGTTCGCCGGCACCTGCGCTACCCGCAACATCTGGTCGCGTGAGGTACTTCATATGATGAATCTCACAGAATATCGCCGCAAATCGCAAAGCCTCGCCGACTTTCTGCCTTGGGCGGCGCTCGTCAAGAAAGGTGTCGTTCTCAATAAGGACGGATCATTCCAACGCACGGCGCAATTCCGCGGTCCCGATCTCGACAGTGCGACACCGGCCGAACTCGTCGCGATCACCGCGCGACTCAACAACGCCTTGCGCCGCCTCGGATCTGGCTGGGCGATTTTTATCGAGGCGCAGCGCCAATCCGCCAATCGTTATCCCCGTGACGAATTTCCTGATGCGATTTCCGGCCTTGTCGATGCCGAGCGCCGTGCGCAGTTCGAGGAGGAAGGCGCGCATTTCGAAAGCCGGTATTTCCTCACTTTAGTTTGGCTGCCGCCGGCCGAAGACGCAGCGCGCGCCGAAGCCTGGCTCTATGAGGGGCGCGAGCGCGATGGTGCGGATTGGCGCGCGGCGTTAGCAGCGTTCATCGACCGGACCGACCGGGTGCTGGCGCTAATCGAAGGCTTTATGCCGGAAGTCGAGTGGCTCGACGATTCCGAAACACTCACCTATTTGCATTCCTGCGTCTCGACGCGGCGCCAGCGTGTGCGGGTGCCCGAAACACCGATGCATCTCGACGCGATCCTGGTCGATCAGGATTTGACAGGTGGACTCGAGCCGCGCCTCGGCCACGCACATTTGCGCACGCTCACCATCATGGGTTTTCCGTCACAGACCTGGCCCGGCCTGCTCGACGATCTCAACCGGTTGGCTTTTTCCTATCGCTGGTCGACGCGCGCGATCTGCCTCGACAAGACCGACGCGACAAAGGTTTTGTCGCGCATCCGCCGCCAATGGTTCGCCAAACGCAAATCGATCATGGCGATCCTCAAAGAAGTGATGACCAATGAAGCATCGGTGCTGACCGACAGCGACGCCGCCAACAAGGCGCTCGACGCCGACATCGCCTTGCAGGAATTGGGCTCCGATCTCGTGGGCGAGGCCTATGTCACCGCGACCATCACCGTATGGGACAATGATCCGCGCCTCGCCGATGACCGCCAGCGTCTGGTCGAGAAGACCGTCCAGGGCCGTGATTTCACCTGTATGCGCGAGACGGTCAACGCGATCGAGGCATGGCTGGGAAGTCTACCCGGCCATGTATATGCGAATGTCCGCCAGCCTCCGGTCTCGACACTGAACCTCGCACACATGATGCCGTTCTCGGCCGTGTGGGCAGGTGCGGCGCGCGATGAGCATTTCCAAGGTCCGCCGTTGTTCTTCGCGCGAACGGAAGGTTCGACACCGTTCCGGTTTTCATTGCATGTCGGTGATGTCGGCCACACGCTGGTCGTCGGTCCCACCGGCGCCGGCAAGAGCGTCCTGCTCGCGCTGATGGCCCTGCAATTTCGCCGCTACGCAGGCGCGCAAGTGTTCGCCTTCGATTTCGGCGGTTCGATCCGCGCCGCAGCGCTTGCGATGGGTGGCGACTGGTACGATCTCGGCGGCGCACTCACCGACGATTTGGCCGAACCTGTCGCGTTGCAGCCGCTGGCGCATATCGACGACGCAGGCGAGCGCGCATGGGCCGCGGAATGGATCGCGACGTTGCTCGCGCGTGAGTCCGTCGCGGTCACGCCGGAGTTGAAAGAACATTTGTGGTCGGCCTTGACCTCGCTCGCCTCCGCACCGGTACCGGAGCGAACCCTCACGGGCTTGTCCGTGTTGCTGCAGTCGAACGCGCTGAAACAGGCCCTGCAGCCCTACACTGTTGGGGGTCCCTGGGGACGATTGCTCGACGCCGAGAGCGAACATCTTGGCGACGCCGAAATCCAGGCCTTCGAAACCGAAGGGTTGATCGGCGCAAGCGCCGCGCCCGCTGTTCTCTCCTATCTCTTCCATCGCATCGAGGAACGCTTTGATGGGCGGCCCACGCTGCTCATGATCGACGAAGGCTGGCTTGCGCTTGATGATCGCGGGTTTGCGGGCCAATTGCGGGAATGGCTGAAGACGCTCCGGAAGAAGAATGCCAGCGTCATCTTCGCAACCCAATCGCTCGCAGACATCGACGGCAGCGCTATCGCGCCTGCGATCATCGAAAGCTGCCCGACGCGGCTGTTCCTCCCCAACGAGCGCGCGCTCGAACCGCAGATCGCGTCGATCTATCGCCGTTTCGGGTTGAACGACCGCCAGATCGAGATCCTCAGCCGCGCAACACCGAAGCGTGACTATTACTGCCAGTCGCGCCGTGGCAATCGCTTGTTTGAGCTGGGCCTCTCGGAAGTCGCACTCGCGTTCACGGCCGCGTCGTCGAAGACCGATCAGACCGCAATCGCCGAAACGCTTGCCGCCCATGGCCGCGAAGGATTCGCGGCCGCGTGGCTTCGCCGCAAAGGCCTCGATTGGGCAACAGACATTCTGATCACCAAACCAAAGGAGAGATCGTCATGAACCATCGTCGTTTTCGTGCAGTGCTTGTGGCGAGTGCCCTTTCGCTTGCAGTCGTGAGCGTGCCGGCGCGCGCGCAATGGACCGTCTTCGATCCCTCAAACTTCATACAGAACATGCTCACCGCCTCGCGCGAATTGCAGCAGGTCAACAACGAGATCCAAGGTCTCGAAAATCAGGCGACCATGCTGATAAATGAGTCAAAGAACCTCGCGAACCTGCCCTATTCGTCATTGGTCCAGCTTGAACAGTCGATCACCCAGACGCAGCAATTGCTCTCCCAGGCGCAGCGCATCGCCTACAACGTCAATGCCATCAATCAGGCTTTTTCGCGGGTCTATCCTGCAAGTTATCCCGGCTCGACGACCTCACAGCAATTGCTCGCCGATGCGCAAACACGCTGGCAAAATGCGCGCGCCGGATTCCAGGACGCCATGCTCGTGCAGGCTGGCGTGGTGCAGAATCTCGACAGCACGCGCACGCAGATCGATGCGCTCGTCTCGGCCAGCCAGTCTGCCTCGGGAGCGTTGCAGGCTGCCCAGTCGGGCAATCAGCTCGTTGCCCTGCAAACCAAACAGCTCGCCGACCTCACAGCCGTCATGGCGGCGATCGCGCGCGCCCAAAGTCTCGAAGGCGCGCGCGAACTCGAAAGCGAAGAACAGTCACAACAGCAGAGCACCAGTTTCCTCAATTATGGTTCGGGGTATCAGCCCGGCAATCCGCAGATGTTCCACTGATGCGCGGCCGCTTTTTCAACTTCCGGGCTATCGCTCGCGCGGCAGGTTTTGCGGCGTTTGCCGTCGCGGTTGTCGTCGCGAGCGTCAATCTCGCCCGTCGTACCCCGAACACATACAAACCAACGCAGTGGACAGCATTCCATACTGATACATTTGCCGAGACGTTGAGCCTCTGCGCAACGCTCGACAACACAGCGACGGCCGAGAATCGGAAAGCGTGCGAAGAAGTCTGGGCCGCGAATCGTCGCCGTTTCTTTGGCCGCAACCCGGCCAACACCGTTACGCCAGCGCGAGCGGGCAATCGGCAGTCGATTGCCAATGCCGGAGGCCGATAGTCGATGGGCGGCACCGGCGTCATCGATCGATTTTTGGGTGTGTTCACCCAATACATCGATTCCGGGTTTGGGCTTGTGCAGGGCGAGGTGCATTGGCTCGCGGCCATCCTGATCGCAATCGACATCACCCTGGCCGGCCTCTTCTGGGCCATGGCGCCCGACGAGGACGTGCTCGCCCGGCTCATCAAGAAGACATTATATATAGGCGTCTTTGCCTTCATCATCGGCAACTTCAACAGCCTCGCCCAGATCATCTTCAACTCCTTCGCCGGATTGGGGCTGGAAGCCGGTGGCGGCACACTGAGTGCAGCACAGCTTCTGCAACCCGGGCGCGTGGCGCAGGTCGGCATCGATGCAGGCAAGCCCATTCTCACCGCCATTTCCGGTCTCATGGGTTTCACCAGTTTCTTCGCAAACTTCGTTCAGATCGCGATCCTCTTGATAGCGTGGCTGATCGTCATCATCAGTTTTTTCATCATCGCGATTCAGCTGTTCGTCAGTCTCATAGAATTCAAGCTGACAACACTCGCGGGTTTCGTGCTCGTACCCTTCGGTCTGTTCGGCCGTACCGCCTTTCTTGCCGAGAAAGTGCTGGGCAATGTGGTGGCATCTGGCGTGAAGATCCTCGTTCTTGCCGTCATCATTGGCATTGGTTCGACAATCTTTGGTCAATTCACGGGCGGCTTCAACAATCCGCCGACGATCGACGACGCGCTAACACTGATCCTGGCATCATTGACGCTGCTGGGCCTCTCGATCTTCGGTCCCGGCATCGCCAACGGTCTCATCGCGGGTGGCCCGCAACTCGGCGCTGGCGCTGCCGTCGGAACAGGTCTCGCGGCGGCGGGACTCGGCGCGGCCGGAGTCGCTGCCACAGCCAGCGGACTTGGGATAGCGCGAGGCGCGATCGCAGGTGCTGCTCGCACCGGCGCGACCGTTGCGGGCGGCGCATCTGCCGCATTCCGCGCCGGTGGAATTGCAGGTGTCGCAGAAGCCGGTCTCTCGGCCGCAATGAGTCCGCTACGCCAAGCGGCCGCGAATTTGCGCGAAACCTTCGCATCGGGTGAACGTGCCGTGATGGCCAACGGTGCGCGCGGTGCGCAAGTCGCATCTGGCGACGCAGGGGCGACGAACAATTCTCCCGCCTGGGCGCAGCGTATGAAACGCAGCCAGAGCATGAATCAGGGTGCGAACGCCGCGAGCCACGCGGTGCGTTCCGGCGATCATCCCAGCGGCGGACACTCCGTCGATCTTTCCGAAGGAGAATAAAAATGTTCCGACGCTCGACCGTGCGCTACGGCAAAACGCCTGAACTGGAAACGCCTTACCAGCGCGCGGGCCAGGCATGGGATGATCGGATCGGTTCAGCGCGGGTGCAGGCGAAAAATTGGCGTCTCGCTTTTTTCGGCACGCTGATGTTGAGCGGCGCGTTGGCCGCAGGCTTGATCTGGCAATCGGCGCGCGGAACGGTGACGCCGTGGGTGGTGCAAGTCGATAAACTGGGCCAGGCACAAGCCGTCGCACCTGCGCTCGCGAACTATCACGCCACCGATCCGCAAGTAGCCTGGCATCTTGCTCGTTTCATCGAGCAGGTTCGAAGTGTCCCCGCC
>Ga0208220_1000450_pt1 | contig 17275 bp, 12 predicted proteins | sample NGESurdeep092012_9_FD_184484 | JGI IMG/M metagenome (GOLD analysis project Ga0208220, IMG submission 184484) | Arctic peat soil microbial communities from Barrow, Alaska - NGEE Surface sample F53-1 deep-092012 (SPAdes) | ecosystem: Environmental > Terrestrial > Soil > Wetlands > Peat ... | reverse complement strand
ATGGGCAGCCGTCGATCATGATTTGCCCGGTCCTCGGCAATAAAGACTTTCTTTCGTGGGTCAACCGTGAAGTCAGAGGTGACTGAAGACATGCGCCAGGCATCGGCAGAGCCCTGCCCCACCATTTCCAACTGGCGGGGCAGGGCTTTCAATATCTGTGACCGCTCGCAGTGCTAATAGGAGCCGGTACGTACCACGTTGGTGCCGAGTCCCGAGGAAGGATCGTACACATAGCCCGAGGCGTACGACGTTACGCCGCCGTCATAGAGCTGATCGGTGTAGCACGTGTAGCCGTCCAGAGTACTCGAGAAACTAGTGTTATAGGCCTTGCAGAACTCTGAGCGGCCATCCGAATTCCTAACTAGAGACACCGCTCCTTCGATCTCACTGTCTTCTGACTGGTAGAACGCCACGAACCTGGCCCAGGTCGTCCGGCAGGCGGTTGAGTAGCGCAGGTCTATATATCCCACCGCGATTCCGGAGCCGTCAGCCTCGTATGCCTCTACCTCTTTCACGGTAGTGGCGGTGGCGGAGCACCCTGTACTTGCCGGGTCCGTGTTGTTGCATCCGCTACCGGAGCAGCTGACGGTGGCGGCGGCGTCGGTAGCGGCCGAGGCAGCCGATGGAACGAGGAAAGCGGCGAGCGCGGACATGGAAATGGCGAACGCGACGAGGGAAGACCTACGCAACACTACCCACTTTCTAAGAATGAGCCAGATATGCTCGATCAGGACATGTTTCACACGAAAATTAGCATTAGCTGTCAATGGGAACAAGTCTTGACTTATGGAGATATATTTTGCGTGCGGCCGTGGCCGTGCGCAATTGGCGCGGCGGGCCGCAACGCCAATAGGTGATTAGCGCGGTGGGGTACAACGCCAATGCGCATTGGGGTCGTAGGCGGCACGGTGCGGCCTGACGGCGGCGACGCGCTCGCCGTTAATGCGGACCGCGCGGGCGCGGGGGCTGCCGCTCGGGTCACAATGGACGGGTGCTGCTAGCAGAGGTTGCCGAGGTTTCCAGGGCGGTCGCGGGCGCGTCGGGGCGGCTGGCCAAGATCGCCGCGATCGCGGCCGCGCTCCGCGACGCCGGGCCGGGCGAGGTGCCGATCGTGGTGGCGTACCTCTCCGGCGAGCTGCCGCAGCGGCAGATCGGGGTGGGGTGGGCGGCGCTGCGGTCCGCGCCGGCCCCGTCGGTCGCGCCGTCGCTGACGGTTGTCGGGGTGGACGCGTCGTTCAGCGAGATCGGGGCGGTGGTCGGCCCGGGATCGGTCGCCGAACGGAAGCGGCTGGTCGACGAGGTGCTGAGCGCGGCCACCGCCGAGGAGCAGTTCTTCCTGGTCCGGCTGCTGTCCGGGGAACTGCGCCAGGGCGCGCTCGACGGTGTGATGACCGAGGCGGTGGCGCGGGCGTCCGAGGTCCCGGTGGCGCTGGTGCGGCGCGCGGTGATGCTCCGCGGGTCGCTGCCGGCCGTGGCCGAGGCCGCGCTGGACGGCGGGGCCGGGGCCCTGTCGGGCTTCGGCCTGCTGGTCGGCCAGCCGCTCAAGCCGATGCTGGCGTCGAGCGCGCCGTCGGTCGAGGCCGCGCTGGGCAAGATCGCCGCCGACGCGGCCAAGGCCGCTGCCGGGAAGGGCAACGCGAGCGCGAATGACGCCGGCACCGGTGACGCCAGCCAAACCGACGCAACCGCGCCGGGGATGCCGGCTGCGGTGGAGTGGAAGCTAGACGGCATCCGGATCCAGGCCCACGTCTCGGGCGGCCGCGTTCGGCTGTTCACGCGCACGCTCGACGACATCACCGCGCGACTGCCCGAGGTGGTGGCGGCGCTGGCGGCGCTGCCGCTGCGGACGGCGGTCTTCGACGGGGAGCTGATCGCGCTGCGGCCGGACGGGCGGCCGTACGCGTTTCAGGACACGGCCGCGCGTGCCGCCAGCGAAGGCGATCCGGCCGTGCCGTTGTCAGCCTTCCTGTTTGACGCGCTGCACCTGGACGGGGCCGACCTGATCGACCTGCCCGACGCCGAGCGGCGGGCGGCGCTGGCGGGCGTGGTCCCGGCCGAGATGCTGATGCCGCGCCTGGTGACGGCGGACGCGGAGGAGGCGGACGCGTTCTTCCGCGACGCGGTGGCCCGCGGGCACGAGGGCGTGGTGGTCAAGTCGCTGGCCACCCCGTACGCGGCCGGGCGGCGCGGGGCGGGCTGGATCAAGGTCAAGCCGCGGCACACGCTCGACCTGGTGGTGCTCGCGGTCGAGTGGGGGCACGGCCGGCGGAAGGGGTGGCTGTCCAACCTGCACCTGGGGGCGCGCGATCCGGAGACCGGCGGCTGGGTGATGCTCGGCAAGACGTTCAAGGGCCTGACCGACGAGCTGCTCACCTGGCAGACCGCGCGCCTGCTCGACCTTGAGGATCACCGCGACGACTGGACCGTCTACGTCCGGCCCGAGCTCGTGGTCGAGATCGCCTTCGACGGCGTGCAGCGCTCACCGCGCTACCCGGGCGGCGTCGCCCTGAGGTTCGCCCGCGTGCTGCGCTACCGCGACGACAAGCCCGCCGCCGAGGCCGACACGATCGCCTCGGTTCGCGACCTCGCCGCCGACTAGCGCGCAATTCCGTTACGTTAGGCCCGCTGGCGACCGTCACTGTGGTCCGCCGGGACCTGCGCCTGCGGCTTCTCGCTGGCGAGCTTCACCAGCGTCACCGGGCAGTTGGCGCCGGCCGCGCAGCGCAGGCTGACCGCGCCGAGCACGCTGCCCATGAACGGCGAGAGCCCGCGGGTACCGACCACCAGCAGGTCGGCGTCCTTGGCCGCCACCACCAGCGCCTCGGCCGGGTCGCCCTCGGCCACCAGCGGCAGCAGCGGGACCCTGGGCGAGGGCGCGACCGCGCTGACCTTCTCGACCACGAAGTCCTTGGCCGCCTGCTCCAGTTCTTCCCGGTTGAAGGCGCCGGGGATGGAGATGAACGGCTGCTGCCAGGCGAACACGGCGGTCACGTCGCCGCCTCGCGATTCGGCCTGGGCGAGCGCCCAGCGGAGCGCGGCGTCTCCGTGCGCGGAACCGTCTACTCCGACCACGACTCGGTACGTCATGCCGACTCCAGCTTCGGTTGCGCGGGTTTCACGTCAGCCGCCCGGGCTGGCGGCGGGCTGCACGGCGCGGCGCACCGTCGCCGGGGCCAGCGCCTCGTCGCTGAGCTGCTCGAGGGTCTTGCCCCTGGGCTCAGGCAGGGTCGCGATCGTCAGCAGCAGGCCGGCCAGCGCGACGATCCCGGCGATGATCTCCGCCCCCCGGACCCCGAGCGAGGAGGCGAGGAAGTCCGGGAACAGGAAGGCGCCGAGGAACGCGCCCAGCTTCCCCGCCCCGGCCGATATGCCGTGCGCGGTCGTGCGGACCTGAGTCGGGAAGATCTCGGCCGGATAGATGAACGTGGTCGTGTTCGGCCCGAACTCGGTGAAGAAGTAGCTGATGCCGTAGAGCAGGGCGAACAGCAGAGCGGTCTTGGTCACGCTAGGGATGAGCCCGATGAGCAGGAACACCAGCCCCATCATGGCGAAGCCGAGTACCTGGATACTTCGGCGTCCGGTCTTGTCCAGGAGCAGGATCGCGACGATGTAGCCGGGCACCGCGAAGATGGCGAAGATGGCCAGCTGCACCAGCGTGTTGTGCAGCAGGCTGGCGTGCGGGTTGAGCAGATCGAGGATCTCCGGGGTGGAGATCGTGTTGCCGTAGTAGCAGAAGTCGAGCAGCGCCCAGGCGCCGGCCGTGCCGATCAGCCAGACGAGCATGCGCTTGCTCTGGATCAGCAGCAGGTACCCCTGGGCGACGGTCAGCCCGCTGCGCGCCTTCGACTCGGCCACCGGGGCGGACGCCCCGTCGGCCTCGGTGGCGTGGTCGACGGCGGCCTGGGCCTCCTCGGCGGCGCCGCCCGCCATCGCGAACCGCGGCGTCTCGTGGATGCGGCGGCGCATGTAGAAGACGGCCATGCCGGGCACGGCGCCGAAGGCGAGCAGGATCCGCCAGACGTAGTCGTTGGACAGGCCCGAGCCGAGCAGGGCGGAGGCGAACAGCGGCCCGAAGAGCAGGCCGGCGCCCTGCATGGCGAACACCAGCCCGACCATCTTGCCGCGGTCCCGCTTGCCCGAGTACTCGCTCATGATCGTCGCCGAGACCGGGTAGTCGCCGCCGATGCCGATGCCGAGGACGACCCGGCAGACGAGCAGGAAGACGTAGTTAGGGGCGAACGCCGAGGCCAGCGCCCCGATCGCGAGGATCAGCACCTCGAACCCGTAGATCCGCTTCCGCCCGAGCATGTCCGCGACCCGGCCGAACACGATCGCGCCGACGGCCGAGGCGAGCAGGGTGGACGAGTTGAGCCACGAGACCTGGCTGGTCGACAGGCTCCACTCGGGCTTGAGCAGGGACACCACGATGCCGATCACGAACAGGTCGTAGGCATCGGTGAAGAAGCCCATGCCCGAGATGAACATGATCTTCAATTGAGCCTTGGTGACGTGCGAGTCGTCGAGTGACTGGAACGCATCAGCGTCAGCTGGAGGTGCTGCTGAGGTGCTCATATCTCAGCGTTGCAAGCAAGTCATGACTTTAAGTAGCTGAACGGTGACTCTTAGAGACAATCATGGTGAACGCAAAGTGAACGAGAGGTAATCGAGTCCATTTTGCGAGGATCGTTCGGGTCCTCGAGCGAGCTACTTCTTCTTCTTGTTGCGCCGGCCGAAGGCGGCCGGGATGACGTTCGATCCGCTACCGGGGAACTGCGGCACGTTGGCGGGGTTGGCGAAGCCGGGGAAGCCGCCCTCGCCGCCCGCTCCGCCGAAGCCGGCCGGGCCGCCCGACTGGGCCTGCTGGAGCATCTCGGCCAGCTCCTCCATCGACTGCGGGGCGTCCTGCGCCGCCGCGGCGGCCGGCAGCGCGGGCGCGCCCGCTGGGGCGCCGTTTCCTGCCCCGGAACCGCCCGAGGGCCCGAGCGCCTTGCGGGGGTCGCCGCTGCGCCGCTTGCCCTTCGCGTTCTTGGCCGCCTTGGCGGCCTTGTTCGACCGTCGCGCCCCGGCCCCCATGCCGGGGATGCCAGGCATGCCGGGCATGCCGCCGCCCATCAGCATCTTCATCTGCTTCTGGCCCTCGAAGAAGTTCGTGACCAGCTGGGAGACCTCGCTGACGGTGACGCCGGAGCCGTTGGCGATGCGCAGCCGCCGGGAGCCGTTGATGACCTTGGGGGTGCGCCGCTCCTCGGGGGTCATCGAGCGGACGATGGCCTCGGCCCGGTCCAGGTCCTTGTCGTTGACCTTGTCCAGGAGCTCCTTGTTCTTCGACGCGCCCGGCATCATGCCGAGGATGTTCTTCAGCGGGCCGAGCTTGCGCAGCATCTGGAGCTGCTCAACGAAGTCCTCGAGGGTGAATCCCTCGCCAGACATCATCCGCTCGGCGATCGAGGCGGTCTGCTCGGCGTCGAACGCCTTCTCCGCCCGCTCGATCAGGCTGAGGACGTCGCCCATGTCCAGGATCCGGGTCGCCATCCGGTCCGGGTGGAACACGTCGAAGTCGGCCAGCTTCTCACCGGTGGAGGCGAACATCACCGGCTTGCCGGTCAGCGCGGCGATCGACAGCGCGGCGCCGCCTCGGGCGTCGCCGTCGAGCTTGGTCAGCACCACGCCGTCGTAGCCGACCCCGTCGAGGAACGCCTGCGCGGTGGCCACCGCGTCCTGGCCGATCATCGCGTCGACGACGAACAGCACCTCGTCCGGGTCGGTCGCGTCCCTGATCGCCGCGGCCTGGGCCATCAGCTCGGAGTCGATGCCGAGACGGCCGGCCGTGTCGATGATCACGATGTTGTGCAGCGACCGGCGGGCCTCGTCGAGCGACTGCCCGGCCACGGCGACCGGGTCGCCCACGCCATTGCCGGGCTCGGGGGCGAACACCGGCACCCCGGCCCGCTCGCCGACCACCTGGAGCTGGGTGACCGCGTTGGGCCGCTGCAGGTCGGCCGCGACCAGCATGGGGGTATTGCCCTGCTCCCGCAGCCACAGGGCGAGCTTGCCCGCCAGCGTCGTCTTGCCCGCGCCCTGGAGGCCGGCCAGCATGATCACGGTCGGCGGGTTCTTGGCGAACCGCAGCCGCCGGGTCTCGCCGCCGAGGATCGTGACGAGCTCCTCGTGCACGATCTTGATGACCTGCTGGGCGGGGTTCAGCGCCTGCGATACCTCCGCCCCGGCCGCCCGCTCCTTCACCCGCGCGATGAACTGGCGCACCACGGGCAGCGCAACGTCCGCCTCGAGGAGCGCGATGCGAATCTCCCGCGCGGTGGCATCGATGTCGGCCGGCGACAGCCGCCCCTTGCCGCGCAGCGAGGAGAAGACCTGGGTTAGCCGATCGGAGAGCGTCTCAAACACACTTCAAGGCTACCGGTGATTAGGGGCTGAGGTATAAGTCCACGCGCCCAGTCGTCCGGCTGAGGCCATTTTCTCCCCCGAACGGACCCTGAATGACCCTTCTCAGGCCGGGCTGAGGGCGGAAAGCACCATCTGGATCGTGCGCTTGCGCAGATCGACGTCGGTCAGCAGGCCGCCGGTCGCGTCGGTGACGTAGAAGACGTCGACCGCCTCCGCGCCCAGCGTCTCGATGCGGGCGGCGTGCACGTTCAGCCCGCATTCGCCGAGCGCCCGGCCGATCCGCCAGAGCAGGCCGGGCTCGTCGTGCGCGCGGACCTCCACCACGGTGGCGGTGGTGGAGGCGTCGTCGACCAGCGTGACCTTGGGCGGCGGGGCGGTGAAGCCGCGGCCGCGGGCGGCGCGGGCCCGGCGCTCGAGCCGATCCTCCACGTCGAGGCGACCCTCAAGCAGCCGCCGCAGGTCCGAGGAGACGAGCACCGCGTCGGGCGGGTCGCCGTACTCAGGCACCACGTTGAATACGGTGACGGCGATGTCGCCGACGGCGGTCGCGTTGGCGCCGCGGACTGTGAGCCGGTGCGAGGCCAGCACCCCGGCCGCCCGCCAGAGCAGGCCCGGGCGGTCGAGCGCGACCACGGTGACCTCGTTGCCTTCGACGATCGCGGCCGGGCCGCCGTCGGCCACCAGCGCCAGCTGGTCCTCGCGCAGTGCGGCGGGCTCGGGCATCGGCTCGCCGTCGAGCACCGCGCTCACCCGGCGCACGAGATCGGCTACCAGGCCGGCCTTCCAGTCGTTCCAGGCGGCCGGGCCGGTCGCCATCCCGTCGGCGATCGCGAGCGCGTGCAGCAGCTCGAGCAGCGTCCTGCTGCCGCCGACGGTCGTCGCGACGTGCTCCACCGTCATCGGGTCGTCGAGGTCCCTGCGGGTCGCCACGACCGGCAGCAGCAGGTGGTGGCGGACGGCGTCGGCGACCAGCTCGACGTCGATATCGTTCAGCCCGACCCGTTTGCACACATCGCGCGCGACGACCTCGCCGGAAACGCTGTGGTCGCCCGGCCAGCCCTTGCCGATGTCGTGCAGCAGCGCGGCCAGCAGCAGCAGGTCCGGGCGGGAGACGTCACGGGCGAGCGCGGCCGCGTTGGCGGCGCACTCGACCAGGTGCCGGTCGACCGTGAAGCGGTGCAGCGGGTTGCGCTGCGGCCGGTTCCGCACCCGCTCCCAGTCCGGGATCAGGGTGGCCAGCAGGCCTTCCTGGTCGAGCGCCTCCCAGACCGCGATCGCGCTCGCCCCCGCCCCGAGCAGCGCCAGCAGCTCGTTGCGAGCGTCGGACGGCCACGGGATCGACAGCGGCGGGCACTCGGCCAGCCGGGCCAGCGCCCGCGGCGCGATCGGCAGCCCGACCTGGGCGGCGGCGGCGGCGACCCGCAGCACCAGCACCGGGTCGGTCTGCGGCACCGCCGCCCGGGCCAGCACGACCTCGCCATCCTGCTCGACCACGCCGTCCGCGAGCGGCCGGCGATCCAGCTTGCCCCTGCGCATCCGGACGCCGAGCGCGCGGCGGCCGCCCGCCCGGTCCGCCTGGCGGAAGGCGTGATCGACCGCGTAGGCGATGGTCCGGCCCGCGCCCGCCAGCTGGCGCAGCAGCGCGTCGCCGTCGAGCAGGCCGAGCGTGCGCGCGACCTCGTCCTGCTCCTCGAGCACCAGCCGGTCGAGGCGTCGCCCGGTGACCTCGTGGAGCACGTGGCGGGCGTCCAGGATCTGCTCGTAGGCGGCTCTGACCTTAGGCCCGGGGGCGGGCGCGACCCAGGCCGCCGCGATCGCCTGGATCGCGTGCACGTCCCGCTGCCCGCCGCGCGATTCCTTCAGGTCCGGCTCGAGCAGGTAGGCGAGCTCGCCGTGCAGCCTGGTCCGCTCCTCATGCAGCCCCTTCAGCTCGGCCAGCCGGGTCCTGGCGTTGGCCCGCCAGTCCTCGAGCGCGCCCTCGCGGAGCCGCGTCGTCAGGTCCGCGTCGCCCGCGACGTGCCGGGCGTGCAGCAGCCCGAGTGCGACCTTGAGATCGCTGCGGGCGACCCGTCTGGCCTGGGGGACGGTCCGCACCGCATGGTCGAGATGGGCGCCGGAGTCCCAGACCGGGTACCAGATCCGGTCCGCGATCCTGGCGATGCCGTCCCTGCCGTCGTGCAGCATCAGCACGTCGAGATCGCTGCCGGGGAGCAGTTCCTTGCGGCCGTAGCCGCCGACCGCGACCAGCGCGACCCCGGGCTCGGCCCCCAGCATGCCGGCCAGCCAGCGATCGGTTTCCGTTGTCCTTCGGCTGCGATCAGCCGCGAAAGAAGTCATCACGCTCACCAGGTCGTCCCCCGAATGATCAGCGCGCGAACCGCAGCACGGCGCGCTCGTGGTACCGGCCTCTCATTTGATGATGGTGTTGGTGTTATGCCAGTGCTGGACCGGGGTTAACCCAGCTCAGATGGCGTCGGGACCGCGCTCCCCCGTGCGGACCCGAACCACCGTCTCGATCGGCACCGTCCAGACCTTGCCGTCACCGATACGGCCGGTCTGCGCTGCCTTGACCATGACGACGACAAGATCGTCGGCGTCCTCGTCGTCGCAGATGACTTCCACTCTGACCTTCGGCACGAGGTCAACCTGATACTCGGCGCCCCGGTACACCTCGGTGTGCCCGCGCTGTCTGCCGTACCCGCTCGCTTCACTGACTGTCATGCCGTGCACGCCGAATGCCTGCAACGCTGCCTTGACATCGTCGAGTTTGAAGGGCTTGATGACAGCCGTGATAAGCCTCACGTGATCACCCTTTCGTTCGCCACAACCGACAATGCCGTACCGGCGTTTCCTGCGTCCAGTCCGAATGTGTCATAACGGTGAATCCACACCCGGAATTATTACGTCGCCGTTTCCTGACTCGACGGGCCGCAGCTCAGGCGGGCGGGCCGGATCAGCCGCCGAGGATCGCGTCGACGAAGGCGACCGGGTCGAACGGCGCCAGGTCGTCGGGGCCCTCGCCGAGGCCGACCAGCTTCACCGGGACGCCCAGCTCGCGCTGCACCGCGATCACGATGCCGCCCTTGGCGGTGCCGTCGAGCTTGGTCAGCACGATCCCCGACACGTCGACCACCTCGGCGAACACCCGCGCCTGGCGGAGCCCGTTCTGGCCGGTGGTCGCGTCGAGCACCAGCAGCACCTCGTCGACGGTGGTGCGCTTCTCCACCACCCGCTTGACCTTGCCGAGCTCGTCCATCAGGTCGTTCTTGTTGTGCAGGCGCCCGGCGGTGTCGATCAGCACTACGTCCGCCTCCTGCTCGATGCCGGCCGAGACCGCGTCGAAGGCCACGCTGGCGGGATCGGCGTTGTCCTTGTCCGAGCGGATGACCTGCGCCCCCACCCGCTCGCCCCAGGTCTGCAGCTGATCGGCGGCCGCCGCCCGGAACGTGTCGGCCGCGCCGAGCACCACCGTCTGCCCGTCGCCCACCAGCGACCGGGCGAGCTTGCCGCAGGTGGTCGTCTTGCCGGTGCCGTTGACGCCGACCATCAGGATGACGGCCGGCCGCCCCTCGTGGCGCTGGGTCCGCAGCGCCCGGCTGGCGCCGGTCTCGACCTCGCCGAGCAGTTCGGACCGGAGCATCTCCCTGACGTCATCGGGGGTCCTGGTGCCCTCGACCTTGACCTTCGTCCGCAGGTCGGAGACGATCTGCCGGGCGGGGGTGACCCCGACGTCGGCGGTGATGAGGACTTCCTCGATCTCGTCCCAGGTGTCGTCGTCGAGCCGCTCACGCGAGAGCAGGCTCAGCAGCGCGGTGCCGAAGCCGCTCTGCGACCGGGCTAGCCGGGCTCGCAGCCGCACCATCCGGCCGGCCGAGGGCGGCGGCTTCTCCAGCGTCGGGCGGGCGGGCGCCGGCGGTTCGGCCGTGCGCGGCGGCGGCGCGGTGGCGGTCGCGGTGGCCGTGCCTCCGCCGCCGGACTCGGTGTCGGAGTCGGCGTCCTTGACCGCAGGCATCGAGCCGGTCATGTCGAGCTGGCCGTTTCTGCTGCGCCGGACTCCGTGCATGCCCCGCGGCCGCAGGAACATCGTGCTGCCGACGCCGACCAGCAGCACGGCGACCACCACGATGATGATGATGTACGCGATCATTTCAGCCCACTGTCTCCAAGAATTGCACGTCCCCGACGCGGCCCGAACACCGTCGGCCCGCGTTCAAACCCCCTGAGCACACTACAGCCTGCCCGCATCAAGACCCGGTGCTCCGGTACTCGCGCACTGCCCTAGGCGGGCTCGGATTCGCGAACACGCTGGCTGATCACCGTGGAGACGCCGTCGCCGCGCATGGAGACGCCGTAGAGGGAGTCGGCCGCCTCCATCGTGCGCCGCTGGTGGGTGATGACGATGAGCTGCGAGCTCTCCTGCAGCTCGCCGAAGACGCCGAGCAGCCGCTGCAGGTTGCTGTCGTCGAGGGCGGCCTCGACCTCGTCGAGCACGTAGAACGGCGACGGCCGGGCCTTGAAGATCGCGAACAGGTAGGCGATCGCGGTCAGCGACCGCTCGCCGCCCGACAGCAGGGACAGCCGCTTCACCTTCTTGCCGGGCGGGCGCGCCTCGATCTCGATGCCGGTGGTCAGCATGTCATCGGGCTCGGTCAGGATCAGCCGGCCCTGGCCGCCGGGGAACAGCCGCGAGAACAGCCCCTCGAACTCGCGGGCGGTGTCGGCGTAGGCGGAGGCGAACACCTCCTGCACCCGGTCGTCGACCTCCTTGACCACCATCAGCAGGTCGCGGCGGGTCTTGCGGAGGTCTTCGAGCTGGGTGGCGAGGAACTGGTGCCGCTCCACCAGCGCCTCGTACTCCTCGAGCGCGAGCGGGTTGACCTTGCCCAGCCGGGTGAGCTGCCGGTCGGCCTCGGCCGCCCGCTCCTCCTGCTCGGCCCGCACGTACGGCACCCCGACGATCTCCGGCGCCGCCTCGGTCTCGGCCGCCCTGGACTTGCGGGGCGGGGCCACCGCCTCGGACTCTTCCGCCTCGGTGCGAACCGCGCGGAGCGCGTCCGCGAGCGACCCCGGCGCGGCGGCGGCCGCGTTGGGACCGTCTGAGACCTTCGGCGAATCCGACATATCCGAAATGTTGGCAGTGGGCGTTGGAGCTGAAGAATCAGTGGAAGTTGGGGCTGAAGGAACCGAGTGGGAAGCCGGCGCTGGAGCGGCGGACGGAGAAGAAGCGGAAGTCGCGGCCGATAGGGCGGAAGCCGGGGCTGGGGGGGCGGAAGCCGGGGCTGGGGCGGCGGAAGCCGGGGCTGGGGCGGCGGAAGCCGGGGCTGGAGCGGCGGCCGGGGTGTCGGCGTTGGCGGACGATGCCGCGGCTGAGGACGCGGAGGCGGAGGCGGCGGAGGCGGCGGAGGCGGCGGCGGACGGCTGAGCTGGGGCCGAGGCTTCGGAGGCCACGACGACGGCGGTGCCGCGCTTGCGGGCGGCGACGGCCAGGGGCGAGCCCGCCGAGACCAGGATGAGCACGCCGGGGCCGTACTCGGCGACCAGGGCGTCGGGCTCGACGCCGTACTCGTCGGTCGCGTGCGACGCCAGCTGCTCCAGGCGGAGCCGGTGCTCGTTCCTGGAGATCTCGGTGCCGTGGGCGGTGTTCACGACCGCGTCGAGCTCGGCCGAGACCGCCGTGGCCTGAGCCCGGACGGTCTTAAGGGTCCCGCTGGCGGCGGTGGTCGCGGTCTCGGCGGCGGCACGGCGGTCGTTGGACCGGGCCAGCGACGACTCGGCGGCGGAGACGGCCGCGGCCGCCCCGGCGCCGACGGCGCGGGCGACCGCGCCCTGGGCGGCCCGCTGCTGACGCCGGATGGCGGCCCGGTCCCTGGCCGCCCGCTCGGCCGTGGCCGACGCGGACAGCGAGTCGGCCCGCCCGCTGATCGCGCGCAGCCGCTCCTCGACCGTGCGCACCTCCAGGCGCGCCTCCATCTCGGACTCGCGGGCGGCGCCGGCCCGCCGGGTGAGCTCGGCCCGTTCCTCGTCGGCCTGCTCGTTCTCGAACTCCGGGTCGCGGGCCCGGTCCTCGTCGGCCTCGGCCTCGGTCAGCTCGGTCTTCAGCTGGGCGAGCTTGGCCAGGTCCTTCTCGGCGCTGCGCTGGGCGGCACCGACCGCCGCGTCGAGCCGCTTGGCCTCGTCGGCGGCCGCCCGCGCGGCCCCGGCCAGCCGCCCCAGCCGCCCCGAGATCTCGGCCGTGGCGGCGTCGGCGGCCCGCAGCCGGCCGCGGATCTCCTCCAGCACCTGGCGGGCCTCGTCGGTCACCTCGGTCGCCTCGGCCAGCGTCTCGGCCGCCGCCTCGCTCGCCATCTCGGCCGCGGCCAGCTTGGCGGCCGCGTCATCGGCGGCGGCGCGCACGTCGAGCAGCGACTGCGCCCCGGCCGACCCGCCGTGCGCCCAGTGCGCGCCGATCAGGTCGCCGTCGGCGGTCACGCAGCGAAAATCGGGATTGTCCCTGATGAACCCGGCCGACTCGGCCAGGTTCGCAACCACCACGACGTTGGCGAGCAGCTCAGCGACCGCGCCTGCGAGCTCGTCCGGCCCGGTCACCAGGTCGACCGCCCACCGCGCGCCGGCGGGGAGGGTGGTGCGCGAGTTGCGGCCGGGGAAGTTGGGGCTGCCAGGGCTGGAGGGGCTGGAGGGGCTGGAGGGGCTGCCGGGGCTGCCGGGGCTGTCGGGGCTGCCGGGGCTGCCGGGGCTGCCGGGATTGCGCCCGCAGGGGGGCGGGGAGGCGATGACCAGGCCGACGGTGCCGGCGTTGGCGGCGCGGATGTCAGTGAGGACCTCTACCGCCGCGTCGAGGCCGTTGACGGTGAGGGCCTCGGCGGCGGCGCCGAGGGCGGCGGCGATGGCCTTCTGGTAGCCGTCGGCGACGGTGAGCTGGGCGGCGAACGAGCCGAGGACGCCGCGGAAGCGGTCAGGGTCGGCCAGCACGGCGGCGGTGGCGTCCACGCCGCGGCGGAGGGTCTCCGTAAGCGCGTCGACGCGGGCCCGGAGGGCGGCTACCTCGCTGTTGGCGGCGCGTTCGGCCTTGCGCGAAGCAACGGTCCGTTCGGAGTGATGATTGTGATCTTTTGCCGCCTGGTCGAGCTCGGCGGCCAGGCCGGAGCGGTCGGAGTCGCCGCCGTCGGCGACATCCTGAACCTCGCTGTACTCGAGCTGGGCGCGCTCGGCGCGGGCGCGGGCCTGCTCGGCGGCGGCGGTCAGCCGGTCGATCTCCTCGCCGGTGGCGGCGCTGCGGCTGCGGGCGGCGTCGACCATGCCGCGCAGCCGGGCCAGCCGCTCGGCCCGGCCCGCGGCGGCGCGGGCGGCGTCGGCCAGCCTGCGCTCGGCGTGGGCGAGCCCGCCCTCGACGGCGGTCCGCTCGGCGACCGCCAGGGAGAGCGCCTCGCGGCCTTCCTCCATGCGATCGGTGAGCCCGGACTCCTCCGCCCTCAGCTCCTCGGCCTGCCGGTCGAGCTCGTCGGGGTCGCGACCGGGCCGCTCGGGCTCGGGGTCGGACGCGAGGTGCCGCGCGCGCTCGTTGGCGAGCCCGGCGACGGAGCGCAGCCGCTCGGTCAGCGAGGAGAGCGCGAACCAGGTCTGCTGGGCCTGGGCGAGGTCGGCCGCCTGGGTCGCCATGACCGCGTCGAGCTCGGCCTCCTGCTGGCGGGCCTGGGCCAGCCTGGCCTCGAGCATCGTGCGGCGGGCGAGGATCGCGGCCTCGTCGGCCACCTCGCGCTCGAGCTTGTCGCGGAGCGCCAGGTAGTCGTGGGCCAGCAGCCGCAGCCGCGCGTCGCGCAGGTCGGCCTGGATCGTCGCGGCCCTGCGGGCGACCTCGGCCTGCCGGCCGAGCGGCTTCAGGCGGCGGTTGAGCTCGGCCGTCAGGTCGACCAGCCGGGTCAGGTTGGCCTGCATCGCGTCGAGCTTGCGAAGCGCCTTCTCCTTGCGCTTGCGGTGCTTGAGCACGCCCGCGGCCTCTTCGATGATCGCCCGCCTGGCCTCGGGGCCCGCGTGCAGGATCTGATCGAGCTGGCCCTGGCCGACGATGACGTGCATCTCGCGGCCGAGGCCGCTGTCGGAGAGGAGGTCCTGGACGTCGAGGAGACGGCAGGAGTCGCCGTTGATCGAGTACTCGCTCTGGCCGGAGCGGAACATCAGCCGGCTGATCGTCACCTCGGCGTAGTCGATCGGCAGCGCGCCGTCGGTGTTGTCGATGGTGAGGGTGACCTCGGCCCGTCCCAGGGGGGCGCGTGAGGTGGTGCCGGCAAAGATGACGTCTTCCATCTTGCCGCCGCGCAGGCTCTTGGCCCCCTGCTCGCCCATCACCCAGGAGAGGCCGTCGAGGATGTTGGACTTGCCCGAGCCATTCGGGCCGACGACACAGGTGATGCCGGGCTCGAGGCGGAGCGTGGTGGCCGACGCGAACGACTTGAATCCGCGCAGGGTGAGGGACTTCAGGTACACGTGCCCTCTCCTCCCCCGGAACAACCCTGCCGAACGGCCCAGTTTAGAAGGGTACCGCCCCGGGCGGCCGGCTGACGGGAAGCGCGCGGCAACGGCGGAACCGGCCCTGCCGGGTGGGTCGCCGCCGTCGCTGGCGGCAGCCTCACAGTTGGCGGGCGCACCGGCCGACAGGGGTTGGGCATTGGCAACAACGCCCCAACTGTCACCACGCGCAACAAGTAATCCCGACAAAGTGGTCATTGTGTGCCGTTCGAGTCGTATAGCGCCCTTAACGGAACACGATGACGCCTGCGGCGGAAGAACGCGCACCCTTTCGGCACACGATCACGGCTTCTGCCCAAGCCGCGCCGCCCGGGTCTCCAGTTGGTCATGTGGATCAATCTCGAGGAAGACGGAGGGTGTCGAGAAAGCGGTCTACTGCCGATCTCTCGGCGGGAGTCATTGCCATCCATGGCGTGCCGCCGGCCCAGCCGTCGGCGATTCCTTCGATGACATCGAATATGCGGCGCGAGTCGTTGAGGTCCAGATTGAAAGGAGTCGACACCGGTCCGCGTGCAGTGGGATCCCGAACGATCGGTGCTGCTCGAGGCGCTGGACCATCGCGCCATCCAGATCGGGCTGACCGGGGACGCCGCCCGTCGTTACGTCGGCGATTGGACGGTCAGCATCACCGACGTCACCAGCCTGGCCCGCGAGATCCGGGCTCTGGTGGCGGCCGGCGACGAGGCCGGGGCAATTGAGCGGTTGCCGGTCGAGCTGCCGTACCCGCTGCCCGACGGCATCGGGTCTGTCATTGGGGCGTCTTGACCCGCTGCTGGGGCTGGCCGAGCCCGCATTGGGCGTTGTTGACCTTATCGGGTGTTGTTTGCGGCGAATATCACCGGGAACAACACCCGATAAGGTCAATAAGTCGGGCAAGGAGAAAGCAAAACCCCCGGGACGATAGGGACCCGGGGGAACAACGAAGAGGGACGCCGTGAGGGCGCCCCTGGTTCGTTTTTTGTGGTTGTGGCTCACCGGTCCCGCGTGATCGCGGGCTGAGCTGCGCCGCCTGAGATCGTCAGGTAAGCGCGGGCTCACGGTCCAGAATGAGCATGTCCTCGTCATGAGCGAGCCCCGAGGCAAGCGAGTCGTTCTCGTCCTGAAGCCGGGCGAGCTCGGCTTCCAGGTCGCGAACGCGCTGCTGGAGACGGCGCATTTCAGAGACCATACGCGGGTCGGGACCGCCGACGTGGCCAAATAGAGCCTTAGACATGGTGAAAGGTCCTCCACACTGAGTGACCAGGGTGGGCACTATGTGATCCGCACACCCATGCGTGCGGGCAACAGATACAGGGTCTCACCCAGACCTATCGCGGTCAAGCTGAAGACGGCCTGTCACCCGTTATGTGCCTTATCTTACCAGAGACCTGCCCTATGAACAAACGTCGAAACGCACAAAACCCCTATATGTGGGGGGCCGCAGGTTCGCGAGCCCTACCAGTGACCGTTGCGGGGGCGGGGCTGGCAGCGCGGGCAGCTGTAGGCCGAGCGGTTCATGAACGCGTCCCGGCGGATCGGCGCGCCGCACCGGGCGCAGGGCTCGCCCTCGCGGCCGTAGGCGTTGAGCGACACGTCGAAGTAGCCGCTCTCCCCGTTCACGTTCACGTACTGCGCGTCAAACGACGTCCCGCCCGCCTTCAGCGCCTCGGTCAGCACGTCGTCGACCGCTTCCAGGAGCCGGGAGACCTCGGCCTTGCGGAGCGTCTCAGTCGGCCTGGCCCAGTGCAGCTTCGCCCGCCACAGCGCCTCGTCGGCGTAGATGTTGCCGATCCCGCTGATCAGCGACTGGTCAAGCAGCGCGCGCTTGATCCCGGTCTTGCGGCGGGCCAGCCGCGCGGCGAACGCGCCGGGGTCGAAGGCGGCCTCGAGCGGGTCGGGGGCGATGTGCGAGATCGGCTCGGGCACGAGGTCGACGCCATCGGGGTCCGGGTCGTCGGGGCTGGCCTTGATCGCCGGGACCAACGGCGCCATCATCAGGTGGCCGAACGTCCGCTGGTCGGTGAAGCGCAGGTCGGGGCCGCCGTCGGTGAACGTGAAGCGGGCGCGGACGTGCGATGACAGCGGGCGGTCGGGCTCGCCGACCAGCAGCTGGCCGCTCATGCCGAGGTGCGCGAGCAGAGCCTCGTCGTCGTCCATGGCGAACCACATGTACTTGCCGCGGCGTTCCGCGCGGGTAAACGTGCGGCCGATCATGGCGGCCGTGAACCCGGCCGGGCCCGTGGGGTCGCGGCGGACGGCGCGCGGGTTCAGCACCTGGGCGGTGGCGACGGTCCGGCCCAGCAGGTGGCGTTCCAGGCCCGCGCGAACGGTCTCGACCTCGGGCAGCTCAGGCATTGGGCAGCTCAGG
>Ga0208220_1000449_pt1 | contig 17277 bp, 15 predicted proteins | sample NGESurdeep092012_9_FD_184484 | JGI IMG/M metagenome (GOLD analysis project Ga0208220, IMG submission 184484) | Arctic peat soil microbial communities from Barrow, Alaska - NGEE Surface sample F53-1 deep-092012 (SPAdes) | ecosystem: Environmental > Terrestrial > Soil > Wetlands > Peat ... | reverse complement strand
TTCCGGCCGCCTGTTTTCCGCTTAATGCACTTTCGAGATCGGTCTGATCGGAGAGTGTTCCACTAATCGCGCCCCATACCGCGGCACTCCCTCCTCCTGTGATTGCGATAGCGGTTTGGGCGGTTACGCGGCCCTTGGGATCGGTGGTCACTTGACAAACGTGCGTAGCATCGCCGCATTGGCCCGACCCGCTGTTGACAGTTGCCAGCGTGGCTGAAGTGCTCCCGGAAGTGGTAACATCACCGGTCAAATCGCCAGTGGTAATGTCGCCGCTTCCGTTTCCGGCGATAAGCTGTCCTGCGGTGAGTCCGCCTGCCTTGTGGGTGACTGTGCCGGTTCCACCTGCGCTGATTGTAATAGCAGTTTGGGCGGTTACGCGGCCCTTGAGATCGGTAGTCACCTGGCAAACGTGCGTAGCATCGCCACATTGGCCCGACACGCTGTTGACGGTTGCCAGCGTGGCTGACGCCGAGCCGGGCCCAGACGCGCTGACATCCCCGGTCAATGCCGTGAGATAGCTTCCGGCCACCTGTTTTCCGCTTAATATAGTTTCGAGATCCATTTGATCGGAGAGTGTTCCAGTGATCGCGCCCCATACCGCGGCGCTTCCGCTTCCTGCGATTGCAGCAGTAGAAACTCCCGTAATGAGCCCGTATGCATTTACCGTAATTACAGGCGCCTCGCTCGAACTGCCGAATGTCCCCACGTTCGAGTTTACGGTCGCGAGATCAATATCGGTAAGGGATGACGCGGAATCGTCGCTTCCCGAGAAAGCACTGGAAAAGTTCAGGGCCGCGCGCTGTGTCAAAGCCGTGGAGTTAGTCTCGACGGTTTGATAAAAGGACGCGGAGCGCCAATCAGCAACGTCCAAGTATTCACAGCCGAGCAACCGTAGAGATTCTGGCCTTCCGGAGCATTCGTTTTGAAGAAAAGATAGCCCGTCAGGCAAGTCGCGGGAAGAGCCGTTCCGGTCTTTGCCGGCCGCGTTGACGGCGCATTACTAAAATCCACGTCTCGGCTCTGCGTAGCGAGGTTCACTTGCGTCTGCCCGTACATTGCGCATGCCGCGGCGGCTGCAACGATTACACACCGCAGCACAGCCTTTACAGAATCTTGACTAATTAATTTCATTTGATTTGTCCTGTAGCGATCCATTGCTACCCGGCCAAAAGATTAAAGGCGGGGCAACCGCACCGCGCGGTCAAGTTCCGTTTAATCCGTTGATATAAATACGGAAAGAAAAACCCAGGCGAATGGTGACCGCTCAAGAACTGTCAGGGATTGCAGCGGCCATCGCCGGGAGCGATGCGAACAGAGCCGTCGCCTCCGGGCTGAGCGCGGATCGCTTCAGTTATGAGGGGAGGTTCAAATGGGAAAGAACCTCAGGTTTATAGTGAAGGGTTGCCTAAATGGCCTGTTCTTCTGATGGTGCGTTCTTTGGGCCATGGGGGCTGCGAACGCGATGCCGCAAAGATCGCAATCGGGTTGGATCGCACACGCTTTGAGCCCCATATGGGGGTCTTTTACGAGGGTGGGTTCCGCGCGCAAGAGGTTGAAGCCGCGGGTGTTCCGATTCTGGATCTTCCGGTCAGATCGTTCATGAATTCGTCGGCAATCCGGGGCGCTCGTAAGCTGAGCGCTTATATTCGCCAGCATGGAATTCAACTGGTACACGCCTTCGATGTGCCTTTGGATATCTTTTCGGCTCCCGTTGCCCGCTGGCGCAGGGTTCCGGTGGTGATCACGAGCCAGCTCTCTTTTCGCGATATATGTTCTCGGCGGGAGCGGATGGCGCTCCGGGTTGCCGATTGGTTGTCAGACCGGGTAGTCGTCAATTCTCGAGCGGTCGGCGATTCGCTGGAACACGAGACCGGCATGGCGAAGGAAAAGATATATCTCTGCTATAACGGCGTGAACACTCAGGATTTCTATCCCGGACCGGGAGTTCGTCCGGCAACCACACGAGGCGTGTCACTGGTCGTCGGCTCGGTCTGCGTGATGCGGCCCGAAAAGCGGATCGATTGGTTAATACAATCGTTTGCGCAAGTGCGGCGGATCGATCCGGGCCTGCGTCTGCTTCTCGTCGGCAGCGGTCCGGAGATTTCGGCTCTGATGGAGCTACGCGACCGCCTTGGGTTGAACGACGTTTGCGATTTCGAGCCCGCCAGCGCGGACGTCGGCCGATGGATGCGCTCGATGGACATCTATGTGAACTGCTCTTCCTCCGAGAGCTTTCCGAATGCATTGCTCGAGGCCATGGCTTGCGGATGTTGCGCGATCGGCTCCAACGTCGGAGGCATTCCGGAACTGATCACCCATCTTGAAGATGGCTTGGTCTTCGATTCCGGGAACGCTGACCATCTCACGGATATGCTGCGCCTCGCGGTCACAGACGTTGGTTTGCGGCAGAAGTTGCGTGAACAGGCCGCGATCACCGCGCGCGAGCGGTTTTCGATGCGGAGAACGATTGACCGCATGGAGGCACTCTATCAAGAACTCCTGGGGCGGCGCGGCGTCAAAGCACCGGGAGTGAAATATTGAAGCTCGGAGTCTGGGAGAAGTTTCCGAAAACAGGATTCCGGACCTCTCATTCGAGCGGCGCTCTTGCCTCCGCGGACAGTTCCTTGTATAAGGCCGCCCATTGATCCCGCGACGGCGCCGGCTGGTAACGTTGCACTTCTTCGAGACCACGATCCGTAAGCCGCCCGACCAGATCTTCATTCTCGAGCAGTTCCATCGCGCGCGCCGCCAGCGCTTCATGATCGTCGACATCCACCAGCAGAGCCGATTCGCGATCTTTGACAATGTACGGAATGCCGCCTGCCCGCGTGGCAACGATCGGCAGACCGGAGGCGAAGCATTCCAGTAAAGATCCAGGCATGCAATCGATATTGGGACTCGTCAGGTAAATGTCAGCGGAATCGTACAGCTCCGAGACTTGATCATGCGGTATCCGGCCGACGAAGCGCGTATTGCGGAGCTTTAATTCTCGCGCCAGGTTCTCGAGCGCCGGGCGGCAGCAGCCATCGTGAGCGATGGTCAGGCTCGCATCCGGATAGCGGATCTGAATTATCGCAAATGCACGCAAAATACAATCGACATTATAGAGCGGTTCCAGTATCCGGTTGGTCATGAAAACCGGGCGCAGCTTGCGCCGCTTTCGATAATGAAAGCGGGTTACGTCAATGACGTTGAAGATGGAGCGGGCGCGAATCCCATGTTTCGCGAAGATGTCGACGAGGAAACCGGACGGGGTCACGATACGGTCTGCCAGAGCGAAGGTTGGCTTGGCAGTGCGCCATTCCGTGATGTGCTGTTCGGCCTGCCCGTCGTGGTAATGCAGAATCACTTTTCGCCGGTAAAGGCGGCCCAACAGCAGAGCTGGTATGGTCCACAAGGTGTATGAGGAAAGTCCCGCTGAAAAGATATGCAGTATGTCCTGTTTCGGCGCCTGCCAGGTGAGCCGCGTCGTATACAGCGCGAAAGTGATCAGCGTCCGCAGGTAAGGCACGCGGCGAATCCAGCGAAATGGCTTCGGCGGATTTGGGTTAATGGGGAAGAACTTCATCGCGAGCCCCGGAACCCGGCTCAAGCTCGACATCAATTGCGCAGCCTGCACAGCTTGACCGCCTAGAATAGCGAGCGATGGCGCAATGAGCAGAACCCGAACCGGTTTCCCGGCCGCCTTAAACGACGACACGTTCCCAATCGATGACTTTCGGAGTCAACTCCCTTGCCGATTCCAGCATGCGGAGACATCCGATCGTCGAGCGCGCGCCGTCGCGTACGGTGACGGCGGCTTCTCTGCCATTGCGCAAATCCCGGATGAATTCTTCGATTTGCGCCGCGTAACCTTTGTCGCCGAACAGGCGCTTGCTGCTATGGCGGACGCGCTCCGAAATCGTCATGCGTTTGAAATCCTGAGTCTCGAGCCCCAAGCCTTGCGTGTACGCCTCCACGCGCTCGCCTCCGGACGTGCGGCTGCCTACCGTGCAGTAAGTCAGATTTCCAATGGACCCATCCGCGAAACGAAAGCAGGCCACCATATTGTTTTCGCCGATCGGGTCCTGCTTTCCGGCAGGGAGGGTGTAGGCCGAAACGCTAACGGGCTCCGCATCGAGGAGCCAGTACATCAAATCGACGAAATGGCACGCCTCACCGAGAATCGCGCCTCCAGTGGAGGGGTCGGCCATCCAATAGGAGCCTGAAATTCCCGGCGAGTTGATGCGGCAGTGCAAAACGGCGGGTGAGGCGCGCTTCGCCAAGCGCTCCTTTAAAGGCTTGTAGAAGGGCGCGAAGCGGCGGTTGAAGCCGACGCTGAGCTGACATCCGGTCCGATCCGCGGCATGCACCAGTTCGCGGCATTCGGCTTCGGTCAATGCCATCGGCTTTTCTACAAAAACATGCTTCCCGGCGCTTAACGCCTCAAGCGCCTGACTGGCGTGATGCGGATTGCGGCTGGTGATGAAAACCACGTCGACATCGGGATCGTCGAGCACCTGTTTGTAGTCGGTCGAGCAGTAGGCGGCGCCGAATCGATTCGCGTAGCTCTTGCCTCGCACGCCGCTCGCCGAGTGAATCGCGCGGAGGCTCACATCGGACATCTTTTGAAGATTCGGCAGGTGCGCCCAGCGCGCCAGGTTGCCCGCGCCGACGAGCGCCACGCCAATCTTGTTGGGAGGCTTCGGGTGAGGATGAACCTGTATGGAGCGATGCGGCTCGAAGCGCGGCGCCTGGATTGGGTCGTCCGCCGTGTTGTAGCGCAGCAGCACCGCCAAGCTACGCGAGGCCGGATCCATGATGGTGGCGTAGGCCTGCGGGCCGTCGTTCAAAGCGAAGCGGTGTGTAATCAGTGGATCAAGCTGCACGCTGCCCTGGCTGACCAACCGAAGAAATTCTTCCATATTCCGGTTCTCGGTCCAGCGCACATAGGCAAACGGGTAATCGCGGCCCTGCCGCTCATACGCCGGATCATAGCTTCCGGGACCGTAAGCGCGCGCCATATAGAGCTGAATTTCCTTCAAATACATTTCGTTCCAGGGAAAGCTCATGTCCACCGCGCCGAGCACGACTATGCGGCCACGGTCGCGGCAAATGTCCAGCGCCAGTTTACACGGAATGGCGGATTTCGATGCCGCCGCAATGATTACGCAATCGGCGCCTTTCCCATCGGTAACCGCCGCAACCTGTTCAGCGAGCGAACCCCCTCCGAAAATGGGTTCCTGCGCCCCGAGCTTCCCTGCCAAGTCGACACGATCGGATTTCAGGTCTGTGGCGATCACAACCGCGCCTTGGAGCCGGGCTAACTGCGCCACGAGTTGACCGGCAAGCCCCAGACCAATCACCGTCACCCGCTCGCCCAGACCGATGCCAGCGATGCGAACCGCGTTCAAAGCGATACTGCCTAGCGTCGCGAAACACGCATGCTCGAACGGAACGTTGGCGGGTACACGCGCGACCAGGTTGCGGCCGGTGACGATGGTTTCCGCGTGCCCGGTTCCTTCACCTCCATAGGCGACTCGATCGCCCGGCTCGAGGTCCGTGACAGTGGGATGCTTTTCCACCAGAATACCCGCGCCCGCATATCCCAGAGCGGCATACTCGCTGAACTTGGCGCGAACCTCACGAAGAGTCGCCACCGGACCATTGACCTTCATCACGTCCAGAATCTTCCGGATATGCGAGGGATTGTCCACCACCTCCTTCAGAACGCTTTCCTGGTGAATGCTCGCCGTCTCAGTCCCGCTGCTGATCAGAGAGAAGACCGGACGAATCAGCACGTGATATGGAGTCACGATTGGGTCGGGCACGTCCTCTACAATCATGTCCTTCAGACCTTTTCGGATAATCTGCCGCATGCGCTCTCCTATTTTCTCTATTCGGCGATCTTTGCGAAAGCAAAGACTCCTTTCTGCGCCGATTGAGACTTAAGTAGTCAGTAGGGGTTATATCACAGGATTTTTCCCATGTTATCCTTGGCGCGAGGCGCCACGAGTTACTCAAGTCTGCCGTTTGTACGTCGATGACATTTAAGTAGCCGATGAAGATTTACTACGAAGCTCCGACGGATGTCACCCGATACATCGATCTCAACCGGAACGTTGGGCTGGAGGACAAGACTCAGCACTTTGAAAACTATCTGAGGCCCATCCGGAACTTCAAAGAGATCACCCCGGAGACGGAGATTCTTGAAATCGGGACTGGCACAGGATGGTTCCCGCTTCTTTGCAAGCTGCGCGGGTTGCGTTGCAAAGGTCTTGAAATCAGCCCGCAGTTGATCGAGATGGCAAAGGAGGCCGGTCGCCGGCATGGAGTGGAGCCCGACATTGAGCTGGGCAACCTCGAAGACTATCGGCTCCCGGATGACTTTTACGACGTTGTGATTGCATCTTCGGTGTTTGAGCACGTTGAGGATTGGCGCACGGGCGTTCACAAGGTTTACAGAACGCTCAAAAAAGGCGGCGTTCTCTATTTCGAATCGACGAACAAATTCAGCTTCACTTCCGGCGAGTACACGGGCATTCCGCTATACGGCTGGATGCCCAACGCGTGGCGCTATGCGCTACGAAAAAAGGTGCACGGCGAAGACATCATGAAACTGGGCATCGATTTTCACCAATTCACGCATAGCTGCCTGCGTAAAGAGTTCGAACGGGCGGGCTTCAGCCGCGTGCTCGACCGGGTGGATGTGGCCGAAGAGGAGCATGTGACCACCGTTTTCCGCCGCCGTGTAGTCCGTGTCGCAAAACGCTTTGGCGCCGCGAAAGCGGCCGCGCTCACCTTCGCGGAAGCGACCCGTTTTATTTGCATCAAATAATTGGCGTCAGAGTCAAGTTGCCGGACCGGTCTCCTTCGGCTGCGCGTTAGCCGCGCCGGCTCGCAGGTCTTTAAGAATTACCCGAGCGGGATTTCCGAGCGCCACCGAAAACGGCGGAATGTCCGTGATCACTACGCTATTCGAGCCGATGATCGCCCCTTCGCCAATGGTCACACCTTTCATAATGTAAGAGCCTTGTCCGATCCATGCGCGCCGGCAGATTCTAACCGGCTTGATATCTTCAGGAGCGGGCGGTAGGTTTCGGGCCCGCAGCTCAGGATCGCGCGGGTGCGCGTCGCTGTCCGCAATGCGGACAGAAGACGCGATATTTACCTCTTCCTCAATGATCACTTCCCGGTTTACGCTGATGATCACGTCGTGGCCTATGTCGGCGCGGTCTTTAATGACCAGCATCGGTCTATCGAACACCCGGCCGCTTATTATGCCAAGATGCCCGAACAGGTTCACGTCGTTTCCGATATAGATACTGGGGTGACCTGTAACGTCGGGCAGCAACCAGAGGTGAAGATTGCGTCCGACGCTAGTGCAGCGGCTGCGGAATGCGGGCTCGCGATAGAAATAGTTCAGCCCCCATCGGAAGGCATACAGAATCCCGAAGTGCAACTGGTAAAGCGCGCGGTACAACGGCCGGAGGAACGCGGGAACCGGCAGATTCGATCGCAGCATGCCTTTGACTAAGCCGCGAATCGCGCCGTAAACCGGTCCTTCACCGCGCCGCACCTTGAGCGAGAATTGATCGATTACGCCCATCGTGTGAATCCCCCTCAGGCTGGAATAGCTTGGGGAAGCGTCGAAATGTTCCTCCGATAGAACATATAGGTCACTGCCGCGACGAAAGTATCCAGGGCAATTCCTGTGATCGCTACCGCGGTGGGCGGCCAGATGCCGTAGATCAACGGAATCAGAATGAAAAAGTTCAATACTGCCGTTGCAAAAATGATCCGCGACCACTCCCGCTCATATCCGAACGCCAGCATATAGAAGGTCGAATAGGCGTGCTGGAATGCGAGCAGAAAAGGGGTGAATGCGAGAATGCGCAGTAAAGGAATGGCGGGAATGTACTTCGCGCCGTAAAGGATCCTTATAATCGGCGAGGCGCCGGCGAACAGAACCAGAGAAATCGCCAAGAACGGCGCGGAGAGCACGAGCGCATATTTCCGCAGGAAAGCCACCGCGTTCTCGCGAGAATTCACCGCCATATGGCTGATGTGAGGATACAGCGCCGTCACCAATGGAGACACCAGCATCCGTATAACGACGGTAAGACGGTAAGCTGACGTGTAATAAGCGACATCAACAGGCCCGGCGCGAAGTCCCAGAATGAAAATATTGGTCGAAGAGGAAAGCGTCATGGCGGCCATTGAAAGGAAAACTGGCCAGCCTTCGCGCATCGCGGTAAAAGCTTCGCGCGTGGTGGGCATGACGAACCGGACCGAGGTCATAAAGGGAATAGAGCATAGGCCGAGCGCCCCGGCGACGACGGTCGAGCCTGCCTGAAAGCCGGCCGCCCAAAGGAATTGGCTGTCCCGGTGCACAAACGCGAAGATCAAGCACAGCGAAAGGAACTTCGCGCACAGATCCCGCCAGACCAGGTTTCCCATCTTTTGCAATCCCTGAAAAAGGAATAGCGGAAAGAGCAGATCGCCAACCACGGCCAGATAAGTGATGCAAAACAGAACAAAGTTCGGCCGCAGTTTCGGGATCGCCAGCACCACTGCGACCATCATGGCGAAGCTGACTACCGTCAGGAAGGCTTTCGCGGCCATGACGGAGCTGAAAATGCGCGAAACTTCTTGCGGATCCTCGCTGTGAATCGCGATTCGCCGCGTAGCTGTGAGATTGAAGCCGTACTCGACAAGCGTGAGAAAGTACCAGTTGAAGGAGGTCGCAAAGGCGATCAATCCGAAGTGTTCTGTCGTGAGAATGCGCGACAAATAGGGAAGAACCAGAAGGGGAGCGGCGTACCCGCTGATCTGGACCAGGAACAGCGCCGCTGTATTCTTTACAAGCCGGTGCTCCAGGAGCTTGCGCGAATGATCGAACCGCCTCATCGATCAAACGCCGGGGCGGTGCTAACGCGCGGTATGGGCGATCCTTCCTTCCAGATATTTCAGAATCCGCTGGAACGATGTGAGCTCACCGAGATCGTCAAAATCCATTTCAATCTCAAATTCTTCTTCAACCAGATTCATCAACGTTATGGCTGCGACTGAATCCCAGTTCGCGACAGAATCCTGTGAAGCAGCTTGTATTTTTTCTGGCGGGAGATCCGGAAAGACCGTCTCGAAAATCCCAGTCAGACGCTTCTCTGCACTATCCATCTCGTTCTAAGACCTTGTGATATAACTGTGGGCACTTATCCTCAAACATCTCCTGGCTCAATGGCGCTTCCGGCCCCGGCGCACCGTCTAAGAGACTCGACAAGAAGTCCTGAACGGGTCCGTTCTTGGAGGTCGCTTTGAAATTCAGAACGATCCTTTCAGCGGCAAACTTTCGAAAGATTTGTTTCAGGCACTGATACTCGATGCGGCGCGAAAAGGCACGGCAGCTCATTACCCAGGTTTCAACATGCAGACAGGCACCCTCCCGCCGCCCCCCCAGAACCGCAATCTTGCCCAATGGGCCGAACTTGTCTTGATAGGACACCGCGAGCGCAAAGCTGTCCGGCCGCCGCTGAGCCCGGTACCATTCCGCCTCTGTGTAGCGATCTCCATTCAAGTTGAACTGGTTCGTTTTGTTCACCAGTTCCACTACTCTCCTATCGGATGCAACCGGATTGTACTCCAGTGTGATAACACTATCGGCCGAGGAAAGGAACTGCTCTGCCAAGCCGCCTGTTCCATTCGTCTCCGCAGCCCGCTCAATTTGACGAATGCTATCGAGCCGGTAAGCGTCTTCGTCCGAAAGCCGGGCTTTGCCGAAAAGATCGCGCAAACGGCGCAGCAGCGCCAAACCAGCCGCATAATCGGATTTTGGGAAGAGGATGCACTCGATCTCCGGATAAGCAGCCCGTACCTCTTCCAATTCCATCGGGCTGTCGTCGACGAAGACAACACTGTCAGCGCCAATATTCCAAGCCTTCAGAATACGTTCCACGGAACCCGATTTCGGCTCCCAATGCACCTCTGTGGGGAAAATTTTGTCGCGGGGAACCGCGAGATCGGGTCGCGAGAGCGCCTTCTCCGCCACTTCCGGTGAGTTCTTGCTGGCGATCGCAATCAGGACTCCCTGATCGGCAAGGGCGCCGAGCATCTGCTGATACAAGCCGTGTAATTGCGTGTGGCTCTCTAGGTCCCAGGACACGTTCTCATGCCCGACCTCTCCTACCAGGCCGGACCAGAGCGTGTCATCCAAATCCGTAATCAAGCCTTTCTTTGACTGAGGGGGTTCGACTAATGCCGCGAGGGCAGATCCCAGGGCATCGGCGTGGCCGATATTGTATGGAAAACCCGAATTCAGGTCCGATCGGAAATCGTAGCGTGCCTGTGGCGCTGAGACCGCATCCAGGTGCTGTCTGTTCACCAGCAGGACAGGGGAATGCGCGGCAATTCGGCGGGCGAAAACCGCCACGGCTTCTTCGAGCGCCAATTCCGCTTGGCTCGCTTGCCGGCCCGTCGTATGAAATCCGGGAGGAAGTGGCAATGTAGGACGCGAAACCACAAGCCTCGAAGACGCTGGAACTGCGCGGATAACAGCTTCGAGACGTCCTATGGCGGCCTCTACCGATTCGAGAATGCCGGCCGTAGCTCGCCAGCCCCAGCCGCCGAGGCTGCGATAGCCGAGCCGTGGGTCCAGATCCGCCCATTCAAGCGCCAACGCCCCCACTTGCGCTTCGGCTCGGACAAATTGTTCGAGCGTTCCCGGGACATCGTCGTAAAGCCCTGTAGACACACGAACCTTGCGGTGCGGCAGCGCTAGTTGAAGATGGGCCGCAAAATAATGCTGCAGATGCAGCGGTGTAAATCCGCAGGCGAGCAAGACGGAAAATTCCGGAGCGTCGGCAGGCGCCTTTTGGACGATCGACAATGCCTCGGCCAGCTTCATGGTCGCGCGATGCTCCTCATTCTCACGGTTTCCTCATTTTATCGGGAGATGTTGTGTCGGCCTCCTGCGCCATTCCACCACTGGCATTCCGTAGGACTTCGGTTTTTCCAGCCGCCGGAGGGTTCCGCAGCCGTTCCAAGATCTGAGCGGCCATCTGCCCGGCGGGAAGGGCATTTCGGCGGCCCATAGGCGTGTTCGTCATTTCGGTCAGCAGGCGCTCCGGCCTGACAATCAGTGCGCTGGTTCGCGGATACTGAAGCGGAGCGACACGCGCCAGCGCCTCGATCGCATTCTTTGCCGCCACATAATGGGGCCACTCTCTCACCGGCTCCTCTACGGCCATGGACGATACGATCACGGCGCATCCGCCGCCCTCCTCCAGCAGATCGAGAAACGCACAGAGCGGGGCAAGCACCAGAGTTGCGGCCCGGCCGAGGTACTCCTCAATACGCGAAAGAGCATTCAGTTCCAGACGGAGAGCCGGGATCGCCGGGAAGGCGTTGCAGATCAGAAAATCGAGCCGTCGATGCGTCGCAATCAGCCGATTCCGCAATTGCGCCAACCACTCCCGATCCGCTGCGTCCCCGGCTTCGACCTCAATGCGCTTGGCCACTTCAGGCGGATATGCCGCCAGGTAATCAGCCCGAGCCGATCGGGAGACGGCAATCACCTGAGCGCCCTCGGCCGCGAGCGCGCCCGTAAGCGCAGCGCCTAACCCCCGGCTTGCTCCGATCACCATAGCTACCTTGCCTGCAAACCCAGCCGAAGTACCTACGAAATCGGCGCTCTTTTCTATTTGCGGCCGTATGAATGAAAGAAGCTGACCCCCTGCAACGCGCTGTCCGCCCGAACTCAATGAAACGGCGATATGCAGTTGGGCGATTGACGGCTTGAATCCCGTGACCTCGGCCTCATAGGCGAGCGCGGTTGCGCTTACGGGCTTCGATTCGAATTTCAGGTCAAACCGAAAGAATAGGGCGCTTCGGCCCGGCAGCTCCATTCCGACCGTGTAACTGCCCCAGAGCAGTGTTTCAGCAACAAAAGGCTTCGCCGTAATATTCCAGCGGAGGCGCAATGCCGCAAGCTTGGATGAATCGGCGCGATAACGGCCGGAAATTTTCAAACCGGCCCGGATCTCCGGCACTCTCCCGCTCGCGGCTTCCGTACGTTCAAATAGCGTTTCCGGCAGGCTCGAATCATCGTGTTCAAGCTGTTGCTCATAGCCGACGGATAGCGTCAGAAGCGGCACCGAGCCATCGAAGAGACGAACCGTTTGTGACTCACCCTCTTCCGTCCTTTTTATCTGGTAATCGATATCGAGGAACATTGGCCGGTGAAAATCGGCGGTTATTCGTGTAGTCCGCCGTCCCTCGCGCAAGTGGACGTGACCCAGACAGGCCAACGCCCCGAGTGCTCCAAAGACAACCCGCTGCCCGTACGCCGTCTCCGAGGCATACGAAGAGGACATATGGAGTGGATTCCGGTCTCCCGAGGCGTCGCTAAAAAGCTCCAAATCCCGTTCGGAGAAGCGGACAGTCGCATGCTCTTTCGATTCGCCAGGTTCCGTTTGCAAGCTCATTCTGACTATTGGTCTGCCGCTTCACGCGCGGATACAGCTTCGTCCACAACTCGCCGCCGCGCTTCCTCAATCGTGATCGCGCCGCTCTCGCCGGTTTCGAGCAGCATTACGATTTCAAGCGGGAAATGCCCAGTTACCTTGGCGATCACTTGCGTTCCGGGACATTTGATTCCGAAAGCGGGCGAATACCGGGAATCGGATTCAACCGCCGGAGCCGAGAACGATAGTCTCACTTTCGAGGCCGCCGGCCCAAGCTGCCAAATCTGGTTACAGGCGTGCTCCCCGGCTGTCGCGTCGCTTTCGTTCTCTCCAATTTCGTCAAGAACCAGCAATCGTCCGCGCTCGAGCAACACACGACGCCGGTGCACGAACCCGGCATACCGGCATGTGGCGTCAATGAATCCTCCCTCTTGGCTCGGCTTCCACACGTTCATCGTCACCTTGGGCTTCGATTCCCAACGGAATGGTCCCGTCGAATGCGCTTGATCCAGCCCATCGATACATATCGTGTTGTGCGCCGCCGAACCGCGAAACCAATTGCGCTCGTCGGGATCGCCGACATACGTATAGGTTCCGGGATCGAGGAAAACTTGCTCGCCACAAAACATTACCAGGACGCTCAACGTATCCGAATGGCTGTGACCGGCGCTGCCGTATCCAAACGGGCCACAGTCCATTTGCACGAACAAATCGCCAGCCTCGATAAAGGCCGTCCCGCTGTCTTTAAAGAAGCGAGATCCACAGGGAACTGACCGTTGTGGGCGCGTTGCCCGCAAAGCATCGACGCCGATCCACCAGGCGGCTTGTTCGGCCACATCATCGGCGGTCCCAGCCCACTCCTCGCGCCCGAGCAGGATAGCGCAAGTCGCAAGCGTCGCGCGCCCAAACTGATTGCGTTCGCCGTAAGGATGGGAAAGGCGCCCGCCATCGTCATCCCCTACAAATGCTATTTGCCCCGCCGGGCCGAGTAACCAATGCAAGTATTCGGCCATCCTCGTCAGAACCGGTTCCATCTTCGCCCGCCGGCCATTGAGTAAATGAAAAAATAAGAAAAAATCGAGCGCATATACATGGTAGTAAGTCGATTGTTCGAAATGCGAGCCATCCGCTTTTACCTGAAAATCGAGCTGTGCTTGAACGATCTCCGCGCCTCGCCGACGCCATTCGCCAGAACCGGGAAACGCCGGGAATAGCCTCCCCAGCGTATGCAGCGCTACCGCTTCGCCCAGCAGATGCGTGTTCGGAGAAAAGTAGACGGACAGATTTTCCGCTAGATGGCGCCCGTGCCGATAGAGTTCAGTCAGAAAGCGCCGGCGAAAGCGGTCCGGCATCTCCTGCGCGATGAAATGATAAAGCCATATCCAGGACAGTGCGCGGAACCCTACCTCGAGCGCGCTAGCCCAATTTATGCCGCGCTGGAACGGATTTTGCTCAAACCAGCTTTCAAGCTGGTGAAAGACTTCGCGCGCGAACTCCGGCTCTCCGGTAAAGAGAAATGCCTGCGCGAGCAGCACCAGGTGCTGATGCCGGTTCAACTCCCAAATGAATTTATGGTCTCCCACGCCAGCGTAATTAAGATAGGGGATCCGCCGGAAATAGGCTGTCCCCGACTCTGCGCCGTGAACGTAGTCCCGCCGCCAGCAAATCTCGGTACCGGTATCAACCATCCTCCCAAGCAGTGGGAAACGATGGACAAGAATCTCGCGAGCGGTGGCCTCAACGACAGCCGCGTAACCCGATCCGCGCAGACCAGCCGATACGTCCCGCGCATTCGGCAGCGCTAAGGTAAGCGGCATTTCTCCCGCAAACTTCGGGTGCTGCACCAGAAGGAGCAGATTCGATGCTTCCTGCCGAGCGCGAAACGCCAGTTCCGCAATACTGCGTTTTTTCAATCGGCCCTCTTTCGGGACGTGCTATTCGCCACCGGTCTGCTGTAGAACTTTTGCGTACATTCTCTGCGCCGGCAGTAAATCGCTCGGGACGCCGCTGTGCCACTTCCACTGGCCCCGCCGCGGCGGACGGTCTGCCCGGCGCGCTGGATCCGGTTCACCCATAAGTTGGCACCGGTAAAGAAGCGAAATAAAGTGACCTCGATTGCGATCTTCCACGATGCTTTCGACGATCGTAACCGGCGTCCGATCGAACTCGACGGAACAGCCGATTTCCTCGCTTGCGACCTTCTGGATCCGATCCGCCGCGCATTCTTTGTAGCGGATGATGCCCCCCGGAATGTGCCATCCGGCACCGTAGAATTGGTCGTCGCGCCACGTCAGAAGCGTACGATTCCCCTGGCCCTGGATCAACAGATCGACGTTGATAAGCGGAGTTACGCGGCTGACAAACAGAAAGAGCTCCTCCGGAAGATCCCTACCAGGTTCCACAATGCCATCCAGAATTGCTATGGCTTCCTTCGTCGTCATGCCGGCATTTTTGCAGTAACGGTTTTGAGATTCAACCCGCGGAAGCGTGTGAATCCCAGAACTCCCCAGAAGGTGATCAGTGCGTATTGGAGCGCTTGGGCCAGCAGGATATAAGCAATGGCATCCGTTCGGCTGAAGCCAAAGGGCACCAGGACACTTACCGCCACGAATTGGTAAATGCCCACATAGCCGGGCGTGGAAGGCAACGCGCTTCCCAATCCTAGCCCCGTAATCAATAATAAGGCGACCGGCAAGCTGATGCTGAAACCAAGCGCGCGCATTCCGATCTGTGTTCCTATCCCATCGGAAAACCAAATGACAGCCGTAAATGCCATGAACCCGATCAGCCGTCCCGTATCGTGGAAGGCGCGTGTTCCGATAAGAATCTGCTCCAGAACGCGCGCTAGCTTGTCCCGGAGAGATTCCGGCATCGGGATGCATTGGAGAATATAATTCCAGAGCCGTTCAAGCCTCGGGAGCAGCGCAATTGCAAGCGCGCCGCAGAGACCAAGAATTGCAAACGGCTTGGCCGCGCTGCCGAACCACCCTGGCCTGACGCGCAGCGTAAGTAATACAACCGAGCTAATAAGCACTAAGGCAATTGCATCGGACATGCGCTCCGATAACGCCGTGGTGAGGACGAAGGTTTTACTCAGACCCGAACGGGTGCTGATCATCATCGTGCGCACCAGTTCGCCGGCGCGGGCCGGCAGAAAGTTGTTGCCAAAGTAACCGGCCGCCGTGGCCCAAAAGGCGGTGGAAACGGCGACTGGTGCTCGGGCGCGCAGTAGAATGCGCCAGCGAAGAGCGCGCACAAACAGCGAGAAGGACGCGATGCCGAGACATAGGGCGACGTATTTCAGATTCGCTCGGGAGAGAATCACCCAGACCTGTCCCCATTCAATCCCGCGAAGGGAATAATACAGGAAAACACCCGCAAGCACGAGAGCAATCAGCCAATAGACCAGGCGCGAGCGTGAACGGGCGGGATTCGATCCCGTAGAATCTGACAACAACTTCATCGTACGATGCAGGTAGCGTAGCGATGGCGACTATAAATCACATATTCCGCGTCGATACTTCCTCATAGCATGGCCACCCACAGCAATACTATCGACCAAGATCTGCTTGAAACGACTCTGACGGCCCTGTACAAGGAATCGCCGCAATCGGTGAAGGACCGCGAGGCATACTCTTTTGATCGCTTGGCCGGTCCGTTTAGCGGGAGACTTATTTTGTTTGGAGCTGGACCTCTGGGAAAAGCGGCTGCCCGGGGCTTGCGGGAAGCGGGGAATCCGCCTCTGTTCTTCGCAGACAATAATCCGCGGCTGTGGGGCGCCATTGTCGAAGGCGTTCAGGTTATATCCGCCGTTGAGGCCATTGAGAAGTACAAATTAAGCGCATGCTTTGTGGTCACCGTTTACAACGGGACCGGTCTGCGCGCTCATCTAAAGCAGCATGGGTGCCAATGCGTAGTTCATTTCATGTCACTCTTCTGGAAATACTCCAACATCTTCCTTCCTTCTTCGTGTATGGCGCTTCCCTCCGTTATCTTTGACAGCACGGATACCATCCGAAGCGGTTACTCTGCCTTGGCCGACGATCGCTCCCGCACATTATTTTGCGAGCAACTGACGTGGCGAGTTCTTTTGAATTCGGAAGCCATGCGTCCGCATTCCGCTGTCTCCGATATGTACTTTCAGCCGGATCTGATCACTCTCTCCGATCGCGAAACATACGTAGATTGCGGCGCGTTTGACGGAGATAGTATTCGCAGCTTTCTAATTCACAGCCGAGATCGTTTCGAGCGGATCTACGCCTTGGAGCCCGATCTCATGAATCGCAAGAGCTTGGACGCCTACCTTGAAACGCTTCCGGGGGCCATTTCCTCGCGAATCGCGGTATTTCCATATGCTGTCGGCAGTTGCCGGAGCAAGGTGCTTTTTTCGATGGGGAATTCCGTCGCCTCAAGAATTCTGTCTCAAAGCGATTCAGGTGAAACCGACTGCTTGACGCTAGACGAGATTATGCGGAGACGATCCCCGACTTTTATAAAGATGGACATAGAAGGCGCCGAGCCCGACGCGATTGAGGGAGCGAGCCGGGTTCTAAATGAAAGCCGCCCGGTGCTGGCCGCATGCGTATATCATCGCTCGGAGCATCTTTGGCAGATACCTTCGCTTATCGCGAACATATCCACTCATCACAGGATATTTCTGCGGCGCTATGCGGAGGATTGCTGGGAACTTGTCTGCTACGCAGTGCCGGAGAGCCGGATGGCTGGCAAGCTAGTGTTTAATTGCATAAGTTAATAATTGTATTACGGAGTTGGCTACCCTTCACCTCGCGTTTGCGCCAATGAAAGGGCTTGGGGTGTTCGTGGGTTCTGGCGACGA
>Ga0208220_1000445_pt1 | contig 17413 bp, 14 predicted proteins | sample NGESurdeep092012_9_FD_184484 | JGI IMG/M metagenome (GOLD analysis project Ga0208220, IMG submission 184484) | Arctic peat soil microbial communities from Barrow, Alaska - NGEE Surface sample F53-1 deep-092012 (SPAdes) | ecosystem: Environmental > Terrestrial > Soil > Wetlands > Peat ... | reverse complement strand
TCGCAGCCTGCAGAGCAATCATCGCAGACGCGTAAGTCGCAAAGTTGATCGGTTTCGGCCGAAGGGCGTAGACAAGGTTGAGGCCCGCTCCGACGAGCGGGCCTCTTCCGTTGAAATCCTCGCTAAGCACGCGAGTTCGTCGCACGTCACACGCGGCGAGCAGCGAAAATTCCGATGTCACCCTGAGCTCGTCGAAGGGGCGAACGATCGCGCGCTGCTCGGATCGGCGCGTCTCCGACCAACGAAAAATCGTGATGTCGCCCCGAGCTCGGCGAAGGGTGACCGAGGTTATCGACCGCGTGCAGCGATGCGGTCGCCCTTCGCCGAGCTCAGGGCGACATCGTGAGGTCTTTCTTGGCGTCGCGCTTCGGCCATCGTTGGCGTCGATCGCTCGCCCTTCGACAGGCTCAGGGTGACGTCGCGATTTGCGTAATGCTGCGAGGGTGCTGTTGGCGAACTGCCGGGTGTCTGCCGGGTGTCTGCCGGAATTCGCGCGCCGTCTCGCAGGAGGCGGGGACCGGGCGGATGGCGGCGTAGTCGTCGTTCGATGCTGGCGTACGTTTTCTGGCACGAGCGGCGCGCGGATGCCGAGGACGCGGCGTATCGCGCCGACGCCGCGGAGTTCCATCGCCGTTTGACCGCGACGGGGCTGCCGGGGTTCGCCGGCTCGCGAACGTTCGCAATCGAAACGCTCCCGTGGCGCGACGACTGCGGCGCGCTGTTCGAAGACTGGTACGTACTGAGCGGGTCGGGCGAGCTCGACCGGCTCGACGAGATCGCGGTGAGCGGCGACCGTGCGGCGCCGCACGATCGCCTCGCATCGGCGGTCGCGTGGGGCGCGGGCGGACTGTACCGGTTGCGCGCGGGCGCGGCGCACGGCGACCAGACCGCCGCGCAGTGGTTCGTGAAGCCGGCCGGGATGCGGTATGCGGATCTCGCCGCGATCCTCGCCGCTGTCGTGTCGCCGGAACACGCCGTATGGCAACGCCAGATGGTGCTCGGTCCGGCACCTGAATACTGCGTTGCTGGCCCCGAGACGGTCGCGCTGCCGGTAGAGTTCGCCGCCCGCACGGTGCGCCGGCGGCTCGTCGCCGCCGCGGAGCCGCCGGCGCCGGGCGCGATGACAGGACCACCTACACGCTCGTAGAGCACCTCTGTGCGGGGTCAGCGATTGATGGCGTCCGACGCTGCGCACGATCTGCACGTTGGACAACTGAAGCTCGCCCGTGCCGCATCGCACGATACGCTGCTCGGGACGATCTCCAGATCGGCGATGCCAACACGCTAGCGCGTTCGGAGCGCCAACAGGCCGGCGGCGATGAAGGCGGTGACGCAGCCGCCGAGCGCGACCGGGTAGCCGAACCGGTCGATCAACACGCCGGCGATCACCGGGCCGGCTGCGGCGCCGAGCGCCACCGGCAGGTTTTGGATCGCCGAGATCCGGCCGTACGACGTCGGGCCGAAGAAGTGGGCGACCAGGCCGCCGCGGACCGGCGCCATCGCCCCGTACGCGGCGCCGAACACCGCCAGGTAGGCGATCACGCCGACCCAAGAGCGTTGCGCCGCCAGCAGCACGACTCCGGCGGCTTCCGCGAAGAGCACAAGCGCGAGCAGCACCGTCGGCGGGAGACGCCGAGCGCCGACGTTCGCCAGCCATCGGCCCGGGAGATAGGCCACGCCCAGCAGCCCGGCGGCGCTCGCGACCGCGGCCGACGGATAACCGCGGCCGGTCAGATAGGCGACGTGCTCCGCCAGGATCACCGTGCTGGCGAGGTAACCGATCGACAAGGCGGCGGTCATCATCCAGAACGGCAGCGTGCGGATCGCCGCCGCGACCGACACCGACCGTTCGTCGTCATCGCCGTCGCGCGCCGGCACGCGCGGCGCGCGACGCACGAACGCGAGCGCCGACGGCAACGAGACGAACAAATTGACCGCGGCCAAGTACCACAGCGCCTCGCGCCATCCGTAGCGCGCGATGAGCACGCCGGTCGCCGGATAGAAGATGGTCGATGAGAACGCGCCGATGAACGTCAACCGCGAGAACGCGCGCGGCCGTTCGTAGCGAAACCACTGCGCGACCGCGGTGAAGCTCACCGGATAGTAGGTCAGTGCGGTGCCCAGCCCGATTCCGGTGCCCCAGACGAGTTGGAACTCGAGGGGCGTGGCAACGACCGTCAGCAGCGCCAACGAGGTGGCGAGCAACGCGGCGCCGGCCGCCATGATCGCACGCGCACCGTAGCGGTCGCACGCTGCGCCGATCGGAACGCCGGCGACGGCGGACACGGCCAGGCCCCAGGAGTACGCGCCGTCGATCTGCGCGTGCGACCAGCCGAGAGCGCTCGCGACCGGGTGCACGATCAGCGAGAAGAGATACTGCGTCGTGCCGTAGGCGATGACCGTGACGACGCCGAGCGACGCGACGACGCGCCAGCCCTTGTATCTGGGTGCGCTCTCGCCGGCCGCGCGACCATCGATCACCCCGCCCGCGTACGCGACCGCGGCGGGAAGACCCTCGGTGCGGACGCGAACCCCCCCGGCATGGCAAGTCGCGCTCTCATGGTCGAAGTCGGCGAGCGGCTCACTCGCTTGCGCAGCCAAGCGGGCTTGACCGTCGAGGCGGCGGCCGCGCGAATCGAGGTTTCCGACGAGCGTCTCGAGCAAGCGGAGAGCGGCGCGAGCGCGCTCACCGAGGCGGAGATCGCGCGGGCGGCGACGGCGTACGGTGTCGATGCGACCGAGATCTTCGGCGGCCGCATCACGCCGCTGCAGAACTACGCCGGCGGCTGACGCTCGTTTGCCTCCTGGTCCCAATTCGACGCGAAATGGGGAACGCAACCTGCGCGACCCTACGTTTTCGAGGGTACATGCTCGCTAGACGCCTCGCGCTCGCGCTCGTTATCGCGCTGAGCGCCTCGGTACCCGCTCGCGCAGTCGAAAACTCGACCGGGCCCCTTTACGTGATCGTGCCTTTCGGCGAGCCCGGCAATACGGATCCCGTGTTCAAGAACGCGACGACGCAGTTCAACGTCGACCTCTCCGACAAGAATATCCGCACCGCGCTCTCCGTGCCGATCGACGCGATCGAAGCGGTCGGCACCGCGCGCCAAATGTGCGGATCGTACAACGCGGAGGGAGTGCTGATCCCACAGCTGCGTTTCGAGCAGTCGAAGGAGCGCAATTTGACGGGTTTCATCCCCGTCGTCGGCGGCGTCGTGTCGTCGTCAGGCGTCTTCGACCGCTCGCCGATCCGCGCGTCGCTCAAGCTCTATTTGATCGACTGTACCGGCGTCGTGCGCTGGAAGACGTTCACCACGGCGAACAAGGTTCACAAGGGACAGAACGTCGCCGCCGGCCTGACCGAGATCGCGAACGAAGCGGTGGCCGAGGCGGTCGACGAGTTCGCGAGCCGGCCCGACGTGAATCGGCCGAACGTGAACCGGCCGGACGTGAATCGGCCGGACCCGAACCAGTCGGACCCTCCCCACTGACCGAGATACGGCAGCTTCTGAGTCCTTGCTTCTCGAGGTAGCACTGATGCTCGTCCTCGGTGGGGTTCTGCGTCGTTCCTCCGAGGTAACCGACTTCTGTGTCGAGCACTCCGGTGATGTCGCGGAAGCCGGCCTCGACGCCCCAGAAACAGCCGGCGGCAAAGGTGACGGATTGTCTACACACCCCTGGTGGGCTCGGAGCGTAGTCGCGGCGTGACCCGGTTCGACACGCGAGCGATCGAGAACATCGCCACGGCTCCGGCCACGGCGGCCGACCGTCGCTGGGCCGGCGTGACCGCGGTCGCGCTGGCGGCGCTCTTCATCGCGTCGATCCCGTTCTCGCCGATGCAGGTGCTCGAGCTGCCGGCCTTCGTGCCGTCGGTCGTCGGCGCCGGCGTCGTCGCGCTGGTCCTCACGGCGGTGTTGTTCTACGTGCAGTACCGCATCGAGCGTGACCTCAAGTTGGCGCTGCTCGCGCTCGGCTACGGATACGCCGCGTTCACGCAGACGCTGTACGTGCTCACCTTTCCGGGGATCTTCTCGCCGGCCGGGCTCTTTCACGCCGGTCCGCAGACGGCGTCATTGATCTACGTCGCGTCGCAGATCGGCTTCGGCGGATTCGTGATCGCGGTCGGAATCGCGGGCCGGCGGAACTGGCGGATGCGGCGCGACGGAGTGCGCATCCTCGCCGTAGCGACGCTGTTGCTGACCTGCGCATTCGCGGCCGCGATCACGGCCGGATATGGTTGGATCGAAGCGCCCTCCAGCGGAAATCTCTACTCGCCGGATTGGTTGCGTTTCGCGGTCCCGCTGACCGCGGGCGAGATGTTGCTCGGCCTAGCGATCGTGGCCGACGGGTTCAAGACGGTGACCGAGGTGTGGCTGGGCGTCGTGCTGCTCGCGCGCGCCGTCGCAATCGTCACCGGCGGCGAATTCTCGTCGGGCCGTTTCTCGTTCGGCTGGTACGCGGCGCGCGTCGAAGAGTTCCTCGCGGCGATCGTCGTACTGGCGGTCTTTCTGGTGAAGATCAACGAGCTGATGCTGCGGCTCGCGGCGCGCAGCCGGTCGACGGCCGAGGCCCTCGAGGTCGGCGAAGCGCGTTACGCCTCGCTCGCCAACGTCGTGCCGCAACTGATCTTCACGACCGATGCAAACGGCGACACCGAGTACGTCAACGATCGCTGGGTCGTCTACACCGGCTTCGATCTCAACGCGTCGCGCGACGGCGGCTGGCGCAACGCCGTCCATCCCGACCAAGAGCCGGCGATTCGCGATCGCTGGCGCCACAGCTTGCGCACCGGTGAACCCCTCGCTGCCGAATTTCGTCTGCGCGAGGGACGCACCGGGCGTTATCGGTGGTTTCTGGTCAACGCCGTTCCGGCGCGCGGCCGCGAGGGCGAAGTGGTCGCGTGGATCGCGACCTGCACCGACGTCGACACGCAGAAGCGGCTCGAAGAGCGCGAGGCATTTCTCTCACGCGCCGGCGAACGGCTCGGCGCTTCGCTCGACGTCAGCGCGACGGTTGCCGCGATGAAGGCGCTGCTGATCCCGCGCTTGGCCGAACGCACGTGGGTCGCGCTGCTCGACGAAGAAGGACGCTACATCCTCAGCGGCCTGGGCAGCACCGACATCGCCGAGGAACTCGACGCGCGGCGCGGGATCGGCTCGTCGCTGCCGCCGGCGCTGCACGAATCGGTCGCGCGGATCGTCCTCGTGGGTGATCCGGTCGTCCTCGAAGATCCGGATCACTTCCCGGATCCATGGGTGCACGACTTGGGACCGGGCGCCGCGATGATCGTGCCGCTGGTCAGCGGCGACGTCACGATCGGCGCCTTGGCGCTCGCCCGCCGCGGTGGCCGCGCGTACGAGCTCGACGAGATCGCGCTCGTGCGCGAGTTCGCGCGGCGCGCCGCGCTCTCGCTCGAGCACGCGCGGCTCTACGAGCGCGAGCGCACGACCGCCGACGCGCTGCAGCGCGCAATGCTGCCCTCGGCGCTGCCGCAGCTGCCCGACATCCGTTTCTCCGCTTCGTACTCTGCCGCGTCGGAGTCGCAGCGCGTCGGCGGCGATTTCTACGACGCGTTCGAGCTACCCGACGGCCGCGTCGCGCTCACGATCGGCGACGTAACAGGCCACGGCCTCGAAGCGGCCGTCATCATGGGCGAGATCCGTCAGGCGCTGCGGGCGGCCTCGTTCGAATCCGCCGATCCGTCGGCGATCCTCGACCGCGCGAGCCGGCTGCTGATCGCCAGCGGCCGCAGCGTCTTCGTCACCGCGATCGTCGGCGTTTTGGATCCGGTCACCGGGCGCTTCGCGTACGCGACCGCCGGTCATCCGCCGCCGCTGGTCGACGACGGCAAGGAGTTGCGCCGCCTCCCGGGCGCCGGGTTGCCGATCGGGCTGCGCGACGAGCAAGGCGTCGACTTCGCGCTACGCTTGCGCGCGCCGTGCACGTTGGTAATGTTCACCGACGGGCTGATGGAGTTCTCTCGCGATCTCGACGCCGGCGAGCTGCGCATCGAGAACGCGATCCGCAACCTCGCGCGAGAGGATATCGACCATCTCGCCGCCGCGCTGATGAAAGAGGTGCTCGGCGACGACGAGCCGTCCGACGACATCGCGATCTTGACGGTGACGGTCGAACGCTTCGCGGCCGACCTGCCGGGCGACGAGCGCGAGTGGCGTTTCGTCAGCGACGACGCGCGGACCGGCGCCGCGGCGCGCCGCGACATCGGTGCGCTGATCGCGACGTGGACCGGTCGCGAAGACGCCGCCTATGCCAGCGAGCTCGCGTTCGGCGAGCTCGTCGCGAACGCCATGCGCCACGCGCCCGGCCCGGTGCGCGTCATTGCCTCGACCGAAGGCGACGGAACCGCAACGCTCGTCGTCGAGGACACCGGTGAAGGCTTCACCCACGCGGAACGAGCGTTCGACCCGTACGCCGAAACCGGCCGGGGCCTCAGCCTCGTCCGCGCCGTCGCCGACGACGTCAAGATCGAACCGATCGTCCGCGGCGGCACCCGCGTAACCGTAACCTTCCTCGCCAACGAGGAATCGCTCGTCGCACGGTGATCCCGTCATAGGGTGACGGGGTTTTGCTACGCTGTCAGCAATGCGATGTTGTCGTTCCTTCGACAAAGCTCAGGAACGACAGGCGCAGGGCGCGGCAGCCCTTCGACAAGCTCAGGGTGACACCGTTGGGGGGTGGACACCTGGGGTGGGGTATGGTACGATTTTTCAACTTTGGCAAAGAAGAGCGAACGTGTCGACAAAGGTCGGCCGGCGAAGAGTGGGTTGAGCGCGGCGAGTAAGGCTGACGTTTTGAATCGGCTCAAGACCGTCCGTGGGATGACGGACGGGATACACAAGATGGTGGACGAGGACGTGTACTGCATGCAGGTCCTCAAGCAGATCTCGGCTGCGCGTGCCAGCCTCGATCGCGTGGCGCGGATTTTGCTGCAGAATCATGTTGCGACGTGTTTTGTTGCGCAGGTGAAGGCGGGCGAAACCGACGGCGCCGTGACCGAACTGATGGAGACGCTCAACTTTCAGCGCGAACTGATCTGATGCTGCTGGCGAAGGTCGGCGAAGCGCTGTTGTTGGCGCTTGGGATGATGTGGCAGGTCGGCTGGAGCCTCGTGCTGGGTTTCGCGCTGTCGGGGCTGGTGCAAGCCGTTGTCTCCAAAACGCAGATGCAGCGGCTGCTCGGCCGTGACGGCCTCCGTGAGATCGCGATCGCGACGGGCTTCGGCGCGGCCAGCTCGAGCTGTTCGTACGCGTCCGCGGCGATGAGCAAAACGCTCTTCAAGAAGGGCGCAGCGCTCATTCCGAGTCTCGCGTTTCTGTTCTCCTCGACGAACCTCGTGATCGAGCTGGGGATCATCCTTTGGCTGCTGATGGGCTGGCAGTTCACCGCCGCGGAGTGGATCGGCGGCATCGTGCTCGTTGCGATCATGACGGTACTGGTGAAATTGACGTACCCGAAGGCGCTCGTCGAAGAAGCCCGCGCGCATGTCGACGAAACCGGCGGGCACGATCACGGCTCGGCCGAGGGCGACGGGCGCACGATCGTGCAGCGCTTGCGTGATCCCGCCGTGCGGGTCTACGTGGCGCAGAACGCCGCGATGGACTTCTCGATGCTGTGGAAGGATCTGTTCGGCGGGTTCCTCATCGCCGGCGCGCTCGGCGCGTTCGTCCCCGACGGCGCGTGGAAGACGCTCTTCCTCAACGGCGCGGCGCCCGGTGTCCAACTCGTCGGCAACGCGATCATCGGGCCGCTCATCGCGATCGTGTCGTTCGTGTGCTCGATCGGCAACGTGCCGATGGCGGCGATCCTGTGGGCGAGCGGGATCTCGTTCGGCGGCGTGCTGGCGTTCCTGTATGCCGATCTCATCGTGCTGCCGCTGCTCGACATCTACCGCAAGTACTACGGCTGGAAGATGATGCTGTACATCTTCGGCGTGTTCTTCGCGACGATGGTGCTGTCGGCGATCGTGATGGACCTCGCGTTCTCTGCGCTGCACGCCGTGCCGAAACCCAACCCGAACATACGCCACGACCTGACGATATTCGCCTTCAACTACACGTTCTACCTGAACGTCGCGTTCGGCGCGCTCGCGCTCTACCTGTGGCGCGTGAACCAAAAGCACCCGATGGAACACGGGCTCCACGCCGCGCCGGTCAGTCCTCGCGACGCATGACGGGGAGAACCACGCTCGCGCGCGTGCGGCCGTCGGCCTCGCGTGCGACGTTGATGCGACCGGTGAAGGCACTGATCAGCGCGTAGGCGTGGTGCGTGGTTTCCGATCGCGGATCGTCGGGCGAGAACGGCCAGGATCGCAGCCGGTCGCTGCGGTCGACGACGACCAGCACCTGATCGGACCAGTGGAACTCGATCCGCAGCGCACCGGGTGCGTGCCGCGCGCAATCGCCGACCAGTTCGCCGTACACGGCCTCGGCCGCGTCGAAATCACTCGACGGGTCCCCGAAGTATTCGAGGTAGTCGCGGAATGCGTGACGCATGCGGGCGCCGTCCATTGCCTCCGCCGCGACGAGCGACCAGCCCGACTCGTCGTCCTCCATCACGAGATGCCCGCGCCCGAGCACCTCCAGGAGTGGAGCCATCCTGCCCTCCTCTACGTCCTCATGAGATATCCGGCGGCTGGGGCGCGATCCCTTCGTCCCGGTATCTCCGGTGCGAGAGGTCGGTCCGGGTGCGCGCCGTAGCGATGGCAGGCACATGCTAAGGAAACCGGCGGGATGATTCGCGCCGCCGTCGCGTTCGGCGCCACGCTGCTGGTCCTGTTCATCGCGATCCCCCTCGCGACGCTCTACGCGCACCTCTCGCCGGGGCGCTTCGCCGCGCTCATCACGTCGCCGGACGCGCTCTCCGCGCTGCGCATCTCGTTGGTCACGACGGCCTGCTCGCTCGCGCTGACGCTCTTGCTCGGGACGCCGCTCGCGTACGTCCTCGCGCGCGGGCGTTTCGCAGGCCGCGACGTCGTCGACGCGATCGTCGACCTGCCGATCGTGGTTCCGCCCGCGGTCGCCGGCCTGGCGCTGCTGTTCGCGTTCGGAAAGTACGGGCTGGCGGCGCCGATGCTCGGCCCGCTGCACGTGCAGCTCGCGTTCACCACCGCGGCGGTCGTGCTCGCGCAGGTGTTCGTCGGCGCACCGTTCTACGTGCGCGCCGCCCGGACGGGTTTCGCGTCGGTCGAGCGGGTGTACGAGGAAGCGTCGGCGACGCTGGGGATGGGGCCGTTGCGGACGTTCGCGCGCGTTACCGTCCGGTTGGCGATGCCGGCGCTGGCCGGCGGCGCGGTGCTGGCCTGGGCGCGTTCGCTCGGCGAGTTCGGGGCGACGATCATGTTCGCCGGCAACCTCCCGGGCGTAACGCAGACGCTGCCCCTGGCCGTCTATCTCGGGCTCGAAAACGGCGACGTCGACCTCGCGGCGGCGCTCGCCGTCGTGCTCGTCACGGTCGCGCTGGCGATCGTCGTCCTCGCACGTTTGCTCGAACGGCGCAGCGCGTGATCGAGCTGCGCGTCAGCAAGACGCTGCGCGAGTTCACACTCGACGTCGACCTCGCGTTCGATCGCGGTGTGACGCTGTTGGTGGGACCCAGTGGGGCAGGGAAGTCGACGCTTCTGCGCATCGTCGCCGGCCTCGATCGCCCGGACGCCGGTCGCGTCATGCTCGATGGCCGCGTGCTGCACGACAGCCGCGTCGACGTGCCGGCGTTCCGGCGCGACGTCGCGTACGTCTTTCAGGAATACGCGCTCTTCCCGCATCTCGACGTGCTCGACAACGTCGGCTACGGTTTGGCCGCGCGCGGCGCGAGCCGCTCGGCGCAAAGCACGGCCGCACGTGCATGGCTCGAACGGCTCGGTATCGGCGCGCTGGCGAAGGCGCGCCCGCGCGAGCTCTCGGGCGGCGAGCGTCAGCGTGTGGCGCTCGCGCGAGCGCTCGCTTGGAAGCCGCGCGCGCTGTTGCTCGACGAACCGTTCGCTGCGCTCGACGAGACGCTGCGGCTGCGGGTGCGCGACGAGCTTCGAGCGACGCTCGCCTCGCTCGACGTGCCGGTCGTCCTGGTGACGCACGACGAGTCCGATGCGATCGCGTTCGGCGGCCCGATCGTAAGGCTCGAACGTGGCCGCGTCGCCGAATCGTCGCGATTGTGACCCCTGCCGTGTCCGGAACCGAGCCGAAGGGGGAACACGGCAAGACGACTATGCCGAATGTGTACGTGGTGGAACCTCAAGCGTTGTTCGGTCCCGAGCTTGCACGCCTCATCGGAGAAGCAGGCGGTCGCATCTCGGGCGAGTCCGCCGCGCTCGACCTCAACGCAATCATGCGCGCGTCGCCCGACGTCGTGCTGCTCGACCTCGATTACACCACGTACGACGTCGTCGACGTCCTCGACGTCCTGCGGGCCGAAGCGCCCTCGATCCGCCCGGTCGTGCTCACCGCCGAACGTGGACGCGGTTGGCTCGAACTCTGCCGCGCAACCGGCGCGGCGTCGGTCGTCGCGAAGGCCGCCACCGACGAGGAGGCGATCCGCGATCTGCGCGTCGTCCTGGGCGGCGGCTCCGTGTGGGACACGCGCGCCGAGGCCGCCTAAGAAAAGAGGACGGCGCCATCCACCTGTAGTTGGTGCGAACGACGCCGTCGATCTCGAGGGCATGCTGGAGAGTACTGCTGAAGGCCCCTCGGGACCGTGCTACCCCCTGCCGGTCGAGCTTAAACCTGGAGGACGTTTGCGACTCTGCACGTTTCGTACGGATGGTGAAGCCACGCTCGGCGCCGAGGGCTCGGGTGGAATCGTCGATCTGCGCGCCGTCGACGCGACGTTGCCGGCGACGCTGATCGAACTGCTCGCGCTCGGCGACGCCGGACTCGATCGAGCGCGCCGCGCGCTCGCCGCCGCGCGCGACGAGCACGCGCGGCCGCGTGACGGCGTGCAGCTGCTCCCGCCGATTCCCAACCCGGCCAAGATCGTCTGCATCGGGCTGAACTATCGCGATCACGCGGCCGAAGTGAAGATGGAGCTGCCGCAATATGTGACCGCGTTCGCAAAGTGGCCCAACACGCTCATCGGTGACGGTGCGCCGATCGTGATCCCGGCCGAGTCACATCGCGTCGACTACGAAGCCGAGCTCGCGTTCGTGATCGGGAAGCGCGCGCACCACGTCAGCGAAGCCGACGCCTATGGCGTGATCGCCGGCTACACGTGCTTCAACGACGTCAGCGTGCGCGACTATCAGATGCGCACCTCGCAGTGGACGCTGGGAAAAGTGTTCGACACGCACGGTCCGTGCGGTCCGTTCCTGGTGACCAGCGACGAGATCGGCGACCCGCACGCGCTGCGCATCAGTTGCTCGATCGACGGCGAGATGCTGCAGGACTCGTCGACCTCGCAGCTGGTCTTCGGAATCCCGCGGTTGGTTGCCGACTTGTCGGCGGTGATGACGCTCGAACCAGGTGATATCGTCGCGACGGGGACGCCCGCCGGCGTCGGCACCTCACGGGAGCCGAAGCGCTGGATCCGGCCCGGCGAGCGGGTGCGGGTCGAGATCGAAGGGGTCGGGCGTCTCGAGAACCCAGCGGTCGCGGCCTCGTAGTGCGGGCTATGCCAAGGAGCCCAAGCGTGGCGGCGAGGGCGGTCGCTTGACCGCTACCGCGCCGCCGTGCTAGGCTTCCCGAACATGGCGCATCGCCTTACGCTCCTTCCGGTTTCCATTTTTATCGACGGGTATCGCCCGCCGGCCGGATCGTCGTTCGCGTAGCGCAGCCACACCAGACAGCAACGCAGACGAACGCCCCGGCCGAAATCGGCTGGGGCGTTCGTCGTTTCCGAGCAAGGAGAAGCCCCGTGATGACCCGGACCGCGACGACCGTGTGGCTCGACGGCAAGCTGCTCGACGACGATCAGCTGCAGTTGCACGCGTTGACGCATGCGTTGCACTACGGCTCGTCGGTGTTCGAGGGTATTCGCGTTTACGCGACGCCGCAGGGCCCGACGATCTTTCGTTTGCGCGAGCACGTGGACCGGTTGGTCGCCGGCGCCGCGACCTACGGGCTCGAGATGGGCCTGGATGCCGACGGCCTGGCGAGCGCGATCGTCGAGACCGTTCGAGCGAGCGGACGCGACGCGGCCTACATCCGGCCACTGGTGTACTTCGGCGGCGAAACGGTTCGCCTGAACCCCGGCAAGGAGTGCCCGGTCCACGTCATGATCGCGGTGCTGCCGTTCGACGGCATCCTGCCGGGGACGGGAGTGCCGTTGTTCCGCGCCACGGTCTCACCGTTCATGAAGACGCCGTCGCGCGCGCTGCCGTCGACCGTAAAGGCCGGCGGGCACTACACGAACTCGATTCGTGCGCTCGCCGAAGCGCAGGCGCGCGGTTTCGACGAGACGCTGTTGCTCAACGACCGCGGCGACGTCGCCGAAGGTTCGGGCGAGAACCTCTTCGTCGTGCGCGACGGCGTGGTCATCACCAACGACGCGGACGCCGACATCCTGCCGGGGATCACGCGCGCCAGCGTTCTCGCGCTGGCTCGCGAGGCCGGCATCACCACGCGCGTCCGACCGCTGACCCTCGACGATCTCGCCGCGTGCGAGGAAGCGTTCTTCACCGGCACCGCGGCAGAGGTCGTTCCGATCGTGCGCATCGACGACCGCGACTTCGGCGCGGAAGGCCCGCTCACCGAGCGTCTCCGCACCACCTACACCGACGTCGTCCGCGCTCGCCGCCCCGCCCCCGGCCCCTGGCTGACGCAGGTGTCCTAGAACTTGCGGAGGTACGGACGCCGGATGTCTGGCGTCCGTGCTTGTGTTGCGTTTGCTCTTGCGTGCGCGCTGTTGCCCGGCGTCCCGCGGCCGGTGGCGGCGGACGCGACCGTGCCGCTCGACTATAAGGCGTACGACGGTTGGAATGCGATTCGCGCGCCGAAGCTATCGGACGACGGGCGGCGGCTGGCGTACGCGCTCACGCCGGAGGACGGCGATCCGACGCTGGTCGTGCGCGAGTTGGATTCGAGCGCGGAGCGGCGCGAGTCGCGCGGTAGTGCGCCCTCGTTCGCCGCGAGCGGTCGGTTCGTCGTGTTCACGCACGTCGCGCTCAAGAAGGACGTCGACGCGGCGAAGAAGGCGAAGAAGAAACCCGCCGAGTTCCCGAAGAACGGCGTCGGGTTCCTCGATCTCGACAGCACGAAACCCGCCGAGATCGTCGATGACGTCAAGACCATCGCGGTGGCGAAGAACGAGGGCGCAACGATCGCCTATCGCGCCGAGCCGTCGCCGTCGCCGACCGCTTCGCCGGTGCCCGCCGCCGCGAGTGCTTCGCCGCTGGCGTCGCCGTCCGCCTCGCCGGCGCCCAAGGCCGACAAGACGAAAGAGCCCGGCGCACCGCTGACGATTCGCGACCTCGTCGCGGGGACGCACGTCACCGCCAACGATGCGACCGACTTCGTGGTTTCCGATGACGACCGCTTCGTCGCGTACGCGACCGAGACGAAGAACGGCAAGGGCGACGGGCTCCACGTCTACGACGTCGCGCACGGCACGACCAGCGATGTGATGACCGGTGCCGGCCGCTACCGCGATCTTGCGATCGCGCGCGATGGTTCGGCGCTCGCATTTTTGAGCGACGCCGCAACCTACCAGGACGACGTTCCGCACGACGCGCTGTACGTGGTCGATTTGCGTGCTGGGACGCTGACCGCAGTCAAAGCGGTCGACGCCGGCAGCGCCGGACTCGCGGCCAAAACGACGCCGAACGCGAACGGAACCGTTGCCTTTTCGCGCGACGGCAAGCGAGTGTTCCTGGGCACCGCGCCCGCACCGACGCCGATGCCGTCGGGGACGCCGTCGCCGACCGCGGTCGACCTCTGGACCTGGCACGACTCCGTGCTGCAGTCGCAGCAGAAGCACGACGCCGACGTCGAGCGCAAGCGTACGTACCTCGCCGTGTACGACGTGGCTGCGTCGCGTTTTGCGCAACTCGGCTCGCCGTCGCTTCGCGAGGTGGAGAGGAACGACAACGCGACCGTCGCGCTCGGCTCCGACGACCGGCCGTACCGCCGTGCGTCGTCGTGGCTCGGCAACCGTTACGACGACCTGTACGCGGTCGCGTTGTCGAGCGGACGCCGGATGCTGCTCGCGAAGCGCGCGCTGCACGCCGAGCTCTCGCCGAACGGCCGCTTCGTGCTCGGCTGGGACGAGCGGCTGCGGCACTGGTACGCCGTGCGCTCCCGCGACCGGAAGCGCGTGGTCCTCGGCGCAAACGCGGGCGTCTCGTTCGCCAACCTCGACGACGATCATCCCGCGCCACCGCCGCCGTACGGGAGCGGGGGTTGGCTCGCCGGCGACCGCGCCGTGTTGCTGTACGACGAGTACGACGTGTGGCGCGCCGACCCGAACACCGGCGTCGCGACGAACCTCACCCGCGGCGCGGGGCGGCGCACGCACACCGTGTACAGCCCGGTGCAGCCCGATCCCGACGCGACGGCGTTTCCCGCCGACAAGCCGCTGCTGCTCGGATTCATCGACGCGCGGACGTATGACAGCGGGTACGCGCGCGTCGCGCCGGGCGGCGGCGTGCCACGGACACTGCTGAAGGCGCCGGAGATCGTCAACGGTTTCCGCACCGTGTTCAACGGCGGGCTGCACGATTTGACCTTCGCGCCGCTTGTTGCCAAGCATGCGAGCCGCTTCGTCTTCGCCCGCGAGACGTTCCGGCGCTACCGCGATTTCTGGAGCTCCGACACGAGCTTCGGTCATCTGTCGCAGGTCACCGACGCGAACCCGCAACAGGCGAAGTATCGTTCGGGCACCGAGCGGCTGATCAGCTACAAGGCCGCCGACGGCACCCCGCTGCGCGCCGTGATGCTGATCCCCGATGGTCTCCGACCCAATCGCAAAGCCCCGCTTCTCGTCTACTTCTACGAGACGTGGAGCAGCATGTTCCACACCTATTACCAGCCGGGCCCGGGAACGAGCCCGAACGTCGCCCGCTACGTCTCCAACGGCTACGTGATGGTGTTGCCCGACGTGCACTATAGGGTCGGGCACCCGGGTCCGAGCGCGCTGCGCTGCATCATGCCCGCGGTCGACGCCGCGCTGCGCACCGGCTACGTGAACCCGCGACGGGTCGGGATCGCCGGCCACTCGTGGGCGGCGTATCAGATCAATTACCTGATCACCAAGACGCATCGCTTTCGCGCCGTGGAAGCCGGTGCTGCGGTCGACGACATGTTCAGCGCATACTCGGGGATCCGGCTGGAGAGCGGCGTCGTGCGCGAGGCGCAGTACGAGCACGGACAATCGCGGATCGGCGCGGACCCGTGGGACCGGCCGGATCTGTACTTCGAGAACTCCGGACTGTTCGGGATCAAGAACATCACCACGCCGTACCTCACCATCCACAACGATCAGGACGGCGCGGTGCCGCAGTTCCAAGGGATCGAGTTCATCACCGCGATGCGGCGGCTGGGCAAGGAAGCGTATCTGTTCTCGTTCGACGGCGAAGAGCACGGCCTGCGCGATCGCGAGCATCAGAAGTACTGGACCGTGCACCTCGACGAGTGGTTCGATCACTGGCTCAAGGACGCGCCGCGCCCGAGCTGGATGAACGGCGTCGACTACCTCCACCGCGGCGAGCGCGACGTGCGCCCGCTCTTCGGCGAATCGGACTAGGCGTGTTCGCGCGCGGCAGGTGCGCGCTGGCCGCGTTAGTGCTGCTCGTGGGGTGCGCGCCGGCGTCGGGGCCGGAGGTGAGCACGTTGCGGCTCGCGATCGTGAACGAGCCGCGCAGCTTGGTTCCGATGCTCTCCCAGGGTATCCAAGACAACGAGATCGACCGGCTGATGTACGATCCGCTGATCGCCTGCGATCGCGCGGGGCAGCCGGTTCCGGCGCTCGCGGCGGTGGTTCCGACGCGCACGAACGGCGGGATCTCGGCCGACGGGCTGACCGTGACGTACCATCTGCGGCACGGCGTGCGCTGGCACGACGGCACGCCGTTCTCCAGCGCCGACGTGGCGGCGTCGTTCCGTGCGGTCATGGACCCGCGCAGCGTCGTGCAGTCGCGTCACGGGTACGACGTGGTCGCGAACGTCGAAACGCCCGATCCGTTCACGGTGCGCTTCCGGCTTCAGCGTCCGTTCGCGCCGTTCGTCGGCACGATCTTCGCCGAGAGCGACGCCCCGTACTATCTCGCGCCGGCTCACCTGCTGCGCGGCGGAACGCTGGCTCAGTCGCCGCTCGGCTCCGCTCCGGTCGGCACCGGACCGTATCGGCTGACGCGCTGGGTGCGCGGCGACCGGATGGAGCTCGCTGCCAATGATGCGTACTGGCAGGGCAAGCCGTCGATCGCGCGCATCGTCATTCGCTTCATCCCCGACGAGAACACGCAGCTCGTCGCGTTGCGCACCGGCGAGGTCGACGGCGTGCTCGTGATCTCGGCCAATGCCGCGGCGTCGGCGCGAACGATACCCCACGTGCGCGTGGCGACGGCACCGCTCAACGCGTACTGGGGTGTGATGATGAACTACGCGCGCGGCCCGACCGCCGACGTGCGCGTGCGCCGCGCGCTCGCCGCCGCGATCGACGCGCGGGCGTTCCGCGACAACGTCACGCACGGTTTCTACGTTCCGGCGATCGCCGATCTCCCGTCGGTGCTGTGGGCGGCCGACACGACGCTGCATCCGATCGAGCACGACGTCGATCGTGCGCGCATCCTGTTGGCGCAAGCCGGCTACGGTCCACAGCATCCGCTCGCGCTCGACCTCGCGATCCTGCAATCATCGCAGACCCACCGGCTCGAGGCGGTCGTGCTTCAGGACGAGCTCCGCCGGCTCGGCGTCGAGGTGCGCGTGCACGCATATCTCCCCAATGTGTACGACGCGCCGCCGTCCGAAGGCGGGATCCTGACCCGCGGCCGGTACGATCTCGCGCTCTACGGCTGGTACGCCGGGATGGATCCGGACGACAGCGGTCAGTTCACCTGCGATCAGCGTCCGCCCAACGGATACGACCACTCGTTCTACTGCAGCACCGCGATGGACGCCGCGCAGCGCGACGCGCTGCGTTCGCCTGACGAACGCACGCGCAAACGGGCGTATGCGCGGATCGAGGCGCTGCTGCTGCGCGACGTCCCGATCGCGTTTCTTGCCTCACCGGTCGCGATCTCGGCGCTGCGCGACGGCTTCGGCGGCTTCTCCCCAACGCTGGTGACGCAGACGGCGAACTCCCAGCGCTGGACGCTCCGACGGTAGCCGCCCGGGAAACCAAGCGAGGAGCCCTAGCGGGCAGCATCGGCCGCTGCTCGAACAAGGCATCATGAACCGGCGCTGGTCTGTCTTTTTGCTCGCCGTCGTCTTCGGCTCCGCGCCGCTGTCGTCGCATGCCCTCGCCGCCGGTG
>Ga0208220_1000444_pt1 | contig 17414 bp, 12 predicted proteins | sample NGESurdeep092012_9_FD_184484 | JGI IMG/M metagenome (GOLD analysis project Ga0208220, IMG submission 184484) | Arctic peat soil microbial communities from Barrow, Alaska - NGEE Surface sample F53-1 deep-092012 (SPAdes) | ecosystem: Environmental > Terrestrial > Soil > Wetlands > Peat ... | reverse complement strand
CAGCGCCTCGACAAACGAGGCGGCCTGCGCAGAGCTGAGGATGAGCGGGGGCGCCAGCCGGATCGCATTCGGCTGGACCGCGTTGACGAGGAACCCGGCCTGCCGTGCCGCGGTCTCCGCCGCCGCCGCGGTCGGCGTGGCGAGCACGATGGCCAGCCAGAGGCCGACGCCGCGCACTCCGGTGACGAGGGGGTGCCCGGTGGCCTCGATCCCGGCCGCCAGCTGAGCCCCGACCTCGGTCACGCTGGCCAGCAGCTTGTCCTGCTCGATCGTGTCCAGCACGGCGAGCGCCGCGGCACACGACACCGGGTTGCCGCCGAAGGTGCTGCCATGATCGCCCTTGACCAGGCCGGCCGAGGACGCGCCGATGCCGATGCAGGCCCCGATGGGCAGCCCGCCGCCCAGCCCCTTAGCCAGCGTCAGCACGTCCGGCACGATCCCCTCGTGCTGATGGGCGAACCACTCGCCGGTGCGGCCCAGGCCGCTCTGGATCTCGTCGAGCACCAGCAGCGCGCCGGCCTCGTCGCAGGCCGCGCGGGCCGTCTTGAGGTAGCCCGGCGGCGCCGGTATCACGCCGCCCTCGCCCAGGCCGGGCTCCAGGAACACCGCGGCACAGTCCGGGCCGACCGCCGCGTTCAGGGCACTGGCGTCGCCATAGGGAACGAACCGGACGTCGACCCCGAAGGGCTGGAACGGAGCCCGGATCGAGCTCTTGCCCGTCAGCGACAGCGCGCCCATGGTACGGCCGTGAAAGCTGTTCTCGGCCGCGACGATGACCGGACGGCCCGGGCCCTGACGGCGGCGGACCAGCTTGAGCGCGGCCTCGTTGGCCTCGGTGCCGGAATTGGCGAAGAACACCCGCCCGTCGGTGCCCAGCAGGCCCAGCAGCCGCTCGGCCAGCTCGACCTGGCGCGCGTGCAGGAACAGATTCGAGGTGTGGGCCAGCCGGCCGACCTGCTCGCTGACCGCCCCGACGATCGCCGGATGGCCGTGCCCGAGGACACTGACCGCGATGCCGGCGATCAGGTCCAGGTAGGAGCGGCCGTCCACATCCCAGACCACGCAGCCGCGGCCGTGGTCCAGGGCGACCGGCGGCATGCCGTAGGTCGCCATGATCGCCGCCGCGTAGCGCTCCTGCAGCTTCTCGGTCTCGGTCATCGAGGTCCTCCCTCAGTCATGGAATCACCGGCATGGAATCACCGGCATGGAATCACCGGCATGCGATCACCGTCACGGGATCACCATCGTGCCGATGCCGGAGTCGGTGAAGATCTCCAGCAGGACGGCGTGCGGCAGCCGCCCGTCCAGCACGTGGGCCTGCGGCACCCCGCCCCGGACCGCCGTCAGGCAGGCCTCCATCTTGGGGATCATCCCCTCGCTCAGTCCGGGCAGCATCGCCGCGAGCTGGTCGGCCGTGAGATCGCTGATCACCTCGGGCGGGGGTCCCTGGCTGGCCGCCGCGCTGCCCGGCCAGCCCGCGTACAGGCCCGGTACGTCGGTCAGCACGATCAGCTTGGCCGCGCCGAGCGCCACCGCCACCGCTCCGGCGGCCGTGTCCGCGTTGACGTTAAGAACCTCGCCGGACTCGCTGCGCGCGACGCTGGAGATGACCGGGATCCGGCCGTCGGCCAGCAGCGCGCTCACGGCGCCGGGATTCACCGTCTCGACCTCTCCGACCTGGCCGAGGTCGATCAGCTCGCCGTCCACGCTGGCCTGCAGCCGCCGCGCGGTCAGCAGGTGCGCGTCCTCCCCGGACATCCCGACGGCGAACGGCCCGTGCCGGTTGATGAGCCCGACCACCTCCCGGTTCACCTGCCCGGTGAGCACCATCCGGACGACGTCCATCGTCTCCGGGGTGGTCACCCGCAGGCCGGCCCGGAAGGTGCTCGCCAGGCCGAGCCGGTCCAGCTGGGCGCTGATCTGGGGACCGCCGCCGTGCACCACCACCGGCAGCAGTCCCGCGTACCGCAGGAACACCACGTCCTGCGCGAACGTGGCCCGCAGCGCCTCGTCGCTCATGGCGTGGCCGCCGTACTTGATGACGACCGTCTGGCCGTGGAACCGCTCGAGCCACGGCAGCGCCTCGATCAGGGTGGCCGCCTTGGCGAGCACGCCCGCCGCGGCCAGCTCGCCGGCCGCGGCCGGCTCACCCGCCGCCGCCAGCTCGCCGGCCAGGGCCTGCTGCGCCAGCGTCTGCCCCGTCACTGCCCGCCCCGTCGCTGCCTGCGCCGCCGTCATGTCGAGTACGCCGAGTTCTCGTAGACGTACTCGGCGGTCAGGTCCGTCGTCAGGATCGTGGCCGTGTGCCGGCCGGCCGACAGGTCCACGGTGATGGTCACGTCCCTGGGCTTGAGGTCCACCAAGGCCCGGTCGGCGGCGGCGAAGCCGTTGCGGCAGACCCAGACCCCGTTGATCGCCACGTTCAGCTGGTCCGGCTCGAACACCGCGCTGGTGGTGCCGACGGCGGCCAGCACCCGCCCCCAGTTCGGGTCCTCGCCGTGCAGGGCGCACTTGAGCAGGTTGCAGCGGGCGATGGCCCGGCCGGCCGCGACCGCGTCCGCCTCGCTGGCCGCGCCGGTCACCTCGATCGTGATGGCCTTGCTGGCGCCCTCGGCGTCCTGCTGCATCTGCCGGGCCAGGTCGGCGCAGGCGCCGGTCAGCAGCCTGGTGAACTCGGCCAGCTCCGGCCGGGTGCCGGTCGCGCCGCTGGCGAGCAGGAGCACCGTGTCGTTGGTCGACATGCAGCCATCGGTGTCCAGCCGGTCGAAGGTCTGCCGGACGGCGCCGCGCAGCGCCTCGTCGAGCTGGGCGGCCGGCAGGTCGGCGTCGGTCGTGAGCACGACCAGCATCGTGGCCAGCGCCGGGGCCAGCATGGCCGCGCCCTTGGCCATGCCGCCGATGACATAGCCGGGACCGGCCACCGCGCAGGTCTTCGGGACGGTGTCGGTGGTCCTGATGGCATCCGCCGCGGCCAGCCCGCCATCGGCGGCGGCCACCGCGACGGCCGCGGCCACGCCGGGGAGCAGCCGGTCCATGGGCAGCCGGTCGCCGATCAGCCCGGTCGAGCAGACCGCGATCTCGCCCGCCCCCACCTGTTCCGGCCCGGCGCCGGACAGGACCTCGGCCAGGTGCTCGGCCGTGTGGTGGGTGTCGGCGAAGCCGGGCGGCCCGGTGCACGCGTTGGCACCCCCGGAGTTGAGCACGACCCCGCGCAGCCGGCCGGCCAGGAGGACCTGCTGACTCCAGATCACGGGGGCGGCCTTGACCCGGTTCGAGGTGAAGACCCCGGCCGCCGCGGTGGACGGCCCGTCGTTGACGACGATCGCGACGTCGGCGCCGCCGGACGCCTTGAGACCGGCGGCGACGCCCGCGGCGCGAAACCCCTGAGGGGCAGTAACGGTCACGGGGCGACTCCGCTAGCAGACAGCCCGGCCGCCTCGGGCAGGCCGAGCATGAGGTTGGCGTTCTGGATGGCCTGGCTCGCCGCGCCCTTGCCCAGGTTGTCGAGGGCGGCGACGACGACCGCGCGGCCGGCCCGCTCGTCGACCGCGGCCTGCAGGTGCACGCCGTTGGAGCCCGCCACCGACGCGGTCGCCGGCCAGCGGCCCTCGGGCAGCAGGCAGCAGAACTCCTCGCCGGCGTACGCGGCGGCGATAGCGGCGCGCAGCGTCGCGGTATCGGTCGCCGCCGCGGTGAGCCGCGCGGTGCAGGTGGCGAGGATGCCGCGCGGCATCGGAGCGAGGACGGGGGTGAACGACACCGTGACCGCCGCCCCGGCCGCGCTGCCGGTCCCGTGGCCAGCCGCGCCGTCAGCCCCGCCGCCGGCCGCCGCCCCGGCCGCGCCGTGAGTCACGCCGCCGGGCGCGCTGGCGATCTCGCGGAGCGCCTGCTCGATTTCCGCCGTGTGCCGGTGCGCGCCGCCCGCCTGATAGGCCGAGACCGACCCCATGACCTCGCTGCCGAGGAGGTTAGCCCGCAGCGACCGGCCGGCGCCGGAGGCGCCGGAGGCGGCCACGACCACGACATCGTGCGGCTCGGCCAGCCCGGCCGCCACGATCGGCACGAGCGCCAGGATGGCGGCGGTCGCGTAGCAGCCGGGTGCGGCCACGCGGCTCGCCGCGCTGATCCGGGCGCGCATCCCCGGCAGCTCCGGCAGCCCGGTAACCCACCGGCCCGGATGCTCGCCGCTGTAATGCCGGGCCCAGGCCGCCGGGTCGGCCAGCCGGAAGTCAGGCCCGAGGTCCACGACCTTGACCGACGCCGGAATGCTGCGCGACAGGGCGGCGGACTGGCCGGCCGGCAGCGCCGCGAAGACCAGATCGCAGCCCGCCAGGCTCGTCGTTCCCTGCGGCTCGAAGGTCCGGCCGCCCAGCGCGGTGACCCCGGCCAGGTGCGCGTGCACCTCGCCGATCGTCTTGCCCGCGCTGCTGTCGGCGGTCACCACGCCGATCTCGAGATCGGGATGGCCTGCCAGCAGGCGCAGCAGCTCACCGCCCGCGTACCCGCTCGCGCCGGCCACTGCCACCCGCGCTCCCATGTACCCTCCCGCCACCTGGCCGCCAAGTCGCTGGCCGGTCAGCCAGCTCCGCTCGCCGGCCGGACCCGGCGGCCCGGCCAGGTGCGTGCGGACTCGTCGCGCCGCCTCGTTATATGAATTATTATGCGTCCTACCGAGTGAATATGCAAAGACGCCCTCGGGGGCTGTCCGAAGTGTTGCCCAGACTGTTACTTGTCCCTGCTTGGGCTGCCCCCGTCGAGGCGGCATGATGATGGCCCGGAAGGGAGACCGCATGCACCCGCGCTGGTCCCAGGGCACCGCCGTCTCGCGATGGCGGGCCCCGCTCCGGCTCGCGGCGCTCGTCGCGGCCGTCACCCTGGCGGCGGCCGGCTGCAGCCACCCGGCGGCGGCCAGTCATCCGGCCACGCGCTGCGGCACGGCTCGCACGGTGGCCAACGTGCCGGTGAAGGTGGAGGTCACCCACGGCAAGGTGGCCTGCCCGATGGCCCTGACCGTCGAGCGCTCCTACACCCGGGCCATCGCCGAGGGCAAGGCGCCGGGCAACGGCGGCGGCGGCCCGCTCGACGTGGGCGGCTGGAAGTGCCAGGGGTTCCCGACGCCGGTGGTGCTGAAGACCGGATGGGCCTCCAAGTGCGTGCGCGATGGCACGGAGATCCTCGCGATCCTGCCCCCGCCCAGCTCATCGTGACCGTCCCCGCTGGCTCGGCCGGGGGGACGGTCACGATCATGAAACGCCGGCGCGCGCCGTTACGAGGCGCCGCGTAGCACGGCTCCGACCTGCAGGCTCGCCTCGGCCACCGCTGCCTCCCGGGCGGCCCTGGCCTCCTCCGCCGTGAGCGTCCGGTCCGGCGCGCGGAACCGGAGCGTGTAGGCCAGCGACTTGCGCCCCTCGCCGGCCTGGTCGCCGGTGTAGACGTCGAACAGCCGCAGGTCCTCGAGCAGGACATCGCCCGCCCGCGCGGCCCCGGCCGCGAGCGCGCGCTCGACGTCCGCCGCCGGCACCGTGTCGGCCACGATCAGCGCGACATCCTGGGTGGCGACCGGATAGCTGGAGATCACCGGGGCCTGAACCGGGCCCAGCCGCGCGGCCGCCGTCTCGACCGCGGACAGGTCCAGCTCCACGGCGCAGGTTCGCGGCGGCAGCCCGAACGCCGCGGTCACCCGCGGGTGCAGTTCCCCGGCGTGCCCGGCCAGCCGCCGCTGGCCGGCGTCGGCGATGAACAGCGCCGCGCAGCGGCCCGGATGCCACGGCTCGTGCTGATCCGCGCGCACCTCGAACGGGACGCGGCTGACCGTCAGTACCTGCCGGGCCGCCTCGACGGCGTCCTGCCAGCCGGCCGGCCGGCCGCCGCCCCACCAGCCGGGCAGGTCGCGGTCGCCGGCGAGCGCGATGGCGATGCGCAGCGGCTGATCCGGCAGCGCGGCTTCCAGCTCGGCCAGCTCCGCCGCCTCAGGAGCGCGGTCGACGCGGAGGATCGGCGCCACGCGCGGCCCGTCCGGCCCCGGCCGGAAGACCAGGCCCGTCTCGAACAGCGCGACGTCGCTGAACCCGCGGCCGATGTTGCGGGCCAGGACGCGCAGCAGGCCGGGCAGCAGCGTGGTGCGCAGCAGCGGCTCGTCCTCGCTCAGCGGGTTGGCCACGGCCAGCGCCCGCCGCCGCGGGTCCTCGGGCGGCAGCAGCAGCCGGTCGAAGTCGGCGGCCGCCGCGAACGGCTGGCTGGTCACCTCGACGAACCCGGTCGCCGCCAGGACCCGGCCGGTGGTCCGGCGCAGCCGCTGCGCGCTGGTGAGCCCGCGGCCGGCCGTCGCCCGGGGCTGCCGCACCGGGATGCGCTCGTAGCCCTCGAGCCGGATAACCTCCTCGGCCAGGTCGGCGGGGTCCGTCAGGTCGGGCCGCCAGGAGGGCGGGACCACGGCCAGCACGGGTTCCTCGCCGGGACCGCCCGGGGTCACGCTGACCTCGCAGCCGACCTCACGCAGGCGGCCGGTGACGGTGTCCAGGCCGTAGCTCAGGCCGGCCACCCGGTCGGGATAGTCCGCCGCCATCACGATGCGGACCGGCGGGATCGGCGCGCTGGCGAAGGAGCAGCCGGGCACCACCGTGCCGCCGGCCAGGTCGGCCAGCATCTCGACGGCCTTGGCGGCGGCGCGCTGCTGCAGCTCCGGGTCCACGCCGCGCTCGAACCTCGCCGATGCCTCGGAGCCGAGCCGGTGCCGGCGGCTCATCCGGGCCGTGCCGCGGGCGGAGAAATGGGCCGCCTCGATGACCAGGTCGGCCGATTCCGGCGTGATCTCGGTGGCGAGACCGCCCATCGTCCCGGCCAGCGAGATCGGGCCCGATGAGTCGGTGATGAGGATGTCGTCGGGGTCGAGCTCGCGGACCACGTGGTCCAGGGTCTCCAGCCGCTCCCCCGGCCGGGCCCGCCGCACCACGATGGGCCCGGACAGCCTGGCCCGGTCGAACGCGTGCAACGGCTGGCCCGTCTCCAGCATCACGTAGTTCGTGACGTCGACGGCCAGCGAGACGCTGCGCTGGCCGGCCCGCGCCAGCCGCACGCGCATCGGGAGCGGGGTCGGGCGGGCTGGTTCGATGCCCCGCACCTCGCGCAGGACGAACCGGTCGCACGCGGTCGGGTCCTCGATGCTCGCCGGGTAGACCTCGTCGGACACCAGGTCGGCGTCCGCGGGCAGCCCGGTGTCCGCCGGGTCGGCGAACTGCACCCGGTAGGCGATGGCCAGCTCCCTGGCCACGCCGCGGATCGACAGCGCATAACCCTTGTCCGGGGTCACGTTCACGTCGAAGACGACGTCACGCAGCCCGGCGTGGGCGGCAAAGTCGACGCCGAGCGGCGTGTCCGGCGGCAGCACCAGGATCCCGGAGTGATCATCGCCGATGCCGAGCTCGGCCGCCGAGCAGATCATGCCCTCGGAGACCTTCCCGTAGGTCTTGCGCGCCCCGATCTCGAAGCCGCCGGGCAGCGTCGCACCGGGCAGCGCGAGCGGCACCAGGTCGCCGGCGGCGAAGTTGGTCGCGCCGCAGATGACATGCCGCTCCTGGCCGTCACCGGCGGACACCTGGCAGTACCGGACGGGCTTGCGGAAGCCTTCGAGCTCCTCGACGTCCAGCACCCGGGCCACCACCACGCCGGTGATGTCCTGCCCGACCCGCTCGAACGACTCGACCTCCAGGCCGCACGCCGTCAGGCGGCGCCCCACCTCGTCGGCGTCGGCGGCGGCGTCGGGTCCGATAGCCGCGAATTCTGCCACCCAGGACAGCGGAACCCGCATCACGCCTCCATTCCGAAAGCCCGGCTGAACCGCACGTCGCCCTCCAGCGTGTCCCGGATGTCGCTGAGCCCGTGGCCGATCATGAGCGAGCGCTCGATGCCGAGCCCGAAGGCGAAACCGCTGTACCGGTCGGGGTCGATCCCGCAGGCCACCAGGACCCGCGGGTTGACCATGCCGCACCCGGCGATCTCGATCCAGCCCTGCGACCGGCAGACCCGGCAGGGCTCGCCGCCCGGCCGGGTCGACGCGCCGCGGCACACGTGGCACTCCATGGACACGTCGGCGGATGGCTCGGTGAACGGGAAGAAGTCCGGCCGCAGCCGGGTCCGCAGCCCTGCGCCGAACATCGCGTCGACGAACGCGCGGATCGCGCCGCGCAGGTCGGCCATGGTCAGCCCCTCGTCGACCGCCAGGCACTCAATCTGTTGGAACACCGGGCTGTGCGTGGCGTCCAGCGCGTCGCTGCGGTAGCACTTGCCCGGGCTCACCACGTACAGCGGCAGCGGGCGGGTCAGCATGGACCGGATCTGCACCGGCGAGGTGTGCGTGCGGAGCACGACCCCCGACCGCTGCGCCCCGGCGGGTCCCGCCACGAAGATCGTGTCCTGCATCTCGCGCGCCGGGTGGTCGGGCGGGAAGTTCAGCGCGTCGAAGTTGTACCACTCCGCTTCGACCTCGGGCCCCTCGGCGACCTCATAGCCCATGCCGACGAAGACGTCGACGAGCTGCTCGGCGACCGTGGTGACCGGATGCCGGGCCCCGGCGGGCTGCCGGTCCCAGGGCAGCGTGACGTCGACGGCCTCCTCGACGAGCACCCGCCGGTCGCGCTCGGCCTCGACCTGCGCCTGGCGGTCGGCCAGCGCCTGGCGGATCGCCGCGCGTGCCGCGCCGACCCGCTTGCCGGCCTGGGCGCGGGCGGCCGGCGGCAGCGCGCCGATCTCGGCGTTGGCCAGCGCGATCGGCGCGCGGTCGCCGGCGTGCGCCAGCCTCGCCGCCTTGAGCTCCTCCAGGGTCGAGGCCGCGGCGATGGCGCTCAGCGCCTCGTCGGTCACGCGCTGGACCTCCTCGGGTGCCAACGCTGCCACCTCCACTGGGTCATAAGTTTTATTTGGTGCGGACATCGCGGTTACTCTCCTGCGATCGGCAAATGTCATCGACGGGAAAAGGCAGCCATCACTTGTAACGAATCACCTGGCGCCGGCCTGGACCACAAGCAGCGGCCGTCCCGGGTAACTCACTCGGGAAGCCGGGCGGTCAGCCGCCGGGATAAGGCCCGTCGGGCCCGCCGTCAGCCGAATTCAGGCGTGCCGGCGGGCATGATAAATCGAAATTCCGCGCCGCCGCCGGGCGCCTGATGCACGGCGATGGTGCCGCCGTGCGCCTCGACCAGGCCCTTCACGATGAACAGCCCGAGGCCCGCGCCGCCGCGCCGCTTGGCGCGCCAGAACTGGCGGAACACCCGGGAGGCGAGCTCAGGCGCGATGCCGGGCCCCTGGTCACGGACCGATACCGCGACCCCGGGAACGCCTGCTAGCACCGTCGGCTCTACCACAGTCGTAACGGTACCAGCACCGTGCCGGGTGGCGTTCTCGATGAGGTTGACCAGGATCTGGTCGACCTTGTCGACGTCCAGCCAGGTTTCCGGCAGCTCGCCGGCGACCTCGATCCGGAACCGGTCCTCCGCGTCGCCGGCCGCTACCCGGCCGCCGATGACCTTGCGGATCCGGGCCGGGATGTCGACCAGCTCGCGGTGCACCTCGATCCGGCCCGACTCGATCCGGGACACGTCCAGCAGCTCGGTGATCAGGCGGGTCACCCGGTCCGCGTCCGCGTTGACGGTCTCCAGCATGACCAGCTTCTGGTCGTCGGTGAACCGGGTCCATTTCGCCAGCAGGGTCGCGGTGAACCCCTTCACGCTGGTCAGCGGCGAGCGCAGCTCGTGGGCGACGGTGGAGACCAGGTCCGCGCGGCTCCGGTCGAGCCGGGTGCGCTGCTCGGTGCCGCGCAGGGTGATCATGACCCGGCGAACGGCGCCCGGCTCGCGGTGCCAGCCCTCGCGCGGGCCGAGGCCCCGCGGGCTGCGCACGTAGCCGACGGTGACCAGCAGCTCGGTGCCGTCCGGGAGATAGAGGCAGCGCTCCGGGTGCCGGGAGCGGGTGGCCAGTCCCGCGTAGGGCTGGGTCGCGGTCCACCAGCAGCGCTGGTCGGAGTCCTGGAGCGGCAGGACCTCCCGGACGTCGCCGCCGAGGGCCTGGGCCGGGCTGATCCCGGTCAGCCGGCTCGCGGCCCGGTTGAACACCGCGACGCGGCCCGCGTGGTCGGCTATGACCAGGCCATCGGGAATGTCATCGGCGAGGACCAGGCCGCCGCTGAAGTCGGTGGTCGCCGCGAGCGCGCCTGCCGGGGCGCTCGCATGGCCCGACACGATCCCGTCCAACTTATCCGCCGCCTCCGGGGGGCTCACTGCCCTGCTCCCCCGGCATCACCCATGCATGACCCAGCCGCCTGCCCGCGGGTCCGGGGGTCACCCGCGGGCTGGCGCTGCCGCGTCAATGGCCACCAGCCGTGACCCTGACCGGGGTCACTAATGACGCAACGTGATCAGACTCTAGCGCGTGCACATTGCCGTGCGGCACCCCCCGTGGCCCCCCGGGGACCTTACGGTTCGAGAAACTCACCCTCGGGCGGAACTCTGTCCCCCGCGCACATCCCGCTCGCATCCCGGGTCAGGGCCCGGCCACTCGCTGCCGGGCAGCGGAGGCGTACAGGCAGACGGCGGCGGCGGCCGCCAGGTTCAGGCTCTCGGCCCGCCCGTAGATCGGCACGGCCACCGCCGCATCGGCCAGCGCGAGCAGGTCGGCGGGCAGGCCCCACGCCTCGTTCCCGAACAGCCAGGCGGTCGGCCCGGCCAGCCACGGATCGCTGGCGCCGGCGGCGAGCACGTCGAGGTCCCGTCCGGCGCTGCCGTCGGCGGCCAGCACCCGCAGCCCGGCCGCGCGCAGCGCGGCGGCCGCCTCGCCCGGCTGCACGCCCACGACGACGGGCAGGTGGAACAGGCTGCCAGCCGACGACCGCACGCACTTGCTGTTGTACGGGTCGACGGACGCGGCCGTGAAGATGACGCCCTGGGCCCCGGCCGCGTCGGCGGTCCGCAGCACCGTCCCGGCGTTACCCGGATCGCGCACGTTCGCCAGGATGGCCACCAGCCGCGGGCCGCTGGCCGCCAGCTCGGCCAGCGGGACGTCGATGAACCGGCAGACGGCCAGCAGGCCCTGCGGCGTGACGGTCTGGGCCAGCTCGGCCATGACCTCGCCGCTCACCAGGTGCACGGGCACTCCCAGCCCGGCCGCCTGCGCGACGAGGTCGCCGTGCCGGTCCCGCGCCGCGCCGGTCACGAACAGCTCGGTGAGGATCCCCGGCATGGCCAGGGCCTCCCGCACCGCCTGGGGTCCCTCGGCCAGGAAGGACCGCGAGCGTTCGCGGAAGGCCCGCTTGGCGAGCTGCCGGGCCGCCTTGACCCGCGGCGACCGGATGCTCGTGATCTCTCCGGTCGCCGGGGCAGGCGGCACTTGCTGCGAAAGCGCCCGGCCGTGCGGCGCCCGATCATGCGGCGCCCGGTTATGCAGCGCCCGATCAGGCAGCGGCGCTGCCCAGGTCGTCGGGCAGGGCCTGCTTGGCCACCTCGACCAGTGCCGTGAACGACGACGGGTCGGCGACGGCCATGTCCGCGAGCATCCGGCGGTCGACTTCCACGCCGGCGATCTTGAGGCCCTGGATAAACCTGTTGTACGTCATGCCCTCCGCGCGCGCGGCGGCGTTGATCCGCTGGATCCACAGCCGCCGGAACGCACCCTTGCGGTCCTTGCGGTCCCGGTAGGCATAGGTCATGGAGTGCAGGGACTGCTCCTTGGCCTTGCGGTACAGCCGGGATCGCTGACCCCGGTAGCCGCTCGCCCGCTCAAGGACGACCCTGCGCTTCTTGTGGGCATTGACAGCCCGCTTCACGCGTGCCATTAGTTCGACTCCCTTGCGGCGGGCCGGGTCACTTTCCCAGCAATCTCTTCATCTTCTTGGTGTCTGCTGGCGCGAGCACGACCTCATTGGCCAGGTGACGGGTGCGCCTGCTCGTCTTGTGCTCGAGCAGGTGATTCCGGTTGGCCCGGCGGCGCATGATCTTGCCCGTGGCCGTCACCCGGAACCGCTTGCTGGCCCCGCTGTGCGTCTTCATCTTCGGCATGTCGCCGTGTCTCCGTTTCCTGCGTGCCTGGGGCACGGTCTTTCGGGCAGGCCAGCACGGGCCGTTGGCCCGTGTCTAGCTCGCCCGTGCTTAGCCGGACTGTGCTCAGCTCGCCCGTACTGAGCGCGGCTGTGCTTGGCGCTTAGCTCAACTGTGCCTGCCGTGACTCCTAGTCCGCCGAGTCGCCCGGCTTGGCGGCCTCTGCAGCATCGGCCCGCTGCGCGGGCACCGGGCTGACCGGGCGAGGCCGCGGCGCGGTCGGCCGGGGCGCGCTCGGCCGCGGTGCGGTCGGGCGCGGTGCACCTGGTCGCGGCGCGCTGGGCCGCGGCGCACCGGCCGGGGCGCTGGGCCGCGGCGCGGGGCTCCCCTGGCCACCCGGGCTGGCCGGACGCTCCGAGCTTCCCGGAGTGCCCGTGCTTCGCGGAGCCGCGCTGGCCGGACGTGCCGTGCTGGCCGGACGCTCCGAACTGGCCGGACGCTCCGTGCTCGCCGGACGCGCCGAGCTCGCGGGCCGGTCCGAGCCTGCCGGACGTCCCGTGCTGCTGACCGGACGCCCGGAGCTGGCCGGGCGAGAGGTGCTCGCCGGACGATCCGACCCTGCCGGACGTCCCGCGCCGGAGTAACTCGCCGGGGCCCCGCTGCTAACCGGCGCAGGCGGGTTCGCGGCCTTGATGAACGCGGCGCTCGTCGCAGTCGCGGGCTCGGCGGCCTCGGTGACGTCCGGCGATGCCGAGGCGCTCGCTGCCTCCCGGGCTGCGGAGCGCTCGGCCCGGGCGGCCGTGTGCTCGCTCCTGGCCGTGGCGTGCTCGGCCCTCGCGTCGTTGCGCTCGCTCCTGGCCTCGATCTTCCGCTTATGCGGACCGATCACCATGATCATGTTGCGGCCATCCTGCTTAGGCTGGGCCTCGACGAAGCCGAGTTCCTCGACGTCGCCCGCGAGGCGCTGCAGCAGCTTAAAGCCGAGTTCCGGCCGGGACTGCTCACGCCCCCTGAACATGATCGTCACCTTGACCTTGTCCCCCGCCTTGAGGAACCGCTCGACATGGCCCTTCTTGGTGCCGTAGTCGTGCGGGTCGATCTTGGGCCGGAGCTTGATCTCCTTGATGACCGTCTGGGCCTGGTTCTTACGCGACTCACGGGCCTTCAGAGCTGACTCGTACTTGAACTTGCCGTAGTCCATCAGCTTGCAGACGGGTGGCCGTGCGGTCGGCGCGACCTCGACAAGGTCGAGATCTGCCTCCTGGGCTAGCCGGAGCGCATCGTTGATCGCGACTATTCCGATCTGCTCGCCGGCCGGCCCGACGAGCCGCACCTCGGGTACGCGGATGCGCTCGTTGATTCGTGGTTCGGTGCTGATGTGACCTCCAGTGTCACTGTTCCCCTGTACCGGGACGATCCTGGTACAGGAACTGCCTGGCGCCTCCTGCCAAAAAACAGAAGGCCCCGCACGCCTTGCCTGCGGGGCCACCAAATGCCGGTACCGCCCGGTCCGTACCCAAGGCTAGATACCTGCGACGCAACCCCGCCAGTCCGCGAACGAACCAGCGGTCATGCGTCCGGCCTGGTCGGCTCGCCTTGCGAGCTAGCCGACTGCCAGCCAGTCGCCAGGACTGGCCGGCGAACATACCCGCCAGCGTGAGCCGGCTAGGTGGGAGGCGGCCGAGGTGGTCCTCCGCTTGCACGCCCGGCGCGCGGTGCCGAAGCACTCCTGTGCCGAACATGGTCGTGTGGTAACACTAACGCATCTGGCCCCCTACTGGTATTCCCCCGCCAGGGCCATCGCGACCATATGCCCCTAATGATGGAACTTTATCCCAGGCTCGCACCGCAATCCACCGTCACAACCGGGCCCCTCCGGCCGTCCCAGCGGGATCGTCAAGCCGTCCCAACGTCAGCAAAGGCGCAGGTGCTGCTGCGCTAGCAGCAGTAAACGCACCGCCGCTGCTGCTGGAGCAGCCTCGCACCCGCACGCCAGCCGCCCAGGGGCTACGCGACGGAGCGGCGGGTCAGCTCATCGAGGCCCGCCGCTCGCATGGCCGCGACCGGCGCGTCCTGGCCGGTCATGAGTTCCACCTGGCGGGCCGCCTGGTGCAGCAGCAGTTCGAAGCCGCTGACGACCACGGCGCCGGCCGGTCCGGCCGCGCTGGCCAGCCGCGTCGGCCAGGGGTGATACACCACGTCCAGGACGACGGCGGGGATCAGGGTCCGGGCGAGGATCCGGTCGGCATAGGTATCGGCTGCGCCGACCGGGACGGTGGAGATCAGCAGCTGCCACTGCGCCTGCGCCGGCTCAGCACCGAACCGGACGAGCTGGACCTTCACGCCCAGGCGCTCGGCCACCGCCAGCAGCGGGCCAGCCGTGGCCGGGTCCCGGACGGCGACCGCTGCCTCCCCGGCGCCGATGCCGCGCAGCGCTCCCAGGGCCGCGCAGGCCGTCGCGCCGGCCCCCAGGACCAGCGTCGCGGCCGGGGCCTGGCCGACACCAGCCTCGGCCAGCGCGGTTATCATGCCGGGCACGTCGGTGTTGTAGCCGGCGCGGCCCGCGCCGAAAACCACCGTGTTGGCCCCGCCCACCTCGGTCACTAGCGGCTCGAAGCGGTCCAGCAGCGGCAGGACCGCCCGCTTGAGCGGCATAGTCAGGGACAGCCCGGCCCAGTCCGGGCCGAGCGAGTCCAGCAGGCCCGGCAGGCGCGCCTCGTCGCACTCGATGGCTTCGTAGGTCCAGTCGTCCAGCCCGAGGGCCCGGTAGGCCGCACGGTGCAGCACCGGGGACAGGGAATGGGCGACCGGCGCGCCGAGCACGGCCGCGCGCTGAACGACGATAATCAGGTCCCGTTCTTGATGTTCCGAGCGGAAATCTTGCCCCACGCCAGGAACTGCGAGTAGCTGTTGGTGAAATCGGTCTTGCCGGTCTTGGGATCGACCGTCACAAAGTACAGCCAGTTCCCCTTCGCGGGGTGCAGCGCCGCCGTGATCGCCGCCGCGCCCGGCGAGTCGATCGGGGTGGGCGGCAGGCCCTTATGCTTGCGCGTGTTATACGGGGAGTTGGAGTTCAGCTGACTCTTGGTGAGGCTGAAGCCGGTGACCCCGAGGCCGTACTCCAGCGTGCTGTCGAGCCCGAGCGTCATGTTGATGTTGAGCCGGTTGTCGATGACCCGGGCCACCTTGGCGTAGTCCGCGGGCCCGACCTCGCGCTCAACGATGCTGGCCTGGATGATGACCTCGCTCTCCGAGATCTGCCCGTTCTTGGCCTGCTGGGCCAGGTTCAGGCTCGCGGCCTCGGTGTTGAACTGCGCGACCATTACCTGCAGCATCTTCAGGGGCGTCGTGCCGGGCTGGAAGGTGTAGGTGTCGGGGAAGAGATAGCCCTCGGGATTGCCGTTGGCGAACGACGGCAGGCCGAGTGCCGCGGTGTCGGCGAGCGCCTTCTGGAAGTCGCTCAGCGGCTTGCCGGTCTGCTTGGCCAGTGACGCGATGATCGCGGTCTTCCGTTCTCCGTCCGGAATAGAGATCGTCGTCTGGATCCGGGCCTTCGGATCCACGAGGCGCGCCCAGGCCAGGGCGGCGTTCATGTGCTTGTGCAGGCCGATGGTTCCCGGAGTCAGGTCACCGGCGGTGGAGCTGTCCTTGGCGGCGGCGATGAACGGCGCGGTCGCCTTGATCACTCCGAGCTTGACCAGCTTGGGCGCCAGGGTTATGGCCGAATCCCCGGCCTTGACCGAGACGATCACCTGGCCGGTGCCCGCGCCCGTGTAGTTGGCGTGGCTGGCCTGGTAGGAGCGCGCGAGGTAGGCGCCGACGCCGCCCATGACGATCAGGATCACCACCAGCGCGATGAGCGGAGCGGCCCACCGGCCCCGCCTGCGCCGGGGCGGGTCGACTCCCTCGTCGTCCCCGAAGCCCCGGAAGAATCCGGGGTGCTGATCGTCGCCGGCCCAGTCCGGGTGCGCGGCGGTTTCCAGCGGTCCGGAGCCCTGGCCGGGTCCGCCGTCCGGGTCATCCGGGCCGCCACGCGACCACGGCGAGCCGGGCTGGCCGACTGGCTCATCGCCGGGGAGGACTGGCCGCACGCGCTGGTACTGCCCGGTGTCCGGGTACTGCTCCCCGCCCGGGTGCTGCTCCGCGCCGGGGTATTGCCCTGCACCTGGGTACGGCTCTGCACCCGGGTACGGCTCCGCGCCGCCCGGAAGCTGGGGTGCCCGCCGCGGGTCGGGCGGCGGGCCGCCGCGGTGCCGAGCCTGCGCGGGCGGCATCTGCCCCGCCGCCTGCGGACGGCCGCCCGGGGAGTCCTGGCCGGGGTAACCACCGGGAACCCTCGAGCCAGCCGGCTGACCGCCGGCCCGGGGAGCTCCGCCGGGCTGGCCGTTGGACCAGACCTCGGTGCCCGCCTCGTCCGCCTGATTCGCCCCGGCGCCGCCGGGGCCTTCGGGCGGACGCCAGTGGAACGGGTCGCTGCGGGCGGGCGCGCCGTCAGCGCCTACCGGCAGGCCCGGTAGGGAGGTCTGGCTGTCGTAAACGTCGCGGCCGCCGCGAGAGGAGTCCCAGCCGGGCGGGCTGACGTCGTCATAGGGCGTCGCTGGCATCGGCCGGGACGGCCTGAGGGGACCGGACTGGCCGAGAGGATCGGCCTGGCCCAGCGGATCGGCCTGGGTCAGCGGATCGGCCTGGGTGCGGGGGTCCGGCCGGCCCTGGCGATCGGGCATGGCCCGTGGATCTGGGCCGCCTCGCGAACCCGAGGCACCGCGGGCCTCCGGGGTCCCGTAGGGCGCGGGCGATCCGTAGGGGTCCGGCGGACCGTACGGATCGACGGCGGGCCGGGGGTCGCTGCCGGGGTAAGCGGGCAGCTGACCCGACGTGTCGGCCCGCCCCGGCTGGCCCGGCAGGTAGCGGTCGTTCGGGCGATAGGCCTGACCGGGACCGGTCGAGGCCTGCGGCCCGGTCTGGGCCTGCGGGCCCGTGCGCTCCTGTGGGCCGGTGTGCTCCTGCGGGCCGGTGGTCTCCGGCCAGCCGAGGCGATCCTGCGGGCCGGTGCGCTCCGGCCTGCGCGGCGAGCCGTACGGCTCCGGCGAACCATAGGCGCCGGGGAAGCTCGGATGCTCCGGCGACCGGTACGGATCCGCGGGGCCGTACGGGTCGGCGGGCCCGTAGGGATCGGGGCGGCCCTGGCCGGCCGACCTCGCGGTGTCGGGCGGCCCGTACGGGTCGACCGGGCTGTACTGGCCGGCGGGGCGGTACTGACCGGCGGGATCGTCCGGCCCAGCGGTGCTGTTATGCCCGATTGCGCCATTCTGCCCGGCCACGCCGTTCTGCCCGGCGGCGCCGTTCCGGCCAGCCATGCCGTTCTGCCCGGCGGCACCGTTCTGTCCGGCT
>Ga0208220_1000442_pt1 | contig 17429 bp, 18 predicted proteins | sample NGESurdeep092012_9_FD_184484 | JGI IMG/M metagenome (GOLD analysis project Ga0208220, IMG submission 184484) | Arctic peat soil microbial communities from Barrow, Alaska - NGEE Surface sample F53-1 deep-092012 (SPAdes) | ecosystem: Environmental > Terrestrial > Soil > Wetlands > Peat ... | reverse complement strand
GCTACATTTTTCTTGACTTTGCATGATTTTGCATTTAGGATTCCCAATAATGCCGAGCACTCAATTCGATTCCCGTATGAGCGCAACGAAAGCTGTGGACTACTCTCGCCGTTATCTCCTGAAGCACGCCGGGGGGTATTGTTGGCTTTCGCTATCCCAAACCGGCCGGCTTGGGCAGCAAGCTCCAGGATCCGCTGTTCGTGGGCTACCCGATCCCACCCCGTAAGGGAGTGCAGGAGGCGATCTTGGCACCCGGGGGCGATGGCACGTACTGGCTTCTCTTCGGCGAGCAGCGCCGGTTGGTACGCAAGATCTCCACTGATCGCGGACGAACCTGGGGTGACACACGCGCGGTGCTCGAAACTGTAGGCAAAAAAATAGAAACGGGCCGGGACAATGTGCACCTTAGTTTGCTTCACCCGGCGTGCAAGCGTTTCAAGCATAAATGTGCACAATATACTAACATACCTGTATAAAAGAGCGGAACAACGCATTTGTTGATTGACCCATCTGTGGTTCGACTCTTATACTTAGATCTGCCGTACATCCAATGCTGGAACGTAATTTCGCCGGGCTGTCACGTAGGTGCACGTGAGAAGGCGAACTCGTCGGTCGAGTATTTCTCAATTCTGGCCCTTGAAGGTATTACGTGGCCCAATCAAATGAACCCATCCCGTTGGGGAAACGTGAGGCGAAACGCCCTGTCAGCCGAGGCGATGCCGGCCGCGAGATCATGGGTCCCAAATGGCGCCTAGTGATCCTGCTTGCTGCAGGCCTAGCACTCGACTATCTTGCCAGGCTCGCCTTGTTCTCGGTCGTTCCGTTGTGGCGGGACGAACTCCACGCCAGCGATCTGGTTTTCGGATTGGTGGCCTCTTCGTTCTTGTGGGTATACGGTTTCCTGTCGCCCGCTGCAGGATTTCTCGGTGACCGTTTTTCACGCCGGACCGTAGTCATCGTCAGTCTGACCGCATGGAGCGTGGTCGCGCTGCTGACCGGCCTCATCACATCCGGATGGCAAATGGTAGCACTACGAGCGCTAATGGCGGTTACGCAGGTCTGTTACGTGCCGGTGGCGCTCGCTTTGATCGCGGATTTTCACGGCCCAGACACGCGGGGTCGCGCGTCCGGCTACGTTCAAATCGGTTCCTCGATTGGTATTTTTCTTTCAGGTCTTCCGGCCGCCTGGGTCGCGACGCGATTGGGCTGGCGCTCGATGGTGATCGTCTGCGGTCTGGCCGGAATCCTGCTTGCTTTAGTGCTGGTTCGCTGGTTACCTCACCTACCGGCACTGAGTCAAGAAAAAGGGCCCCGCGCATCCCCAGTGGCGATTCGAGAAGCCGTAGGTCTGTTGAGAGCCCCACCCGCGTTGGCCCTGATCGCAGCATTCACCATGACATCCATGGCGTACTGGATTCTGTTCAGCTACTTGCCACTTTTCGTTTATCAACGGTACCATCTCAGCCTGGCGGCCGCAGCTTTCCAGGCGACCTTCTACATCCAGATCGCGGACGTTCTTGCGATGCCTGTCTACGCCACCGCTGCGGATCGATGGGCGACGTCCGACCCGCGAAACCGGTACCTAGCCTGCGCGGTCGCCAGCACATTCGGATTTCCCGCTCTGCTGGCGGTGGGCGCGGCGCATCAAATCGTAATTCTGATCGGTGGACTAATCTGTTTCGGTGGAGTGATGGCGAGTTCGGACTCCAGTTGGCTGCCCATGCTGTGCGATGTAGCAGCTCCGCGCCTCCGGGCAACGGCCTACGGGCTCTTAAATTTCTTCGGGACTCTAGCTGGCGGAGTGGCCGCTTTTGTGACCGCTCTGATCATGCGCCGCGTCGGCCTCGGAGTCATCATCGCCGCGGCAGCCCTGATGTATGTCCTGATCGCAGGACTCCTTCTCTTGAGTGGTTATGTCTTGCTGCAACGCTACCACCCAAGTGTCACAGGATCATCCAATTGATCGTCACCGGTACTTTCTCATTTCGAATGGTTTTGCAACCGCGTCCTCTCAGTTGTCGTTTGATCTGCAGGTTGCTCCCCGGAAGACCTGGACAGAAATTCGTTAACACACCTGTGAAACTCGCGGAGATGCCCCTCGGGATCGTCCAATTTCGGGGGGATCGTTTGCAGGCGCGCTCCCGGGATTGCTTCGGCCCAGCGCTCGGCGATTTCGGCTGGATGGATCGGATCGTTCCGAGTTCCAATCACCAGTGTAGGAGCTGCGATAGCACTCAAATCCGCCAGGGACCACATAGGCGTCGACACAGCCATTGCGCGATAAGCTACTTTCAACCGCTGTGGATCGGAGCTTTCCACTGTGGCCAGCAGCGAGGAGGCCGAGAGCGGATAAACTGCCTTGAGATGTTCGTAATAGGGTGTCTGAACGAACCGCCGCAGCGCTTCTGCCGCGCTGTTCTGCTCCCAGAGAGGGGCCAGTATCCCGGCGAATTCGAGATTAGGCGGATGCGGCCGATCGAGCCACGCAGGCCGGCTAAGAATCAGTCCTAAGACTCGATACGGCAATCGGAGCCCGAAGGAGAGGGCAACACCCGAGCCCATTGAAACGCCGCCAACAAAAGCTCGCTCGATGCCAAGATGATCGAGCAACCTTGCGACGTCGTTGCTCATGGTGCGAAACGACATCTCCGGCTCGTCGGTTGGCCTGAGTTCGTCGAGACGTGCATGGCTTTGCCCGTGACCGCGATTATCGTACAAAACCACTTTGGCCGGCAGACCGGAGACGATTTCGCGGACGCTTTCGCAGCTTCCTCCCAGGCCGTGGCTGAAGATCAATGGGGGGCCCTTGCCGGCCACTTCATAGTAGAGGTCCATGCCGGATCCATTGAGATATGGCATTCAAAGCACTCCGGCGGGAGCCAGGCTTTGCAACGTGAGCCTGGACGCCTCAATCTCCGTCTCGGCCAAGTCGTGCATTACTAGAGCCCCGTCAAATCCGCAGGTTGCCAGTCCCCGCAGGTATGTCGAATAGTCTAGCAATCCCTGGCCCGCTGAGATGCGATGGCATTTCGTGGAGCCGGTAACGGACACGAATATCCTTCGCATGCGCAATCGCGATATAGGGCGCCAAGCGAGCCAAACCCTCGCTCAACCTAGGCTTGGTGTCCGGCAGATCGACAGGCCGGATCAGATTCGCCGGGTCGAATAAGACTCGCAAGCGCGGAGACCCGATCTCGCCGATGAGCCGCTCGGCTTTTTCGGCACTGTCCACGACAGTGACGACTTCCGCCTCGAGCGCGACCGTCAGACCGTGGTCATCCGCGATCCGGACCAACGCATTGGCCGTTTCCAATAAATCGCGCCAAGCCTCGGGACTGGCGTTTTCCGGATGTTTCCGCCACATATTGTCAGGATCGCGTGCCCCCGTGCATATCCGTCAGGATCCGTCCGCCCAGCCCTTGGCTTCGAGACGCGACCACAGAGAAGGCCCGAACGATGTCCGAGCGAATGTCCGGATCAGGGTGGATCGAGTTGAAATTCGTCGAGATCGCTGACACTGTCAATCCCACGCGCCCGGAAGACATCGCCGATCCTCGGGGCGGTGCCCGAATCGAGCTGCTGCAGCAGCGCGTCGAGTCCAGCGCACACCAAGTTTAACTGTACCGTCGGCAGCCGCGCCCCGCATACCGCATCCGCCACTTCCTCGAGAGTAACGCGTCGGAAAGTACGCGTCATGATTCCAAGTTGCATAGTCACCTATGGAATGAATCGCCACTCCGCGTTCGGGCTCCTGTCCAGTCGGCGCCCCGGTCACGCGCTGACTGGGAGCGGTTCACGACCGAATTCCACCAGTAGTTCCAAGTTGCTCAATACTGGAGTCACGGCCATTTGCGGGTTCAGTTTGTGAACCACCACCTCCAGGGCGTTCATCCCGGGATGAAGGGCATCTGCCTGGATCTGGTACGTGACCCAGGTGAAATCGTTCATGATAAAGACCGCTCTTGCGGAGCGAGTCCGGCGGTCCAGCAGTCGGCCGTTGAGCGATACGTCGAACTCGTCGACAGGCGTATAGTTTTGCAGCTTGAGACGCAGCGTGCAGGTAGCGTTGACGCCCTCGAGCCGGGCTGAAGCCAAGTCGTCGGCGAATCCGAAATGAACAGGGTGACGGCCTAATTCAAGGGCAACCGGCAAGCGAATCGCATCAATTGCGCGGTACTCGCGTCCGGTCTTGCCTCCCTCTCCCTCCACACGCTCGTGCGGAATGGACTCCAGCACGTAGCGTTTGTCCTTATAACAAAAGTTCTGGAGGTCGTCCAGTTCGTCCAGAACTTGATAATAGTCTGGAGCCAGTTCCGAATACCAGACCGTCCCGGTACGCTCGGAAGTTGGCGGCGTGTTCCGGTCGTGTCCGTAGAGCAGGTGGCCGTAATTGAAGAGTTGGACTCCGTGTGCGCCGCGGGAATACATGAGGTGGGCCCAGGCACGAGTTTCTTCCGTGGTGCGCCAATGGTTAATGCTTGTGTAGATATAACATTCCCGCCCGTCTACGAGTTCCAGCCAGGGCTTTAGGTCCAGTGTGACCGTCATGTACCCGCATCCCGGGGTAATAGCATCCACTAGCCCCTCACGGACCCAGGTATTCACGTCCAGGCCGCGCTCGTAACACGCCTCGATGGCCGGAATCACTCGCACGTGGAAGTGGAGTTTGCGGCCGCGTTGCGCTTCGGTCCGCACCAGGAGGGCTTTGATGCTTCGAATCAAATCGGTCATCAACGCTGCGTTCTCCGCTTTCCCTTGCTCCTTAAAATAGCGGGGATCGCGGTCGAAATCGAGCGAGATGCCATCGTTATCCCACCGAAGGATGAACTCTTCGATGATGGCCAGTTTGTGCTGGCGCACTTCCGGATGCGCAAAGTCGAACATCCCCCACGTGATCGCATCCATTCCCGTCTTCTTGTCCGGCGGCAATCCCTTATACCCTTTTTCCCAGTCGATCGGATAGCTTCCGTACCCGATCAGGAACTGTGGGTTCTGCCGTTTGAAACGGCTGAGCTCATACTTAAAATACTGATCGTGGGGGTCGTTCATACGCACGATCGGGATTACTTTCAGTCCCAATCGATGACCATACTCCACCGCCAGCTTTGGCGGATTCGCGTCGGCGGCAATCAACTTCTTGGTGTTCTCACGATAGCGCCAAACCCAGGCGTCGCCGAGCTGGGGGAAGCTGTCACACAACAGTTCGCCGTGCTTCAGCTCGCAGCAGTAGCCATCGCTCGAACATAGATTGTAGAGAAGAGTATCCACGTGGGTTCCCGCAAGCGGCTGAATGCACTCCCGGACCCAACGCTCCGGCGTAAGCGGATAATCGGTGCAAGGTATGTCATTCCACTCCGCTTCGAAAATGAAACGAAAAGGCGGCTTCTTCGGCTCCGAGCGCACTTCCGGTTGTCCGGCGTGTGCGCCACTCGCGGCCGGTGCCGATGCCGCAAGCGCAGTTGCGGCGTTGCGCAGAAACTGACGTCGATCGCTTATCATCCGCTTACCTCCATATCTTCATCTTCATCTTCGCGTGACGCTCGATTTTGCGCCGCTACGCCGGCCACATATGAAATTAGATTCCGGTTACTGAAATATACTTAATAAATTGTAGGAGGTTTCCAAAGCTTCCGTCAAACTTTTCTCGTTACCCAAAAAACGCCCAAAGCGGTCGATTCCCGCGCGTGATCGTGCGTTTTTATATTGACAGTTGCAAGAATCCGCCTTATAAGGGTTTCTAAGGCTGCGCGAAGTGGTAAAAAGGAAACCATCCATGTTTCGAAAAAAAGCCACACTAATCTGATCCCGCGGCGGAGAATACATGAGCATTCAAGTAAGCAACTTGGAGCCGACGACCACCGAGCCGGTGGAGACCCGATATCGGAAGATTAGGACTTCCATTCCAGTGCCAGAGTCGGTGCCGTTCTTGCGGCGTCTTCGATCGGTGGAGCCGCGGTCTATGCAGGGGATGCCGCCGATAGTCTGGCACCGGGCGCAGGGTTTCCTGATTGGCGACGCTTACGGCAACCAGTGGATTGATTTGACTAGCGGGATCGTGATGGCCAATGCCGGTCACGCGCATCCCCGGATAATTCAAGCAATTCGGGAGCAACTCGAATCCTCGCTTCTTTTCAGTTACGCATTTCCGACGCAGCTGCGGCTCGATGCCCTTGCGCGAATCGCTGGTCTTGGCCCTGCGGGGCTCGACAAAGCAATTATGTTCTCTTCGGGAACAGAGGCGATCGAGTGTTGTATCAGTCTGATGCGGAAGCATGGCCTGTCGCTGTCTCCCGATAAGCTAGGCATTCTTTCTTTTGCAGGCTGTTATCACGGACGTACGCTTTCGGCCAGGTTCGCAGGAGGCCAGCGCGGGCCGGTGGACGGATTGGATCGCGGTGCTGTTTTTCAGACACTCCTCCCGCTACCGGGTAGCCCGGAGTCGCAAGGATTCGAACAAGACTTGATTGAATGTGGGATTGATCCGGCCACCACGGCGGGCATCATTATGGAGTCGATTCCCGGCTGGAGCACCACTCCGTATCCGCAGGTATATATGGATGCACTCGCGAAGTGGGCGGCGGAACACCAGGTCCTTGTGGCCATGGATGAAGTGCAGTCCGGCCTGGGGCGCACTGGCCGAATGTTCGCATTCGAGCACTACGGCCTCGCTCCCGGCCTGATCGCTTGTGGGAAGGGCTTGAGCTCCAGTGTGCCCGCTTCCGCCGTTATCGGGCGGCCGGAGATAATGGACCTAGCGTCACCCGGCGAAATGTCGAGCACCTTCGGTGGCAATCCGGTTTGCGCGGCGGCGGTGCTTGCCAATCTCGACGTAATTCGGGACGAAGGACTGGTCGACCGTTCCGCGTGTCTGGGCAAAGTGCTCGGGGATGTGTTGACGCAAATCGCGAATCGTCATCGCCCGCTTGTCGCTAGGCTGGACGGCCGCGGTCTATTCTACTCTCTGCATCTCCAGCGTCCTGACACTGGTGAACCGTTGGTCGAATTGTGCGATCAGATCGCGATGGATTGTGTCCGGCGCGGGGTTATGCTGTTTGTCACCGGTCGGGGCATGATCAAGTTTTCTCCGCCTCTCGTCATCGAAAAGGACGCTTTATTGGAGGCGGTGGGAGTGATTGGTGAGGTGATTGACCAGACACTCGACCATCAAGGATCCTGCGTGGACTCGGCTCTAATGAAAGGAGCGGCCAAGTAGCGTCTCCAAATCGGACTGCGGACGTGCTCCATCATTTCGTGCTTCGCCCTCCGTATACGCCCAACTGCCACAGGCAATTCGGTCAGGCATTCAACTGGAACTTGCACCAGCAGATTCTCGTCGCCATGCAGCAGAGATCCCGTCTGAATCGGCATGCCCATGATCTGAATAGGAACTCCGACCCGAACAATGCGGAAATTCCCATGGCTGGCCACCGAACCTCTCGCAAAATAGTGAAATCCGAGAGCGCGGACCTCTGGGATATCGCGCACGGCGGCGTCTGTGACCAGTCCAATTGCTCCTGGTACTACTGTGTTATAAATACAAAGCGCAGCAGAACGGGCAGCGTTGGTACATGGCGACTACAGTCCGAAAAATTTTCTCGTCGAGCAGGACGCCTCATTCCTACCGCTCGATCACGAGGTGATTCATTGGGGCGATCCCGCCTTCGACGTGGGACTCTCGCTAGCGCGCTTTTCAAGCAAGGCAAATGATTTGATGCCACATCGCCGGCGGTTCTGCCTTGCGGCATCGACGTATTGGGCCGTCTACTGGAACACTTTGGGGGATGCTGGCCCACAAATCGTAAATTTGGAGTGCAGGGTCGCTTGGCACACACTCGCTTGTCTGCTGGCTCGCGTTGGGGGCCGTTCTCAGCTTGAGTACCTTACGGCGGCGGAGCGTAAGTGGCAGCTTGATATGGTTTTGGAGATGCTATCTCCCCCCGCTTCGATCTCCAGCCTGACGTCAGAATTGGGGGATCGCCTTAGCCGCTATGCCGACAATCAATCAATTGCGAGCCAGAGAAATACTCGATAGCCGCGGGCGACCAACCGTTCTCGCGACCTGCGGGCTGGTGGGCGGCGCGCTCGCGAGCGCCTCTGTCCCGTCGGGCGCCTCGACCGGGAGCGCGGAAGCTTGGGAACTCCGTGATTACGATCCAACTCGATACAAAGGATTAGGGTGTCGAAAGGCTGTGGCAAATATCAATACCCTGATTCGCGATCTTCTGTATGGAAGAACGGTCAGTGGGCAGACGGAGCTAGACACACTGCTCATAGAACTGGACGGCTCGTTGAACAAATCTCGACTCGGCGCAAACGCAATACTCGCCGTTTCGGTTGCGTTTGCCCGGGCACATGCTAAGGAATCGGGCTGCGCTTTATATCGTCACTTCGCCAATCTGCTGGGTGTCACGCCGGAGACGATGCCCCGTCTGGCGATCAACCTGTTTAGCGGAGGTAAGCACGCCGGCGGACAAGTATCCATTCAAGATGTACTACTTGTTCCGATCCGGACGGCCACCATCAACAAGACTCTGGAGATAGCGCGCCATTTGTATGATTTTGCCGCCGATCTGATTATGAGCCGCTACGGAATGCGAGCGCTAGTGGCTGATGAGGGCGGGCTCGCTCCCCCATGCCGAACGGCTGAAGAAATGGTGGCGCTCGCCCTCGAGGTGGTGCGGAGGACCGGTTTCCGTCCCCGAGAAGACGTGGCGCTTGCCATCGATGTCGCTTCGGCTCATTTCTTTGATGGTCAACACTACAGGCTCAACGGGGAGTTTCTACGTGGTCCGGCTATGATTGAGCGATTGGAAAAATGGGCACTCGATTACCCAGTTGTCAGCATCGAAGACGGTCTGGCCGAAGATGATTGGGAACATTGGCAGCTACTCTGTCGGAAACTTGGCGCATCGGTTCTGATCTTAGGCGACGATCTGCTGTGTACAAACGTCGATCGAATACGGAAAGCGATCGAGACCAAAGCTTGCAACGCTCTTCTGCTCAAGGTCAACCAAGTCGGAACGCTGACGGAGGCAGCGGCAGCTTGCCGGCTAGCGCGTTCGGCTGGCTGGTCTGTTACCGTGAGTGTGCGCAGCGGCGAAACCGAAGATAACTGGGTGGCGGATCTCGCGGTGGGCTGGAAGGCGGATTATTTCAAGAACGGCTCGATTACACGATCCGAGCGGCTCGCCAAATACAATCGGCTGCTTGAAATTGAAGAAGAGACCGGCTGGCCTGTGTCGCGGGTTTGCGGACCGCTCGGCGGTTCCGAAGGGACTTCGGGTGGGCGCACCTTACTATGAAAATCGTGGTTCTCGACGGCCATATAAACGGCGGAGCAATAATAGATCACTAAGCGCCGCGCGAGCGGCGGTTTGTGGCGGTCGAAAAGTAGACCACGACACTTCAGTTCCGAAACATTACAGGGATATTGTTTATGGGACACCGGAAGGTGTACCAGGTGGAAGTTATGCACGCGTGAGGCGAGCCGTGCAGGTGGATGGCATGAGCATCCGGGAGGCATCTCGGCAGTTCGGGTTGTCGCGCGAGAGTATCCAAGATGCTCCAGTTTTCGCTTCCGCCGGGCTACGAGCGGAAGAAGCCGGTGCAGCGTCCGATGCTGGGTCCGCGGCTGGGAATCATCGACCAGATCCTTGTGGACGATCAGTCGCAACCCAAGAAGCAGCGCCACGCGGCGAAACGTATCTTTGACCGGCTCAAGGCCGAGCACGCTTTTGACGGCGGCTTACACTTTCCGTAAAACTGTCCACAGAAAAGGCTTCAATTATATTGCTTGAAATTATATTTCCACACATAGCAGTATATATATAATATATATATATCAATCTATTATCTACTTGCAATAGTTAGCGTACTGTCGTATGCTGGGGCATGCGTCGGCCTACAGCGAAGATCCAGCTTGGCGAAGAGGAAGCGCAAACTTTACAAGAATGGAGGCAGCGAGGCAAGAGTGAGCAGCGACTCGTGGAACGAGCGCGCATCGTCCTACTGGCCAGCGAAGGCCGAACCAATCGGCAGATCGCGGAAGCGTTGCACACTCGAACGGCCCGCGTCTCGAAATGGCGTCAACGCTTCGGAACGCATCGGCTGGCCGGCTTAGGCGACGCAGAGCGTTCTGGCAAACCAATCAAATACGACGAGAGAACCGAGAAAGGGGTACTGGCGTTACTGGACCAGGCGCCCCCCAAAGGCTATTCGCAGTGGAATGGCCGGTTGCTGGCCGAAGCACTGTCGGGCGTCAGCAAAGATCAGGTGTGGCGGATTTTGCGCCGCCATGACATCTGTTTGGAACGTCGCCGCAGGTGGTGCATCAGTACCGATCCGGAGTTTGGTCCGAAGGCGGCCGACATTGTAGGTCTGTATCTGAATCCGCCTGAGAACGCGCTGGTAGTCGCGGTTGACGAGAAGCCTTCGATTCAGGCGCTGGAGCGGGCACAGGGTTATCTGCGGCTGCCGGACGGGAAAGCCGTGAACGGGTTTAGTCACTGCTACAAGCGACACGGCACAACCACGCTGTTCGCTGCCCTGGAGATCATCACCGGACAGGTGAAGACGGCCCATTATCCGCGCCGCCGCCGGGAGTTTCTGGATTTTATGAATGAAGTCGTCGCCGGCCACCCAGGACAACAGGTGCATCTGGTGCTGGACAATCTGAACACCCACAAGCCGAAGCAGGACCGTTGGTTGAAGCGCCACCCCAACGTCCATTTTCACTTCACGCCCACTTACTCTTCTTGGCTGAACCAGGTGGAGTGCTGGTTCAGCGTTCTCAGTCGGCAAGCGCTCCGCAGCCCCAGTTTCACTTCGCCCCGGCAGTTGCGACAAGCCATTGACGACTTCGTTGCGGTCTATAACCAGAACGCTTCGCCGTTCGAGTGGAAGAAGGCCGTTGTATTCCCATCGGAACCTAAAGCAAAGTACTTTGATTTATGCAAGTAGGTACTAATACGCTAAATTGGGGGAATACATAATGTCGATTGCGGCTGACGGAAGAGCCATTAGGAGCAGTTCCGATTGTTCCAATCCCGTTTACGCTTCAAGAGCAAATTGACGAGAATGTGCTGCGGATGTTCGTTGAGCATGCCGTCGGGGCCGGGCTCCGCGCGGTTTGTCTGCCAGCGTATGGGAGCGAGTTCTACAAGCTCTCAGACGATGAGCGCGGGCGAGTGGTAAGAATCGCCGTCGAACAGGCCCGCAAACGAATTCTTGTAATCGCGCAAAGCAATCATGGTTCGGCGCGCGTGGCCGCTGAGCTCGCACGGAGGAACGCCGCGGCTGGCGCCGATATGATCTCTATCGCCGTCCCCCGGCAATTTGCGATTCCCGAGCCAGACCTTCTAAACTATCTCTCCACTGTGCTGGACGCCGTTGATTTGCCCTTTCTGGTGCAGGACTTCAATCCGGGTGGACCGACCGTCCAGCCGAAAATTGTGATTGAACTACGGAATCGATGTCCAAATTTGAAGTATCTGAAGCTTGAAGAGCCCGCTATGGCCGCAAAGATTCGAGCTATCCATCAGGCAACTGATGGTCGGGTGGAGGTCTTAGTTTAGAAGGCTGGGGCGGAATGTATGTGTTGGAATTGGTACCTGTCGGCATCTGCGGGTTGATGCCCGGCCTGGCTCTTGCCGACATTCTTCACCGCGTATTTTGTCTCCGCCGCGCTGGGGATTCCGGCAGTGCATTTGAGATATTCCAAAAACTGCTGCCGCAAATTTGTATTTTCGCTGCAGAACATGCAGTTATATCTCTATTGTGAAAAGCGGCTGCTGCGTGCCCGCGGTCTGCTCACAAACGAACTCCGCCGTACGCCAGTGTATACGCCTGATGCCGACAGCGTCCGATACGTAGACGAACTGAACGAGCGCATTCTCGAAACGCTCGGCGAACCGAAGCTGCCGGCGACAGCGCTTATTGGCAATGCGTCTGGCCAAGATGAATAGAGAGGAACCTCATGCCTGAAATCCAGCAGTACCGGCTGAAAGGTATCACACACATTCGCGGTGTCGATCATCCGGATCAATATCGATTGGACCGGACGGCGCCGCCTAAACTACCGGCACGGCAGGGCAGGTCTATCGTCTCGATCTGCAAACAAACACAGGCGTACAGTTCGCTTCGACGGCGCCCCGACGAATACTGGGGCAGGCCGTTGACATCGCTCACAACCTCTAGTGTGCAGATACCACCGGCAAAGTGACTCGGATCAGCCCTCGAGGAGAAGAAAGCACATATGCCATAGCGCACGTGCTGCGCATGGCAGTGTCGGCTCCACTGAGCCGCCGTTGAGTCCCTCCAGGAGTCGGCCATGCCAACCTTCGGGCAGCGCACTTTTGCCGAACAAAATGTCACAAAGTCTATTGAAAATTAGAATCTGGTTTCTTCATGGCGTCACACAATTGCTGGCAGCCCGTGCATTCTGCAATTCGCAAATGAAATCGTGAGTGTTGCCGCCGAACCTCGTACCAGTAATCGTTGCCCTTGCGACGATGCTCCGAATCGCCTGGGGCTTCGAAGAGTCGGTCCAGCCGCGCAGCAAAGGCGGTAAGGTCATTGCGCTCCGCTGCACTAGCTTTTTCGGCAAACCCGTCGCGAAGCTCGAACGCTTCAGCAGATCCGGTAAATGCGCCTGACGGAACCTATGCAGTTCCAGCGCCGCCTCGGAGATAACACCTGGCGTCGAGAGCCGGCCGACCTCGACTATCGAGAATTTCTCTGGCGCTCAGGCGTTCGATTGCCGGCATCTAGGCAACTCGTGAGACAAATTCGTTGAGTAGAGCGTCGACGCTGTCTGGTGGCTTCCGCAAACTTCCGAGAACCGCCGAGCGCTGACGCTCGCGCTCCAATTCAGTAAGATACTCAAGCTTTGAGCGTCCCGCTACTCGGGCGAGGAGACAGCCCAGTGCATGACGGACTGCCCGGGGTTCCAGCTCATCCGGCCATCGAATACATTCGAGCAAAGACTCACGATACGTCTTCCAATAAAGAGAGGCCGCAGCCAAAAACTGCTCCCTCTGAGCAACCAAATGATTCGCCTTACTAAGCAGATGGGCCATCGAAAAACCCACGTCGAACGCGGGATCTCCGAAGTGCGCGACTTCATGATCGAGTAGAACCAGCTTGCCCGCGTAAATCAATATATTTTTGGGACTGTAATCACCGTGCACGAATGTCAGGCGATGAGCACGGGTGTCGCGGATAAGACATTGCAAGAAATCCGCGGCTTCGGCGATCCGCTCGCCGACATACTGATAGTAGGGCTCAACACGCAGCGATTCAAAGGCAGAAACGCTGCTAAAAGCTTCCCGAAAGATCTCTGCCTGATGCGCCGACTTTCCATGGATCATTGCCAATATTTGTCCGAACTGCCTAACGTAACCGGCATCGACATTGCCACTTAGCAACAGCGATTTCCAATTTTCGTGAGGACATGGGACCGCTTCCATCGCGAGCAAATTTTCTTGATGGTCTTCGAAGATGAGAGGGGTGATAGCTCCTGGCGGAACGATATCGATAAGATATCGGAGCGCTCTTGCCTCCGTCTGCACTCGCGCTGGGTCGCTGAACCAATCGACCTCGACGCGCAATCTCGGAAGGGCTTGCTTAAAAACCCAGGACGCCCCATTCGGCCACTTCACCAGCACTGTTCGATTCGAAACGCCACCGGCTAACGTGGCATAGCTAGGCCGACGACCAAAAGCAGTACTTCGATCTTCCAAATACAAATCGAGCTGTTGAAAATCCTCAATGTCGAGCAAGATGGGCTGCCCTCAAGTCAGAAGCCATAAAACGCGCCTCGCTAAGAAATCGAGCAAAGGCCCTATACGCCGATACCCTAATCCGACCATCTCGCGGTCAGGACGCAGCATAGTCCTAGAATGGACAAGCACATAATAACACAATCTAGCATAAACTTGCATAACCCGGCTTAATCTGCTTGACCTCCCCCAAAACTCAGCCGTACAATTGGTCTGGTATTGCAAACTGACTTTCCGCCACCGAATTTCGTTAGTTGGATAAGCGCAAGCGCCGGACCCTAGGCACTTGCATAACCGGTAAAAGAGATGAACCTTGATTCGCTTGTCACGCAGAGAGATGTTGAGGACTATTGGGAACGGGGGTTCTGGATATCACCAAAGCTCCTGACGGACGAGCAAATCGCCCGGCTGAATCGAGCACATGAAAGGATCTGGCGGTTTGAGATCGATGGAAATGGTTTTTACTATGAGGGCAAGCCTCCGGAAGTGGCGGCTTCCTCCGCGGCGATTCGCAAGATTGTTAACGGCTGGTGGATAAATGACGAAGTGCGAATGCTGGTACTTAGCAGTTTGGTCGGAAAAATCGCTGCTAAACTGATGCGTTCGGAGCGTGCCCGCATTTGGCACGACCAAGTAATCGAAAAGCCAGGTTCCGTGCCGAAATCGTCGGCGGGTGTCGGCAATGTGGGGTGGCATCAAGACTATGCGTATTGGAAGTGCACAAACACGACCAATATGATAAGTGCCTGGGTGGCATTGCAAGACACGGACATCGGCAACGGCGCCATGATGACGGTCGTTGGCTCACATCACTTGGGCATTCTCGCGGAAAGCGCGTCTTTTAACGAACAAGATCTGGCAGCGCTGCGCCGCAGATTTGAACCGCAGATGAAGCGCGCGTGGCTTGAAGAACCGTGCATTTTGAAAGCTGGACACGTAAGTTTTCATCACGCGCTTTGCCTGCACGGTTCGGGTCCTAACCTGACGGACCGGCCAAGACGATGCGTCACCATACATGCGATGCCGGACGGGACAAGATATCATCCTCAAACCGAACCTGGTATTTCTGCATCCTTTGCCTATCACAATAATGTTCGACTGCTTGGGCCGCGCCCCGTTTTCGGTCAGAAGTTCGACAATGAGTATTTCCCGATACTCGATGAACCAAGTTATGAAGATGAGGTCTCTCCCTGAAATCGTGCAGGGCTTGGCAAGGATTGCTGGATACTGGTTCGAAGTTCGATTGAGTTTCCCGGCGGCGTACGCAAAACGGAGATCACACCAAGACTCTTACCTTGAGGAAATTCTCTCATGAATGCTTCGGTGGCGGCGGTTGACCTGGGCGGAACGAAAATTGCGTGTGCCCTTGCTTCAGAAACCGGCAAAATTCTGGTCGATACAACGATCCCCACGAGTTGTGAAGAGGGGCCCCACGCGATCCTCAACCGCATCGCTGACGTGATTGACCGACTTTCCAGGGAAATCGGCCAGTCGCCACGGGCGCTGGGGATGGGCGTTCCTGGTGTGGCTGATTGTGAAGCCGGAAAGACTCTCTTGCTGCCTAACATGCCGACACAGTGGCGCAATGTTTCTGTAGCCGAGATACTGGGGGACCATCTGGGTTGTGCTGTCTACCTTTTGAATGACGGACGCTGTGCCGCCCTCGGAGAGGCAACAACCGGTCTCGGAAAAGACGTAAACGACATGGTTTTCTTTGGGCTCGGTACCGGGGTTGGGGGCGGGATCGTGATCGACCGCAAGCTGCGTCTTGGATACCTAGGGATGGCGGGAGAGTTAGGGCACATGATGATTGTTCCGGATGGTCCTCTCTGCATATGCGGCAATCGGGGCTGTCTCGAGGTGTTTGCAAGCGGGACCGCAATCCAAGCGGAGGGAGTGCGACTGATGGCGTCCAATCTTGCGCCTGCACTGCATGACATGACGGCTGGCGATCCTGCTCGTGTCACTCCCCGAGAGATGTTGAAAGCCTCAGAATGTGGCGATACTGCCGTGACTGATTCGCTGCGTAGAGCAGCGCGCTATTTAGGAATCGGTGTCACAAATATCGTGATGACTATTCAACCTCAACTGATCGTACTCGGCGGCGGGGTTGCGGCGCTCGGCGATTTACTAATAGAGACGGTTCGTACCACGGTTCGCGAACATATGCAATTGTTTCCGATGGAATGCCTTCGCATCGAGCGATCCGCCTTAGGCTCACAGGCAGGGGTTTATGGTGCGATCGCGCTCGCTTTGGGAGGCGGGGTTCCGGACGAAAGTGCCTACATGGCCTGCTAGATCATCATTCTCTAAATAACTAGACATTTGAAGACAAGAATGTTTTAATGGGGCATGTCCTTGGCCGGCAGGCGCGGAAAGCTTGTCTTGTCTGCCGAGGATCGTGCGCGGTTGGAGACGATCCAGCGCTCGCGCACGGAGGAGAAGCGGCGAACGGTTCGCGCCGCCATTCTGCTGGATGCAGCCGGCGGCGTTTCGGATAAGGCCAACCCCGCGGGGCGGCAGGTGAATCGAAACACGGTGGTGCTCTGCGTCGGAAAGTATCTGCGCTTCGGTCTTGAGGCGGCGTTGGGAGAACTGCCGCGCTCCGGCAAGCCGCGGCGGGTGTCGGATGAAGCCATCGCGTGGATACAGAATTTGGCCTGCCAGAAACCAAAGGATCTGGGCTATGCCCAGGAACTGTGGACGTACCAGTTGCTGACCGGCCACATCCGACGCGAGGCGCCAGCGGCGGGCCATGTCGGGCTAGTCCGGCTGAGCCGCTCCAAATTGCACAAGATCCTGACGCAGGGCGAGCTTCGGCCGCACAAGGTTTCGCTACTATGTGGAGCGTCGGGACCCGGAGTTCGCGCAGAAGATGGCGGCCGTGCTGCACGTGTACAAAGAGGTCGCGATTATCAACCAGGGGTTAGTGACGGGTGCGATCCGCGAACCGAGCACCGTGACTGTATCGTACGACGAGAAGCCCGGCATTCAGGCTCTCGCCGTTACGGCGCCGGATCGGCCGCCTGTGCCAGGCTTACACGCCAGTCACATCGAGACTACGAATACAAACGTCTGGGAACGGTCTCGCTACTGGCGGGCATTGATCTGCACACCGGAACTGTGACCGAGATTGTGAACAACACCCACAAAAGCCGCGACTTTATCGAGTTCCTGACCAAACTCGATAGCAGCTATCCCGCGACTCAGACGCTGCGCTTGATCCTTGACAATCACTCCGCGCACATCTCCAAAGAGACGCAACGGTATCTGGCGAACCGGCCACAGAGGTTTCAGTTCGTCTTCATCCCCAAGCATGGCTCATGGCTGAACCTGGTAGAGAACCTTTTCAGCAAGATGACCCGTACCATGTTGCGGGAGATTCGCGTGAGCACAAAGCAGGAACTCGTCGATCGAATCCACCTCTACTTCCGCGAACTCAACGCCGAGCCCGTGCTCTTCCGCTGGAAATACAAAATGGATGAGATTGTCACTGATTGACTAGTTAGTTAGAGAACTCTAATCTAGTGGGCTGTCCCAGTGATTTCTGTAGCGAGGATGCGCCGTTTTGGGTTGGTGTAAGTCCAGCGGACCGGACGTGCTGACTTGGCGTAAGCACGAATGTACTTCATGAGCTTTCGGGAAAGGTCT
>Ga0208220_1000441_pt1 | contig 17450 bp, 11 predicted proteins | sample NGESurdeep092012_9_FD_184484 | JGI IMG/M metagenome (GOLD analysis project Ga0208220, IMG submission 184484) | Arctic peat soil microbial communities from Barrow, Alaska - NGEE Surface sample F53-1 deep-092012 (SPAdes) | ecosystem: Environmental > Terrestrial > Soil > Wetlands > Peat ... | reverse complement strand
ATCGCCGCACCGGCGGCCGTGCGCTTGGGGCGATCACGCGGCCGGTCCAGCAGGTTGTGCAGCATGACATCACCCGTCATTCGGCGTTCCATCGCCGGCCAGATGCCGGCGATGGTGAAGATCAGACCGGGGAACACCACGGCCGGCAGTAAGACCTCGAACGGGATTGTGTAGCCCCAGCCCGTCCACTCCCACGACGGCATGATGCGGAGCGCGCCGTCGAGCCAACCCATGTACCAGTCGGGCTGCACGGCATAGGAGATCTTGGACGCGTCATAGGACCCGAATTGCCAGATCGGGTTGATCTGGGCGAACGCCCCGAGCAGGGCGCAGGCCGCCGTCACCATGAAGAGGAAGCCGGTGGTCTTGGCCATGAAGGTCGGGAACATGGGTGAGCCCACCACGTTGGTCTCGGTGCGACCCTCGCCGGCGAACTGCGTGTGCTTCTGCGCCACTAGGAGGGTCAGGTGGGCGCCGATCAGGCCCAACAGGACGAGCGGGATGATGAGGACGTGGATGAGGTAGAAGCGCGGGATGATGATGCCGGTCCCCGGGAACTGCCCACCCCACAGGAACGTCACCAGGTAGGTCCCGACCAGGGGGATCGACTCGGCGATGGAGTAGCCGATGCGGAGGCCCGTCCCCGAGATCAGGTCGTCGGGCAACGAGTAGCCGATGAAGCCCTCGAAGATGGCCAGGGTCAGCATGGTGACGCCGATGATCCAGTTGAGCTCCCGGGGCTTGCGGAAGGCGCCGGTGAAGAAGATGCGGGCCATGTGCACGATGATCGAGCCGGTGAAGATGTCGGCGGACCAGTGGTGCATCTGGCGGACCAGCAAGCCACCCCGCACCCCGAAGGAGATGTTGACGGTGGAGCTGAACGCCTCCGACACCCGCTGGCCGTTGAGCGGGTGGTAACAGTTGGTGGCGGTGGCGGCGCAGTGGTAGAGGACCTGACTGGCCGACGGGACGAAGTACAGGGACAGGAACACCCCGGTGGCCAGCAGGACCACGAAGGAGTACAGCGAGATCTCACCCAGCATGAACGACCAGTGGTCGGGGAAGATCTTGTCCAAGAAGACCCGGCCGCCCTTGGCGATGCCGAGCCGGTCATCGAGGTCGTTGACGATGCTGCCGGCCCGGCCGTAGGGACCGAGGGCGGCCTTGGCCTGGCGCTTGGTCCGCGGGGTGGTGGTGGGCGCGCTCACGTCGTGTTCGACCTCGTCCAGTAACCCGGGCCCACCGGTTGGTCATAGCCCGCCTGAGCCGCCAGGTAGCCGTTGGCATCGAACGTCAGCGGCAGCTGGGGCAGGGGGCGGGGGGCGGGGCCGAACTGGGGGACGGCCCCGTTGCGCACGTTGAACATGGATTGGTGGCACGGGCACACCAGGAGCTCCAACTGCTGCTCGTAGAGTCCGACGGGGCAACCCAGGTGGGTGCACGCCTTCGAGTACGCCACGTACCCGGCCGGGGCCCAGGACTCCCGCCCCGGCATGGTGGTGAAATCGGTGCGCTGGACCCGGATGAGCACGGTCTGGTCGGTGGCCTGACCCTCGTCGGTGTGGACCCTCCCTCTCGGATAGACGGTCATGATGCCACCCACCACCAGGGTCTCCAGGTGCACCGGCCGGCCGTTGGAGTCGACCAACGTCGTCCCCTTGCGCCAGTTGGTCACCGCCAGCGTGTCACCCGGCACCGGGCCCAGGGAACGAATGAGCGGGAACATGGCGACGATGCCGAAGATGCCGGCGCCCAGGGCGAAGAGGCCGCCCAGCAACTTGCGGCGCTTGACCACCACCGCGGTCCGCTCGACCAGCGCCGCCGACATCAAGTCGCGTTCCTCGGTGCTGGAGGCCAGCACATGGCGTTCCTCGACGAAGGGGCCCTGGGGCATGAGGTACTTGCCCCAGGCCGTCAGCCCGAAGCCGAGAAGGAAGAGGCCGGCCCCGATGGTGCCGCCGAGGATCCAGGGGTCCCAGTTCTGCCAGTAGGCGGCGCCGAAGCCGGCGATGAAGATGATGGCCAGCACGAAGATGCCGCCCACGATCGCTTCCACCCGCTCGGGATTCCTGGCCGCATCCCCCAGGTGCGGATCATCGAAGGCCGCGATCGGCATCGGCACCTTGGTGCGCGTTGGTTCGTGCTGGTCGTCGCTCACGAACGCTCCCCGATCCAGAAGCAGATGAGCGCCAGCCCGCCGACGCCGAGGAGCAGGGCCACGAAGCCCTCGGCCACCGGGCCCACGCCCCCGAGGCCGGCACCGCCCGGATTCACCGGATGCTGGATGTTCTGCGTCACGTAGGCCACCACGTCGCGGACCTGGGCGTCCGAGAGATTGCCCGAGAACCGGGGCATGTTGGCCGGCCCGATGCGGATGGCTTCGGCGATCTGCTGTGGCGTCACCCTCTTATTGTTCAGCGTCGGCGCGTTGGTGCCAAATGCCAGGGCATCCCCGGCGCCCGTAATGGTGTGGCAGGCGGCGCAGTTCAGGGAGAACAGGTCGGCCCCGTCCGAGACGTCGGCGGCGTTGAGGTGCGGAGTGGGTACGGCCGGGACGGCGGGGTCCAGCGAGTTGATGTAGGCAGCCACCTGGAGGGCCTGCGCGTTGGTGAGCACGGGCGGCTTGCGCTCGGCTTCGATTGCCTTGACATTGACCGCCGGCATGCGCCCGGTGGTGATCCAGAAGTCGACGGTGGCCGTACCCACACCCTGCAGGTTCGGTCCGATGGAGGCCTGGCCGTTCGGGCCCACCCCGTTGGCCTGGGACCCGTGGCAGCTCGAACACGTCTGGTCGAAGAGCAACTTGCCCGCCTGGGCCTGCGAGGTGGGGGGGTTGGTGTAGGTGATGGCGCCGCTGCCGTAGCTCACGATGTGACCGCCGCTGCAGTGCTTGAAGGTGGTGTTGTTGGGATTGCCCGTGTTGTAGACGTTGCTCACGCCCTTGAGGTTGACCGTGCCGCAGGTCGCGCCCTTGGCCGTCGGCTTCAGCGACGAGGCCTGCGTGTTGGTCGGTGCGGTCGTCGGTGTCGTGGCCGGCGCCGGCGTGGCCGCCGGCGTCGTGGTGGTGGTGGACGTGGTCGCCCCCTCGGCGCCGGAGCCCGGGAAGAAGAGGGCCAGCCCGCCGAGGGTGGCCACGGACAGCAGGGCCCCCGGAAGGAAAACCCGGTGGCGCCTGGTCGGTCGGGAGGGGTGGTGGGGGCCGGGCATGTCTATTTGAGGAAGAACAGGCAGCTGAAGAGGCCGATCCAGACGATGTCGACGAAGTGCCAGTAGTAGCTGACTCCCTGGACCGCCGCCAACTCCCCGGGGTCGCCGCCGACGTCACCCTTCATCCGACCGAGCAGGAAGCCCATGGCCAAGAGGCCGATGAACACGTGCAGGCCGTGCAGGCCGGTCATGATGAAGAACAGCGACCCGTAGGAGTTGGTGTACCAACGGGTGGTGAGGAAGAGCCACTCGGTCGCCTGGTTCGCCAGGAACGCCGCTCCAAGAATCAGAGTGAAGATGATCCATCGGCGAGCCGACTTGCGGCGGCGCCATTCGGCCTGATTGACGGCGTACTGCATGGTGAAGCTGCTCGAGATCAGCACCAGGGTGAAGATGCCGCCACGAATGGTGTCGAGTTGGGTGCCGGGCGGCGGCCAGATGCCACCGGGAGCATTGGCACGGATGGTGAAGAAGGCCGCAAAGAGGCCGCTGAAGAACATCAGCTCCGAGCCCAGCCAGATCATGACGCCGATGGCGAGCATGGGGGGTCGATCGTGGACGATCTTGCCCTGTGGCGCGGGGTGCTCGACCGAAACAGCCTGGGTCACAGGGCAATTTCTAGTCGACAAGACCAGGAGAGCGCCAAAAGGCAGGTGACGGCGCTGCCCCACCTGCCCCATGCCCGGGGCTTCATCGCGCCGTCGGGATCACCAGGGGGATAGGGAGCGGCTCGGCATGGACGACGGCCAGCCGTCTGGTCGGTCTGGTCAGCGCCACGTAGAGGGTTCGCAATCCCCGTGTCGTCGCCACCGGGGGACCCTCGCCCGCCCGATGCTCGCCGACCGAGGCCACCAGAGCGGGTTCGACGACCACCACGGCGTCGAACTCGAGGCCATTGGTCTCGTCGGCGGGGAGCAGCACCAGGCCGGCGACCAGGCCGGCGCCGCGCGGATCACGGGGGTCGGTCGGGTGGAGCCCGGCGTCGGCGAGGGCACGGGCCAGCTCGGGCAACAGGACGGCCGGGCCGAGCACGGCCACCCGCCCCGGCGACACGGCCGCCACTTCCTCGCGGGTGACCCGGGCGACCGTCTCGGCCAGACCGGTGCGGCTCGCGCCCACGAGGCGCGGCGTCTCGCCCGATTGCCGGACCGGGCGCGGCGGCGCAATGCCTGGAGCGGCCACCGCCAGGACCTGGGCCGCCACTTCCACCACTTCGGCCGGGGTGCGGTAGCTCACCGTCAATTCGACCAGGCGGTTCTCGCGTCCGGGGTTCAAGTGGCTGGTGATGTCGTCCCAATCCTGTGGGGCCCACGGGCCGGTGGCCTGGGCGATGTCGCCCACCACCGTCATCGATCCCGAGAGCGACCGGCGGGCCAGCATGCGCAGCTGCAACGGAGAGAGGTCCTGTACCTCGTCGACCACGATGTGCCCGAAGGAGCGGATCTCGTCGTCCCCCGTGATGGAGGCGCCCGGCGTCGGCATGGGGTTGGCGGCCAACCCCTGGGGCCAGAAACCGACCTCCTGGGCGCTCCCCTCCTCGGCCCGAACCTGACGGGAACGGGGCGGACGTGCCGTACCCCGGCGGGGCCCGAGCAACGTGCGCGCCTCGTCGATCAGCGCGGCGTCACCCACCGTCCACGGGACCTCATCCAGGCCAACACTCCGTGGGCGGTAGAGCCGACGCACGTCATCAGCACCGAGGATCCCCTTGCCGGCCTCGGCCAACAGGGGCCGAGCCCCCAAGAGGTCGTGCAGGAGTTCATGGGGTGACAGGCGAGGCCACATCCGGTCCAGGGCTTCGGCCACCTCCGGGGCCTTGCGCAAGCGCCGGGCCAGATCGGCCTGCTCTTCGGCGCTCGGACCGCCCTCCTCCAGGGTCTGCGATCCCCGGGTCAGGCGTTGGCGGTAGTCCTCGGCCAGGGCGCGGACCACTTGCGACTCGATGAACCGGCGACGCGCGTTGTGAGTGCCCGGACGTCGACGCGCCAGGGCCACAATCTCTTGCGTCTGGCCGACCCGCAGGCGCAACACGCCGGCGCCGAACGGCACCTCGACGTCGCGTCGCAGCGGTCGCTGCCGGGTGCGCACGGCGCGGGTGAGCACATCGACCATGCGCACGTCGCCCTTGAGCTTCGCCGTGGCGGCATCGTCAACCCCGCTCACCCGGATTTCGGGCACCAGCCCGGCCACGGTGGACAGGCTGACACCGGTCTCGCCCAGCGACGGGAGCACCTGCTCGATGTAGCGCAGGAAGAGCGGGTTGGGCCCGACCACCAGGACTCCCTGTCGCTCCAACGGGAAGCGGTGGGTGTAGAGCAGGTAGGCCGCCCGGTGCAGGGCCACGGCGGTCTTCCCGGTACCCGGCCCACCTTGGACCACCAGGATCCCCGAGAGCGGGGAGCGGATGATCTCATCCTGTTCCCGCTGAATCGTGCCGATGATGTCGCCCATGTGCCCGGTGCGGGCCTGGCCGAGGGCCGAGAGCAGGGCACCGGGGCCACCCAGGACCATGCCCTCGGAGAGCAGGCGCTCGCCGGCCGAGCCGTTGGAGGATCCGGCCTCGGGCACGGGCAGGATGGGTGCCCCGGGCGCCCTCGATGGGTCGACGAAATACTCGTCCTCCAACCCGAGCACGGCCCGACCCCGCACGGCCAGGTGTCGGCGGCGGGCCAAGCCTTGCGGGTCGAGCCCGGTGGCTCGGTAGAACGGCTCGGCCACCGGCGCGCGCCAGTCCACCACCAGTGGCTCGTGGTCCGGGCCCGACACCGCCAAACGCCCGATGTGGAATGACTCACCGAGCAGCGACCCGTCTTCGTTGTCCCCTTCGGGAAAGCGGTCGATGCGACCGAAGTAGAGCGCCTGGTCGCCGATGTCCAATTGCTCCAGGCGAGCCAGGCTGGTGCGCACCACGATGTCGCGCTCGGTGCGAGATTGGAATGTGCCGCCCTTGCCCAGATCGAGGACGCCTTGGAGCATCTGGCGCGCCTCACCGCGCATGCCCTCCAAGCCGTCGTAGGCGCGATTGAGAAACTCCTGCTCAGCCTCTAGATCGGGATGGTTCGGCACGGCTCCCCTTTCTCCCCTCGCCCGTCAGGGAAACGGTTCAGCTTAGGCGACGGCCGACGACCCGGAGGCACGGCGCCCGACGCCTACGATGAGCCGGGCGGACGAGGCGAAAGGACCCACATGCTCATTTCGACGATGAACGACGTACCCGGGTACAAGGTGACGTCGGTCCTCGGCGAGGTCTTCGGCCTGACCGTGCGCTCGCGCAACGTCGGATCGAACATGGGTGCCGCCTTCAAGTCCCTCAAGGGGGGAGAGCTGAAGGGCCTGACCAAGAACCTCCAGCTGAGCCGGGAAGAAGTGACCGGTCGCATGGTGGCCGAGGCCGAGGCCCGGGGCGGCAATTGCGTGCTCGCCATGCGGTTCGACACCTCCGAGATGGGCGGGAACTGGACCGAGATCTGCGCCTACGGCACGGCGGTCGTCATCGAGCCGCTCGGGTGAACCCCGCGCCGGGCCAGGCGGAGCTCGGCCTCGTTCAGGCGTGCCTGCGTCAACCGGTGTCCCGCACGCCGGTGTGGTTCATGCGCCAGGCCGGGCGGTCGTTGCCCGAGTACCGCGCCGCCCGCGGCGAAGGCTCCATCCTCTCGGCCATCGCCGATCCTGCGCTCTCGGCCGAGCTCACCCTCCAACCGGTCCGGCGCTACGGCGTCGATGCCGCCATCTTGTTCTCCGACATCGTGGTGCCCGTCCATGCCATAGGTTTCGGGATCGACGTCGAGCCGGGCCGGGGCCCGGTGGTGGCCGAGCCGTTCCGCTCGGCCGATGATCTGCGCCGGCTACGCCCGCTGGAGCCCGAGACCGACGTGCCCTATGTCACCGACGCGGCCCGCCTGGTGGCCCGCGAGCTGGCGGGCACCGGTACCGCCCTCATCGGCTTCGCCGGTGCACCGTTCACCGTGGCCAGCTACCTTATCGAGGGCGGGCCGTCTCGCACCTTCACCAAGGTGAAGTCGCTGATGCACGGTGACCCGGCCCTGTGGGGGCGGTTGACGGCTCGTCTGGCCGCCCAGTCGGTGACCTTCCTCCGGGCCCAGGTGGAGGCCGGGGCCCAGGCGGTCCAGCTCTTCGACAGCTGGGCCGGGGCGCTCTCCCCCGACGAGTACGAGCAGTTCGTCCTCCCGACCACACGGGCCGTCTTCGACGGCATCGCCGACCTCGGGGTGCCCTCCATCCTCTTCGGCGTGGGAACCGGTGAGCTCCTCGGCCTCATGGCCACGGCGGGCTCCGACGTGGTCGGGGTCGACTGGCGGGTGCCGCTCGACGCGGCCCGCCAACGCGTCGGACCGGACCTGGCCGTGCAGGGCAATTTGGATCCGGCCCTCTGCGTGGCGCCCTGGCCGGTCGTCGAAGCGGCCACCCGGCAGGTGATGGCCCGCGGCGGCTCCGACGGGACCGGGACCGGGCACGTGTTCAACCTCGGGCATGGCGTGCTCCCCGAGGCCGATGTCGGGATCCTGGCCGCGGTCGTCGACCTCGTGCACGCCGAGAGCACCCGGGGATGAGCGATCCGAGCGCACCGGTCGGGGTTCTCGTCATGGCGCACGGAACCCCGGAGAGTCCCGCCGACATCGCGCCCTTCTACACGCGGATCCGCCGGGGCCGCCCGCCCTCGCCCGAACAACTGTCCGAACTGGAACGGCGGTACGCCGCCATCGGCGGCACCTCGCCCCTGAACCAGGTGACGGCCGCACAGGTGGCCGGCCTCACCGCGGCGCTCACGCAGCGAGCCGGCGATCGCTTCACCGTCGCCTTCGGAGCCAAGCACACCGCCCCGTTCATTGAAGACGCCGCCCTCGGATTGCGCGCCGGCCGACGCGACGTCATCGGCCTGGTGTTGACGCCGCACGGATCGACCATGGGCTCGCAGGAGTACTTCGAGCGGGCCGAGGCCGCGCTCGGGCCGCAGTGTCGTTTCCATGCCGTGCCGCCCTGGTACGCCGAGCCCGGTTTCGTGGCATTGATGGCCGCTCGAGTCAACGAGGCCCTGGCGGCACTCGCTCCGCCCTCCGAAAGCGCGCGGTACCCGGTCATCTTCACCGCCCATTCACTGCCCGAGCGGGTGCGGTCGATGGGCGACACCTACCCCGAGCAGCTGGAGACATCGGCTCGCCTGGTGGCCCAGGCCGCCGGCCTCTCCCGCTGGCTGGTGGCCTGGCAGAGCGCGGGCCGCACACCCGAACCATGGCTCGGCCCCGACGTGCGCGAGGTGGTGGGTCAATTGGGTCGTACGGGTCACACCGATGGCGTGGTGGTCTGCCCCATCGGATTCGTGGCCGACCACCTGGAAATCCTCTACGACATCGATATCGAGCTGGCCGACGTGGCGCGGCGCGCGGGCCTGCGCTTCGCCCGCACCGCATCACTCAACGACGACAGCGCCTTCATGGGTGTCCTGGCCGACGCGGTCTGCACCACCGCGGCGCGGTGTGAATGAGGGGATGCCCGTGACACGCGTCGCCGTCATCGGCGGAGGGATCAGCGGGTTGGTGGCGGCCTGGGAGTTGACGGGCGGCGACGGCGGCCCGAGGCCCGAGGCGCCCCAGATCACCCTGGTCGAATCATCAGCCCGATTGGGCGGGCCCTTGCACAGTGAGACGTTTGGGGGCGGCGTGGTCGATCTCGGCCCAGATGGATTTCTCGGTCGCCGACCCGAAGCGCTCGATCTCTGCCACGCGGTCGGACTCGGCGAATCGCTCGTGCCCATCGGCGGCCGGGGGGCCGGGGTCTGGGCGCGTGGGCGGGTACGCCCGCTTCCCGAAGGGCTGGCGCTGGGCGTCCCATCCCGGTTCTGGCCGTCGGCGCGTTCTGGCATTCTCGGACTGCGCGGCGTGGCCGGACTGGCCCGGGACGCTCTCCTGCCCCGGCCCGACCTGCGTGGGCCCATCGGCGACCGGTCGGTGGGACCACTGGTGGCCCACAAGCTGGGGCGGCGGGTAGTCGACCGGCTGGTGGATCCCCTCATCGGGGGCATTCACGCCGGCTCGGTCGACGACATGTCAACCACAGCTACCTTCCCGCCGCTGCTGGCGGCGGCCCAACGACGGGGCAGTCTCATGCGGGCTCTCCGAGCTGAGGTTCCCGCCCCAGGTGCCGATGCACCCCCACTGTTCTGGGCGCTGGACGGTGGCATGTCGTCGTTGGTGACCCGGCTCGGCGCCGCCCTCGTCGCCCGGGGGGTCGCCGTCCATCTGGCGCACCCGATCGACGCCCTGGAACGGCGGGGCACCTCCTGGGCCGTAAGACATGGAGATCAGGTCCTCGAAGCCGACGGTGTCGTGATCGCCACCCCTGCCCCCATCGCCGCCCGCCTGCTGCAGCCACACGACGACGAACTCGGTGGGCTCCTGGGCGGCATCGACTATGCCTCGGTTGCCCTGGTGACGTTACGGGTGGCGGATGACTCGGTGACCACGCCGCTGACCGGTACCGGCTTTCTGGTACCGCGACGGAGCGCCGGGCGGCGCGACGACCAGTGGGCCGTCACGGCGTGCACCTACCTCTCGCAGAAATGGCCGCATCTGGCCCGACCCGGGGAACACCTCGTACGGGCCTCGCTGGGTCGCTTCGGCGATGACCGGGCCGGCGCCTGGACCGACGCCGAGGTGATCGAGCGGGTCTGGGACGAGCTCGGTGCGCTGGTCGGATTGTCCGGTGCCCCGATGGAAGCACGGGTCACCCGCTGGCCGTTGGCCTTCCCGCAGTACCGCGTGCACCACTTGCTACGGACCACCGGTATCGAAGCGGCCGTGGCCCGACTCGGCGGCGTGGGCGTGGCCGGGTCGGCCTATCGCGGCGTGGGCATCCCCGCCTGCATTGCCAGCGGAAGGGCCGCCTCGCACGCGGTCATGCTCGCACCCCCGACGTGAGCGGCGCGACACGCCGTGGCCGGATCCTGCTGCCGTCTTTGGCCTCCGGACTCCTCCTGGCCCTTTCCCTCCCCCCGTGGGGGTGGTGGCCCCTGGGTCTCGCCGGCGCCGGGCTGCTCTACTGGCGTCTGGCCGCTCTTCCCTGGCCGGCGCGACTGTGGTCAGGGTGGTGGGCCGGTATCGGCTGCTTCGCCCTGGGGCTCATGTGGGCCCGGGCGTTCAATTGGTACGGCGCACTCGTGCTCATCCTGGTCGAAGCCCTCTTCATGGCCGCGGCGGCGGGACTCACCCCCCCACGGCGCGGTCGCGCCCCCGCCTATGTGGCCGTCTTCACCCTGACCGAGGCCGCCCGCATGACGTGGCCCTTCGGCGGGCTCCCCCTGGGCGGCGTGTTTCTGGGTCAGGCCGATGGGCCCTTGTTGCCCCTGGCCCGGTTGGGCGGGCCCTTGCTCCTCACGGCCGCGGTATGGGCGGGCGGTGTCGGCGTCGCCACGTTCGTCTGCGGCATGGATCGGGTGCGCGTCCGGGGTGCGATCATCCTGGTCGGCCTGGCCGTGCTGGTTCTGGTCGGTGCCGTGGCGCCCGATGGTGGCCCGCCCGTGCGATCCATCTCGGTCGCGCTGGTCCAGGGGGGTGGGCGTCGCGGTCTCAACCAGGAAGAAGTGCCGCCGGCGATAGTGTTCACGGCCCAACTGGCCGCCAACTTCCAAGTCGGACGTCACCGTCCTTCGCCCTCCCTGGTGCTGTGGCCCGAGGATGTCATCGCCCTGTCTGGATCCCTGGCCGGTTCGCGTCAAGCGGTGACCATGAGCCGGATCGCCCGGCATCTGCGGACCACGCTGGTGGCCGGAGTGACCGAGCCGGTGTCTCCGACGGCGTTTCGCAATGAGATCGTGGCCTGGGGGCCCACCGGCCACATCGTGGCGACGTTCGAGAAGGTGCACCGGGTCCCCTTCGGCGAGTACGTCCCCTTCCGCTCGTTCATCTCCCACCTGGCCGACCTGTCCCAAGTACCGCTGGACGCCGTGCCGGGTCACGGCACCGGGCTCATGCGCACGCCGGCCGGACCGCTGGGGACCCTCGTCTCGTTCGAGGTGTTCTACGCCAGTCGCAGCCGCACCTCGGTGCGAGCCGGCGCGGAGCTGCTCGTCGTCCCGACCAACACCTCGTCCTACGCCACGGCCCAGATCCCGACCCAGGAGGTGGCCGCCGATGCGGTGCAAGCAGTCGAGACGGGTCGCGATCTGGTTCAGGCCGCTCCGACGGGGTACAGCACCATGGTCAACCAGGTGGGAACGGTGGTGCAGCGTTCGGTGTTAGGCCAGCCGGCTGTGGTGAGCGCCACCGCGGCCCTGCGCCGGGGATTCACCGTCTACGACCATCTCGGTGACCTCCCGGTGCTGCTGTTGGCCCTGGTGGCCCTCGCCGCCGGCTGGCGTCGCCAGCGCCGTGCCGCCCGTCATTCGTAGTACCCCGAATGGATGTAGACGCAGGGAATGTTCGCCGCCACGAACATGGCGTGGTTCGACGGGTCATCTTCGAGGGCCAGGCGCAGATTGAAGCCGCGTTGCCGCAGATCCACCACCACCTGTTGCTTGAACGATGTCACCTGCGCGTAGTCACCCCGGTCACGCATCACCAGGAGATCCCATCGCAGCCCGTAACGCTGCAACCAAGCCAGCGTCTGCGGTTGCACGCGCAGCGGGCGTCCGGTCAACAGGATCACCGCCAGGGACGAGTCCAAGAGCTCCAGGAGCCGGGCCACTTCCTCAATGACGGGATCGTCGCCACAGGCCTCGAAAAAGGCCGACCAGTCGCGGTTCCCCTGCTCAATGAAGTGTTGTCGACCGGCGGCGTCGGACAGGACCCCGTCGATGTCGAAGATGACCGCGTCGCCCCATTGACGGGCCGGGCCATCGACTTCCTTCCATCGCCAATTGGGCTTGACCTGCTCTGTTGTGCTCATTCGGCCCGAGCCAGACCGAGGCAGAGGTGGCGAGACACGATTGATCAGCCTATCGGGCAGGTGCCGTTCCCACGACTGGGCCACCATGAGCTCTCCGGGCGGACTTCGACCCCCCATTGGTGACACGATGGACGCTGCATGACCGTGGAAGCCGCCGTTGAGGACAGCGATGCATTGGCGACACGGCCCGATGCCGGGGTGTCGGTCGACGTCGCCCTCGGAAGGCGGGTCATGGTCGTGGGCGACCTCCTGCTCCCCTCCATACCCTCAGCGAGCTCGTTGGCGGCCTGTCGCGACATCGCCCAGACACTGTCCGAATGGCAGGGCCCCGGCATCGTCGTGGTCTGTGGCCAACTGGTGGCCACCGGGTGCCCCGGGGCACCTGGCCCGGCCGAGGTCCTTTCCCTCCACCGTGACCTGACCGCGGCCTTCACGTCCTTCGCCGCCCGGCCCGAGACGCAGATCATGGTGGTCCTGCCGGAGGCGGCGGAGCACGGTGAACTGGTCGACGCGCTCACCAAGCTCGGTGTGGTGGTGCATCCCGCCATTGACTTTCAGTGCGTGACCGGCGCCGGGATGCGCACGGTACTGGTGCGCGCCGGCACGCAACGACCCGACCTGGCGCAACCGGTTGACGTCGCACCCGATGACGAGCGGCCGTGGCTCGTCGGGATGGAGCGCCTGGACGACCCGCGCCAGGCTCGTCGATTCGTCACCTCCCGCCTGCTCTACCGCCGGCTCAGGCGCTATCTGTGGGTCCCACCGCTCGTGTTGGCCGCCATCGCCCTGCTCCTCCGCCTCGAATCGGTGGTGGATGGACTGGGCCACGTGTTCCACTCCCCTCGTCAACAGCGGGCGCTGGAACATGCCTACGCGGCGAGCTGGTTCTCCCGCTTCCTGGTCACCGTCCTCCTGGCCTTCGCCCTGTTGGCCGTGTTGGGCGTGGTCGTCGCCCTCACCTCCCGTGGTATCTGGCGCGCCCTCGGTGGTGGGGATCTCGACTCAGCCTGGGCATCGGGAGGCGGGCGCCCCCAGGGGACCCAGCCCACCGCGTCCTCCCTGATCAACGTCGGAGCACTGGGTGCCCTGGACGCCACCCGGCTGGCCATCGAGGGTGGGGCCAGCGGCCTGGTCGCCGGGGGTGCGCTGGTCCCCGAACTCACCCACCTCGATACCGGGTTCTTCGCCTGCCCGGGGGCCACCTCCGAGCTGGTGCACGAGCATCGCGGGCGGTTCGGTCTCCCACCGACCTTTCTGCACCACCGCCAGTCGGCCACCTTGGAGATCGAGACGGGAGCCGACCTGCACGTCCGCCTCATGCAGGCCGAGGTCGATCTGCCCTTGGCCACGCTGGGCGAGCGCCTGATCACCAGCGACACCATCGTCAAGGGCCGCACCCACGCCGCCGAACTCCACCCGGAACTGGTGGCCAGCTGGCCGGGCGGTGCCTCGTGGCCGCCGGCGCCCGAAGTGGCGGCGGACCGCATCCGGGTGCGCCGGATCCGCCGGCTGGCCGCCACTGCGCTCTTCGTGGCCGGTTTGATCGACCTGCTCTCGGCCTTCACCGAGCCTCTGCGTGACCACCTGCACCTGATTCAGGAATATCTCCCCATCGGCGTGGCCCAAGCGGCGGGTGCCCTGGTGGCGCTGTCGGGGATCGGGATGGTCATGCTGTCGCGCGGCGTCCTTCGGGGTCAGCGTCGCTCCTGGATGATGGCGGTGGCCCTCCTCGCCACCACGCTGGCCCTGCACCTCGTCCACACCCTCGACGTCGTCGACTTGCTCGTGGGTGCGGCGGTACTGGTCCTCTTCATCGTCCAGCGTGAACGGTTCCGGGCCCAGACCGAGCAGGGCACGATCGTCTCCGCCGTCCTGATTCTGCTCATCGGCGGGGTGACGGCCACGTTGGGAGCCTTCGTCGGGGTGGAGGTGGCCGGGCGCGTGCACCACTATCCGCTGCCCGGATGGCCCGACGTCCTCTTGGGGTCGGTCGAACGCCTCATCGGGGTGCAGTCGATCGCCTTTCCCCCCCACATCAACCGCTACGCGTCGTGGAGCCTGCTGGCCGTGGGAATCACGTTGGTCGTCTTCGCCCTGTACGTGCTGACCCGCCCCGTGGTGGATCGCCGAATCCTCACCGGCCGCGGCACGGTCGGTCGCCGGGCCGCCGAGATCCGGGCCCGCGACATTGTGCGCCGCCACGGCACCGGGACCCTCGACTACTTCGCCCTGCGCGATGACAAACAGTGGTTCTTCCACCGCGACTCCATGGTGGCCTACGCCATCCTCGGTGGGGTGTGCCTGGTCTCGCCCGATCCCATCGGCCCGTTCTCCGAGCGGGCCCACGTGTGGGACGCCTTCCGCCGCTACGTCGACCGCCACGGGTGGGGACTGGGCGTCATGGGTGCCGGTGAGGAATGGCTCCCCACCTACCAGGCCTCCGGTATGCGCTTCCTCTACATCGGCGATGAAGCAGTGGTGGACCCACGTCAGTTCTCACTCGAGGGCGGCAAGATGAAGGGGTTGCGCCAAGCGGTCAATCGTGTGGCCCGCTACGGCTACACGGTCCGTTTCCTGGACCCGGCCAAGTTGGCCCCCGAGGACGCGGCCCGTCTGGTCGAGCTCATGGCGAAGAACCGGCGGGGTGAGCAGGAGCGTGGGTTCTCCATGATGTTGGGCCGGCTCTTCGATGCGCGCGACAGCGGCCTCCTTCTCACGCTGGTCGAAGGGCCCGACGGGAGCCCGGTGGCCATGTGCCAGTTCGTGCCGTCACCGGCCATCGGTGGGTACTCCCTCGACCTCATGCGGCGAGATCCCGACGAACACCCCAATGGATTGCTCGATTTCGCTCTGTGCTCGACCATCGCCCACCTGAAGGAGATCGGCATGAAGGGCCTGAGTCTCAACTTCGCCGCCCTCCGGTCCGTGCTCGATGGTGAATCGGGCGACGGCGTCACCCAGCGGGTCGAACGCTGGGCCCTGCGGCGCCTCTCGGGAGTGCTGCAGATCGAGACGCTGTGGCGCTTCAACGCCAAGTACGAACCGACCTGGCTCCCCCGCTACATCGTCTTCGACTCCGCCGAGCAATTCGTCCCGGTGGTCGTCCAGATCATGCGCGCCGAGTCCCTGACCGAGGTGCCGGTCATCGGCCGCCTCCTCACCAGCGGCGTGGCCAAACGATCCGGGCCGGCTGTGCCCGAAGAAGTGCTGGCGGTCATGGACGACGTTGACCGCACCGATGGGGCCCTCGAGGCCGAGAAGGCAAGCCCTGTGGGTCCGGGGAGTTAGACGAGTTCGACTCGGCCCGGACCAACCTGAGCTTGAGGCCGCTCAGCCGTTGAACGTGCCGTTCGCCTGGTCGCTCGACAGCGTGGACTCGAAGGTCGCCTCGGTGGTGGACCCGTTGAGGTCCAGGGCGTTGTGCTGGTTATTGCCGCTCGCTCCACCGGAGACGAAGACCACCGGGAAGACGTAGGAGGCCCACAGGGAGAGCCAACCGGCCGGACCGTTGTATGGCTGCCCAGCCTGTCCGGCATCACCGAACGGCGCCGACCACATGAAGTCATTCACCGTCTGCATCCACAGTTGGTTGTCCACCTCGAGCCGTCCGGCACCGACGTCGTTCATCACTGCGCCCTGGTAGGCCGAATCACCCTCGCCGGTCGCCTCGCAGGCGTAGAAGACGTCGCAGGTGCTCGGATCGCTCGCAACCAACGTGCCGCCGTTGGCGCCCGATGAGAACGAGAACTGCCAGGCGGACGGGGTCAGGGCGGCCAGCTGAGCCCACGTGGCCGAGGACCCCCCGAGGTCGGCCTGAGCGGTGGACACGAAGTCGACCGCGCTGTACCCGTCGTTGACGAGAGAGGGGGTGACCGCCGCCAGGAAGCTCTCATTGTCGCCCGTCACCGTGAGGAGGATCGGATTCGCCGGTAAGGCGACCGTGTGGCCCTCGGCCCAGTTGACGTAGTCGGCGGCCGCAATGGTGTGGTCGCCGGCGGCCTGAAGATAGGCCAGCTCGGCCTGAACCTGGGTCGGTGTCATGGTCGTGGAGTCCATGGAGATCACCGGGATGGCCGCCACGGGATTGGTGCTCGTCGGCGGTGGCGGCGGCACGGTGACCGTGTCGGGACTCGACGTCGCCGACGTGTAGTTCTGGTCCCCGCCGTAGGCGGCGGAGACGACATAGGTTCCGGGCGCGGACACCGTGATGGCACAGGTGGCCGTCCCGGCGTTCAAGGCCGAGGTCGAGGTGGTACACGCGGTGGCACCCGCCGTCCCGCTCACCGACCAGGTGACGGTGCCCGTCGGCGCAGCGGACCCCGAGGGGCCGGCCAGCGTGGCGGTGAAGGACACCGATTGACCCGCCGTCGCCGAGCCCGACCCGCTGGAGTCAGTGACCACATCGGTCGGCGAGGCCAGCACCGGCGCGGTGTGCGTCAACGTGAAGTCGCCGGCGGCGATGCCCGACGTCAACATGCTCTCGAAGTTGCTCTCGGTCATCCAACCCTTGGCGTCGAGGCGGAAACGCTCGTTCTGTACGCCGTTACGGAAGGCATCTTCGACGAAGGCGACCGGGTAGTTCTGCGCGGTCCACGACGTGAGCCAACCGGCTGGCCCGTCGTACGGCTGGGGAGTGCAGCCGGTCTGAGTGCACGCCGTGTACCCGTCGTTGGAGTAGGGGACGACCCACACACCGGCCGTGAACCGCCCTGCACCCAGCTTGGAGATGATGTCGGATTGGCCGGCGGACAGGTCCGACTGGACGCGCGCCTCGTAGGCGGCGTCGGTCTCTCCGGGGACCTTGCAGGCATAGAAGGCGGTGCAGTTCGGGTCGTAGGTCTGGACGAAGTGTCCACCGGTGCCCGACTCCACGATGAAGTTGTAGACCGAGGGCGACAGGGCGGCCAGCTGAGCCCACGTGGCGTCCCAGTTTCCGTCCTGATTGGCACCGGGGCATCCGGACTCATAGGCGGGCTCTGTGCACACCCCTCCCGCACCATCGGCGAAGCCAGTCACCACGGCCACCGCCATGGTGAAGCCGTCAGCCTTGAGGATCGGCTGTGCCCCGGCCAAGAAGGACTCGATCCCGTTGTCCGCCACCAGAAGGATGGGATTCGTCGGCAGGAGGGTCTGGGAGCCTTCGGTCCATGCCTGGTACTGGGCCGGGGTCACCGTGTGGTAGCCCTGGCTCACCAGGTAGGACAGTTCTGCGGTGAGCTGTGCCGTGCTCACGCTTTCCTCATCGGGCCCATTGCACACCGCCACGGTGCTCGCGCACCCGTTGTTCAGTTCGTGCCAGTCCACGACGGGAATCGAGGTCGGCACCGCGCCGGCCACCGTGA
>Ga0208220_1000440_pt1 | contig 17547 bp, 11 predicted proteins | sample NGESurdeep092012_9_FD_184484 | JGI IMG/M metagenome (GOLD analysis project Ga0208220, IMG submission 184484) | Arctic peat soil microbial communities from Barrow, Alaska - NGEE Surface sample F53-1 deep-092012 (SPAdes) | ecosystem: Environmental > Terrestrial > Soil > Wetlands > Peat ... | reverse complement strand
CCGCTCCATCTCGGAGCCGGAATAGCTTCGGCTGGGTTCCAAATCCTAGCGTCGCGTTCCCGCCCCGGTTTTCTAAAGCGGACAGATCATGTGTGCATTGGACCGGACAGATCGTATGTTAACGACAGCCACCGAAGAAGCCACTTGACTCAGAACAAGAGTGAGTGGTAGAGTTCCCGCTTGAGAACGTTTCCGGGATCGTTTCGCCACCTTCGAACCGAGGATCGGACCTGCTCGCTAGCTCCCATGGCTCATAACATCTCAAAACTCTGCGGACGAAGACCGCAGCCAGACTTCGATTATTACAAGCCGGCTCGCTTCGATATGTGGACGTGCCACAGATGATTGGTGCGGCGCGTGTTGATCACTGCTCTGGACATTCGCGGACGGCGATTGATTTCACCACAGCGGAAACAGTCTTGCAAGTGAGCGCGTTTTCTTTATGAGCATCGGCCCCCCGGGGCGCCCAGCGGATCGGCGATGAGAATAAGCTTGGAGAGTAATCTTGAAAACATGCGGCATTAGAATTGTTGTGATCGCTGCTGCACTTTCGGCGGCGCCGCTTGCTTGCGGTCAAGCCGAACCTCGATACGTGGCGCCCATCCTGCAGCAGGAACTGCAGCCGCCTTCCGTCACCGAATACGAATTGCGCCAGTATCTCTCGAAACACATTCCGCCACTGCGCGTCCCACGAACCGCGGCCGAATGGCAAGCGGAGTCAGAGCGCATCCGGAAGCGCATCCTCGCAGACATCATTTATCACGGATGGCCAAAGGAATGGGTGGAGTCCGGGCCACGCGCCGAAGATCTGGGCGAGATTCCTGTTGCACCAGGCAGTGGCTATCACATGCGTAAGATCCGGTACGAAATCGTGCCGGGAATGCATTCTACAGCCATACTCTACGAACCGGAAAAAATCGTCGGCAGGATTCCAGCGGTGCTCAACGTGAACGGGCATGTTATGGCGCCCGGGAAAGCGATCGCGTTCAAACAGCGACGCTGCATCAACTATGCTCGGCGCGGGATGCTGGCGTTGAGCGTGGAATGGTTTGCTTGCGGTGAGTTGGCCGCTCCGGAGAATAATCACGATTACGCGGCCTATCTCGATCTGGCGGGTGCGAGCGGCGTCGGGCTGTTCTATCTCGCGATGCGAAAAGCCCTCGATTACCTCTACACGCTGCCCAACGTGGACCGCTCACGAATCGGAATGACGGGCCTCTCGGGTGGCGGGTGGCAGACGATTATGCTGAGCGCTCTTGATGCAAGAGTCGCGGTCGCCGTGCCAGTGGCCGGCTACGGTTCGCTCGAGTCGAACGTGGTGTTACCACAGGACACGTCCGAAGTCGAGGAAGATGCGACGGATCTCCGCGCGGAACAGGATTATACGCACTTGACGGCAATGCGGGCGCCGAGGCCGACATTGTTGCTCTACAACGCCGAGGACGACTGTTGTTTCCGCGCACCCTTTGTGAAGCCGTACATTTACGAAGCGGTCAAGCCGTTCTTTGATCTCATGGGCGCTCCCGAGGCCTTCGCATGGCACGAAAACACGAATCCCGGCACACACAATTATCAGCGGGAGAATCGCGAGAAATCATATACTTTCTTCTCCGAGAATTTTCATTTGCCCGTCGTGAAGGACGAGATCTCGATGGACGGAGACGTGAAGACCGTCGAGGAACTTACGGTCGGGATTCCCGTCAACGATCTGACGATTCTCGGGCTGGCTCGGCAAATGGCGGCTACGATTCGGCGAACGCCAGCTCCCGTGGCTGCACAACGCGCCAGACTCGAATCGACGATCCGATACAAAGCGCTTAGCGTACAACAGCCGTGGTTGCTCGCCAACACAAACAACAAAGGCGTGGAGACGCATTCATACCGGCTCGGGATGTCGGATGGTTTGAGTGCGATGGCAGTCTGGCTGAAAGCCCTCGATGATCCACCGAACGCTCCCATTACGGTTCTGCTACACGATGGGGGCTTCAAAGAGCTGAAGGAACCCGCGTCCGAACACGTGAATCGCGGTGAGCAGGTGCTCGCGATAGACGTGCTTTTCACCGGTTCCGCTTGCCCTCGCAAGCCCAGCCCCGCCGATTATGCTCTTCTGCTCACCTCCGTAGGCGAGCGGCCGATGGGCATTGAAGCGGGACAATTGATCGCGGCTGCGCAGTGGCTGCAGGATAGGTCGAAATCCCGGTCGATCCGGCTGGAGACCTACGGGATTCGGAGCCAGCTAGCCGCGCTGCTCGCGACCGCTCTCAAGCCTGGACTCTTTTCCGAACTGCTGGTCCACGATGGCATGAGCAGCCTTCAGCGTCTCTTCGACGCTCCTGTGAAATACCGCACATCGGCCGACTTGTTCTGCCGTGACCTTTACAAGGAATTCGATATCGACGCGATCGGCGCGCTCGCCGCTCCGACCAGAATCAGGACCGCAAACAAATAACCTTGTCCACGATGGCGTTCCCGTACCATCCTCTCTTACGATCCGAACAGGCGCCGCTGCCTCAGTGGGCGCAGTTCGGCAATTTCGTTTTCATGGGATTGGACGGTGGGCCACTCGAAGTAGAGAAGGGAATTCGCACCGGCTGGCCCGGATTTACTCGCGATGATCCCCAAGGCATCATGCGCGCGATCCATGACTTCTACCGGCCGGAAAATGTGGAGATTCCGCTCGCCGCGGGTGCGAACTGGGTCTATCTCACCTGGACAAATGGATGGTCAAAGCAGCGCGAGCGCCGCGACCAGTGGCCGCGCGCTCGTCGCTTTCTCGAGGAATGCAGGAAGCACGGCATCCGCTGCTCGGCGTACATTTCGGGAGCGAACATGTTCTGGCAGGACTATCTAGAGCAGATTCCGGAATCCAAAAAGTGGATCGACGCACCGGAGCCTTCTGCAATTCGCCACTATAGCGGCCAGCTATATCGGGTGATGGCGAACATCCGGCTTCGCGAGTGGCGCGACCAAATCAGGGAGTCCATTGACGAGGCTCTGGACGCCGGCTTTGAAGGCTTCTGGGTGGACAACCTGTTCTGGTGGCACGGAGAGAGCCTGGTGGCCGATTTCCTTGCCGAGATGCGCGCGCACGCGGCGCGCAAGCGAAGCGATGTGGTGTGGCACGTGAACGTGAACACCGGCATCTGCGATTGGGGACGTGTAGGCAACATTGTAGGCACCGAGGACGGCAAGGCCCCTCACTTTGTCCGCGAAGATGAACCACCGGTGGATGGCAATCTCGGGTTGTTGTCGCTGGTGTCCGGGCTGAGGGAGGGCTGGCGCTCCGCCATCATGGAGCACTACGGCAACGATCTTCCACCAGAGATCCGGCAACTTATTATCGCGGAGTGCTGGATGTGGCATACCGGTGCCACGTGGTTTCCAGATAGCTATTTGTTGCCGACACAGTGGCATCGACGCGAACCGGCGGCGTGGCGGGTTCTCACTGCAATGGGGACGTATAACCGGCATTTCCTGAAGTACCGCGAGTACTTCGAGGGAGGGTCTTCCCTTGCGACCGTCGGAGTAATTGGCGTGTCTAGGCCGCCGGGTGAGAGACTAGCCGATCAGAAAGCAGCTGTGCAGCTGCAGGCCGGATTAGTCAAGCTGTTGAACGAGCTGGCGTCGCGAAATCTGCAGCTGGAGGTTCTCTTCGGAGATCGGTTAAACCTCGCATCAATGCGGCAATTCCAGTTGCTGATAGTGGACGGTCACGACTCCGTTCCAGCAACGGTTGCCACTGAATTGGCGCGCTATAGCCAAGGAGGGGGTACGATCATGGATGCGCGGGCGCCCGGAGTTAGTCGGCGATCATTCTGCGAAGATGTGGTCCGGCGTGATGTCAATTCGACTGTACAGGCGAATGCTCCGCGCGAAGTGGTGTGGCGCGCTGTACGCCGCGCGGACACCATGACAGTACAGTTGGTCAATTACTCGACGCGGCCGCTCGCTCCTTTTGCGCTCCGGATACGCGGAGCGCCGCGATCGGCGGAAGCGTTGATCCCGGAAGTTGGTGGCCCACGAACCCTGGGGGTTAGGCAGGAAGGTTTGATCGCGAAGGTGACCGTTCCGGACTTTCCGATTCACTGCCTGATCCGATTTCAGCTTTGATGCACGCCGCTCCTCACCTTCGATGGTGGATCGCAGGCCTGCTGTTCGCCGCTAGCGTCATTAATTACATTGATCGGCAGACATTTGCCGCTCTGGCGCCGATTTTGAAATCGGAATACCACTGGACTAACACCGATTTCGCAAGCATCCTGATTGCGTTTCGGATTTCGTACACCATCATGCAATCGGTGGGCGGCCGAATACTGGATCGATTGGGAACACGACGAGGTCTCGGTCTCGCTGTCACATTCTACTCGGTTGTTGCGATGCTGACCGCATTTGCGCAGGGCTTGAACGGATTCCGTTTCTTCCGGTTCTTGCTGGGTGCGGGCGAAGGTCCGAACTTTCCCGCCGCTACCAAGGCTGTATCGGAGTGGTTTTCCGGCAAGGAGAGGGCATGGGCCGTAGCGATGTTCGACAGCGGGACTTCGATTGGCGGAGCCGTCGCGCCATTTCTGGCACTATTTGCGTACCGGCAGTTTCACAGTTGGCGTCCCGTGTTCCTTTTGACTGGATCGTTGGGTCTGGTTTGGATGGCCGCATGGTGGAGGTTGTACCCCGTTCCGTCCGGGCGCTCGGACACGGCGGCCGCCGTGCGCTCGACCACTGAATACGTTGGATGGACTGCGCTGCTGCGGTTCCGGCAAACGTGGGGATTGGTATTGGGGCGCTTTTTGCTCGATCCTTACTGGTTTCTGGTCTCCGACTGGTTCGCCATTTACCTTCTCAGCAACGGATATCAATTGGAGCAAAGCATTCTCGGATACTGGGTTCCGTTTCTCGCAGCAGACTTGGGCAACTTCTTCGGAGGAGGACTGTCCAGCTACTGGATTAGTCGGGGATGGACAGTGGGAGCGGCTCGCCGCGGCGTGCTCCTGATCTTTGGTCCGAGCATGCTGGTCCTCTCAGCGGCCCTATTCACCAAGAACTATGTGAGTACCGTACTGCTGTTCGGGTATGCGTCGTTCGCGTATGCCGCCTGCTCAACTATGTTTCTGTCATTGCCGGCTGATATGTTTCAGGCGCGGGTGGTCGGATCAGTCAGCGGGCTCGCCGGTACGGGCGCGGGTTGCGGCACACTCATTTCCACTTACTGGATTGGCCGGATTACCGATAAGTACTCGTTTCAGCCTGTAGTTCTTGCGGCCTCGTTAGTACCTTGTCTGGCAACCGCAGCTTTCGTCATTCTCGTTCGACGACGCAGGAGTGATTCGGACCAGACGATCTTTTCGGATGCTTAGTGGGATCTGATGCAAGTCAGCTTGTTCGAGGATACCCTGTCTTCGTAGAATTCCGAGGCATTCTGAAAAGGCAGGTGGATTCCCGGATGACTAATTCGGTCGGAAGGACGTGGCGAACCGCTGGCCGGCTTCGATCCGCCATCTTCTGGAACAGAAGCTCCGCCATCTCGGTGCCTACTTCATGGCGCGGTACATGGATTGTGGTCAAGGCCGGGTGTACGAACTTGATTTCATCGATGTCGTCGAACCCCACTAAGCTGATCTCCTCCGGCACACGAATGCCGTGGCGCTTTAAGCCGGACATAATGCCCAGCGCAATTTCATCGTCCCCTGCAACGATGGCCGTCGGACGCGTGGGGAGAGAGGCGATCTGGTCGGCGCACCCTATTCCATACTCGAACACCGTGCCGCGAATCGGGCCGCCCAACGACTTCGGTTCGAGGCCGTGCTCACGCATCGCCGCCGAGTACCCGCGAAAGCAGCGGCGATACCAAGTGAGACCAAGATCCGCCGTCAGCCAGATATCCGTATGACCTAGCTCCAGCAAATATTCCGTGGCTTTGCGAGCTCCGCCTTCATTGTCAAACCAGACGGTGTCAACATCCTGCATCGCCATGCGACCAATAAGATTGTTGCCGAATAGGACAAAAGGGATGGAAAGAGATTTTACCGCGTTTACGAAATTCGGATAATTTGTTCCGGCTAAGATAACTCCATCCACGGCGCTACGCTCCCAAATCACTCGGGGCAGCGTCATTTCGCTGGTTGGGACATCTGGCGTGTAGTCATACCGGATAAAAATTACGCTGTGGGACTTAGCCCGGGCATATTCTTCCACTCCCACTAATACGCGCGAATGAAAGCGGCTCATGACGTCGCGGTTGCTCAACACGAAGCAGATTGTTTCGGTATTATCCCGGACTAGCTGCCGCGCCCGGCTGTTGGGCCGGTAGCCGAGCTGTTTCGCAACTTGAAGAACAGTGCTCCTGGTTTCGGCACCTACATCGGGGTGCTCGTTTAACACACGTGACACCGTCGAGACGCTAACGCGGGCTCGTCTCGCTACGTCCTTGATGGTGACCATTTTCTCGGGCAAACGTTTTCAAATCGTAATACGCGGGCTGGAAGATTGTCAATTCCAGGCTTGCGTAAGAAAAACGCTTGAATCTTTCATCAGAGAGGAATACAATGGCGAAGTAATATCATTGCCGGTAACGTTTCCGGAAATTTAGCGGTGCGTTGTTTTCGTCTAACAAACAGACCATGAATCGTCGTGATTTTCTTCAAACGATCGGACTCGCGGCTAGCCTTGTTCCTCAACAAGCTACCGCTGTGACCTCCGCTGATTTACCTCTTCCGGACTGGGCGCGCACCGGCCGATTCGCGTATATGGCGTTGGACGGAGGACCGCTCGAGGCTGAGAAGGGGCTGCGAAGTGGATGGGAGCACTTCACTCGCGCGGATCCGAATGGCGTCGTCAAGGCGGTCCGCGATTTGTATCGCCTGGAGAACGTGGAGATTCCCCTCGCCGCTAACGCTAACTGGGTGTATGTCACGTGGACCAACGGTTGGTCCAAGGAACGGGAGCGTCAGGAGCAGTGGCCGCTCGCGAAGCGCTTCATGGAGGAATGCCGGCGCCATAACATCCACACGTCGGTTTACATTTCCGCTGCCAATATGTTTTGGGAGGATTATCTCGAGCGCGTTCCGCAGAGTCGAACATGGATTGAGAGCGTCGAACCCTCCGCGCTGCGGCATTACGGCGGCAGCCTGTATCGCACAATGGCGAATGTACGGCTGCCCGAGTGGCGGAACGAGATCAAAACATCGATTGACGCTGCGCTGGACGCGGGCGCGGAAGGCTTCTGGATCGATAATTTGTTTTGGTGGCACGGGCGGCCGCTGTTTGAAGACTTCGTCAACGAGATGCAGCAGTACGCGGGCCGGCGGAAATCGAACTTGGTATGGCACACGAATGTGAATCGCGGCGCTTACAATTGGGCTCGCGTGGGCAACGTGGTCGGGACCGAGGACGGGCGCACCGCGAAATTTGATGAGCATGCGACGCCTGGGGTATCGGGGAATCTGGGCTTGTTGTCCTTTATTTCAGGCTTGAAGGAAGGCTGGCGGTCGGCCGAACTCGAGCATTATGGCAATGATCTGTCGGCAGATACTCGTCAATTACTGATCGCCGAGTGTTGGGCCTGGCAGGTGGGCTTCACGATCTTTCCGCCCGATCGGCTAATGCAGGCCCGTTGGCATCAGCGCGATCCCGCGGCGTGGAAGATTCTCGAGGCCATGGGGTTCTACAATCGACATCAGCTCAAGTACGCCGAGTGGTTCGGCGAGGGTGAACCGCTCGCCCGCATCGGCATTATCGGACATGCCGGGTGCATGGGCGACGATCTGGCGACGCAACGGCGCACGTCTAAGGGTCAAGGCGAATTAATCGCGCTCCTTGATTATCTTGCAGGATCGGGCCTTCAATTCGAGGTTTTGTTCGAAGATCGGCTGCGGCCAGAGGCGCTCGCGCGCTTTTCGCTCATAGCCATGATCGATCCGGAGCATGCGCCGGAAGGCGCGGCGGAAGCCCTGGCCGGATATCGAGGCGCCTTGGTTTGCCCGCCAAGCTTCGCGACTACTGCGTCGAATCGTATCGAATTGGCCGCCGAGGCTTTTGATGTGAAGCGCCGACCGCAACTTCTATTCGAAGCGCTGGCCACCAAGCAGTCCACCGCGTCTGTCCACGTGCAAGGTCCAAGAGGCGTCATTCACCGCGCTCTGCGGCAGCGCGGCGCGATCCTCGTCCACCTGGTGAACTACCACATGAAGGCCATCGAGCCGGTGACGGTGCGGCTGAGTGGATCGGCCGTGCGGGTAAGTGTGTTGGTCCCGGAAGAAAGCGGCGTGCGGCCGCTGGAGGTGCGCCACGACGGCGGCTTTACCGTGGTTACAGTCCCGCCCTTCCGAATTCATGCCGCAGTCAGATTCGAGTCACCGTTCAATCGCGGCTGAGCGGATCAGCGTCGGTGTAGCCAGATCCTTGAGCTCCGTAAGATCGAAATTTCGGAGCAGATCGAGACAGAAGAGATCCGGCGCGTCTTGGTATTCGACAGGAGCGTCCAGCAAGTGATGTAGCGACAACATTCCGTTTCGAATGATGACTTGGGTAAGTAGGTCAGGTTCCATTGCGGAGGTCACTTGTCCGATGACCTGACTTCGAATGCCGTACGTCTCCAACCGAATCGCGATTACGTTGAAACGCTGTCGAGCCCAGCGGGCGACCGCAATCAATTGGGCTGCTTCCATACCGAGCGGCCGGTCGCCCGTGGTGGCCAGCATCTGCGCAAAACGGTTGTAGGCGGGCGGCTTGGGCGCGCCTTCGCCGGTGCCAAGCACGTCAAGCGCGAGTACGAGATCCCCGCGATTGACGCCTTCCGACGCCGGTATGCCGGACTCCTTCTTGCCCTTGTCGTTCAGGACGATGGTTGCAATACGGCCGTCGCGCGCCGGTAGCGAAGACAGCGTCAGTACGTTCGCGCTCAGCCGATTCGAAAAATCGAGAATGTACGAAAATGTTTCAATGCCTTTGCCGTAGGTATTTGTCACCGGCCATGCTCGCTCGACTGAGACTGGGTAGTAGCGAAGAGTAGTACGCAGTTTGGTTCGCTCATCCCCTCTCCAGGCGGCTTTGTCGCCGCGAGCGGGAGGCGCGGCGTAGTGTATATCCGCAGCCATTTTCTTCGCCAAGCGAAGCAACGTAAGGTTGTTCGGCGGTAAACCCACCATGAGTTCTTCGGGTGTTTTCACCTGCGGGTCTACGGGTATTTCTTTCCCGGGCTCCTGCAATCCAAACTGTTCCGCGAAGAATCGGTAGCTCTGCTGCCGGTTATCGATTTGATAATTGTGGTCGCCGGGATCCGTATTCAGATACCAGCGGAACTTTCCTTCGGCTCCGAATAAACGAAATATCGGAAGAACCTGATCGTACACATACGGGCGCACCATACCCGCGCGGAAGCAGCAATCGTCCTCCGCGTTATAAATTAACAACGTGGGTCGCGGTGCGCGCATTGCTCCGTATGTCGTATAGTCGGCCACTGTCAGCATGTCGGAGGGGTTCTGCTCCGGATCTCCAACATCGCTTGCACGCTCGATCCGGGATTCGATGCCGGAGTACCCTGCCACTGGAACCGCCACCCTAATTCTCGGATCGAGTCCGCTGAGTACGATCGTCTGCGATCCGCCGCCCGAGAGTCCGGTCATCCCGATGCGCGCCCGATCGACATTCGGATGATCCCAAAGATAATCGAGGCCCTTGCGCATCTGCAGATAAAAGATTCCCGCAGCATTCGCACCCGTTAGCTCCAAATGCGCCGAGAACCAATGCGCGTTTTCGGACGTCCGGAGCTCACCGAAGCCAATCCATTCGAGATTCAAAGAAATGATTCCACGCAGCGCCTGGTTGATACAACGCTTCTGCTTCCATTCGAGGGCCTTCCCCGGTTCGTTATGACCATTCACGTTGATAATCGCCGGCATTTTGCCGCGCATCAGCTCGGGCTCGTAGAGGAGCGCTGGCGAATAGAAACCAGGGACCACTTCATAACGCAGCTTGCGAATTCGGTATCCCGGCCCGGCCGTAATAAGACCGAGATCCTCCATTTTTAGCGGGGCGTCGACCCACTCTTTTGGCCAGCCGTGGAGCAGAGTTTCGAGCATTCTCCGGCGTATGCTCTCCGATTCCTTCGTCCAGGCGTCCCGTGTTTCCGGCGTGGGCCATTTCGGTCGCTTGGCGATCAGGTAATGCCGCAATTCAGACGTGACGACGTCGGGAGACTGAAGCTGTTTTTCCAGCAACGGCTTGAGCCGTTCCGGGAGTGTCTGCCCGACGGCCAGTTGGGCAAGTAAAGCCGCCAGCGGAACGAATCGATTTCGCAGTAGTAGCGAGTCTCTCATGGGCTGTAAAAAAGCGTTCCCGCTAACGTTTCCAAAAGCATGTCACGAAGAGCGTCGAGCTGTCAAGAACATATGCTCCAGACCCTGCGTGTTTTAACGATATTGTGATCGATAACTCTTGACACCAATAACAGGCAGTGATATAAAGAAAACGTTTCCGGTAGCGGTACCGGTTTTTTCGGCCCCGCTTCGGGGAGGTGCTTCTGTTTTGGGAGCGAGCCGTGATCTGAAACCATCGATGAGTCCTCTCCCCAACGGCAAAAAAGTTCGAAGCGAATCTGAGGAGGATACATGGTCCATCAAGCAGGGTTCCCATCTTTGGGTACAAAAATCAGTCTTTTTAGCGCGCTGGCAATACTGCTCTGCGGAGTGCCATTGTTCGCGCAAGTTACCGGATCGAGCATCATCGGCGTCATCACCGATCCTAAGGAGGCGCCAATCTCCGATGCGGATGTCACGATCACTAACACGAGAACCGGAGTGAGCACCACTACTAAGACCAATACGACCGGATACTACGAGTTTCCCCCCGTGAATGCTGGCTCTTACGATCTCACCGTCCTCGTACCCGGATTCTCGCGATATGTCCGGAAGGACTTCGATCTCACCACGTCACAGCGGCTACGCGTCGATGTGCAACTGCAGATCGCCACCGCGACGCAGTCGGTCCAGGTGGAAGGTTCGCCGACCGTGATCGATACGGAAACGGCGAAGGTCGCGCACGCCGTCGAGGGCGAAGTAATTGCCAACGAACCGATCCGCGGCCGGAACTCACTGATGATCACGCGGCTGGTTCCCGGAGGCAATACGACGTTCGGAGCGGACCTGTTTTCCACTACCTTCGATACGTTTGCACCCTCTGATATCTCCTTCAACGGCACCCCAGTCCAAGGAACTTCCATCATGCTCAACGGCGTGGTCAATCAGTACGGGAACGGCCCCATGGGCTTTTCACCGCCGCCCGACTCCTTGCAGGAGGTGAATGTTCAGACCTTCGTATTGAGCGCGGAATACGGGCAGACCAGCGGCAGCGTGATTGCAATGGAGACACGCTCCGGCACTAATACCGTCCACGGAGAGCTGTACGAATTTCACGTTAACCCGGCGCTGAACGCGAATGATTTCTTCGGAAACGCGACTGGAGCCGCGAAGGCGAAAACCATTCTGAATCAGTTTGGCGGACAGTTGGCTGGCCCAGTGATCATTCCCCGCGTCTATCACGGAAAGGACCGCACGTTCATTTTCGGAAACTACGAGGGAATTCACGAATTGTTCGGATATCGCGATTTCAATACTGTCCCAACGGCTCTCGAGCGCACGGGCGACTTCAGCCAAACGACTACGGCGGCCGGCCGGCTCATCGCCATCTACAATCCATTCACAACTCGATTTGATCCGAACAACCCGAATACTCTGATTCGCTCGCCATTCCCAAACAACGTGATTCCGCCGAGCATGATTAACCCCGTGGCTAAGAATCTTTTGAATTTCTATCCTTTGCCCAATCTCCCGGGACATGCCAACAATTTTCTCTACAGCAGTGGCTACACCGAGAAATCGAAGAGCTACCTGTTCCGGGTGGACCATCAGGTAACGAGAAATAACCGGTTATCCGGTACATTTGGTTCGCTGGACAGGACCGAGGCTTACGATAACAATTTGCCGACAACCGCCACGGGTTGGAACTATGTCACCGACGACCAAATTTACGCCCTCTCCGATACGCATGTGTTCAGCCCGACCCTGATCCTGAACGTGAACGCCGGCGTGATGTGGGACCGCCAGCCTCAGGATCCCCGATCCTCTGCCGCAGATGTCCAAAGCCTTGGTTTCCCGGCGAGTTTCACGTCTCTCCTTACGGCACCCGCGCACGACTTTCCGTCCTTTTCGGGACAGGATCTCCCGACCATCGGATCGCCAACGTATCGACGATCGTTCTATACACCGGACCTTCGGGCGGGCGTGACCAAGATTGTCGGGAGCCATAGTCTCACGATGGGATACGAATACCGACTATATCGGGCGAACATCACGCAATATGTGGGAGGCGCCGGCACGTTTGTGATCAATCGCGATTGGACCCAGGGTCCGATAGCGTCTGTGTCAAGCGCGAACGCGGGCTTCAGTGCCGCCACTTTGCTGCTCGGTTTGGTCAGTACCGGCAGTGTCACGACGAACGCGAATAGCGCTGCCCAGACGCTGTACCATGCCGGATATATTCAGGACAATTGGCGTGTTCATTCGAGGCTTACTCTCAACCTGGGCCTGCGTTACGACTACGAGACCCCGACGACGGAGCGCTACAACCGCATGAATGACGGGTTCGACTTCGACACGCCAAGTCCGATTGCGGACGCAGCAGCTGCGGCGTACGCGAAGAATCCGATCCCCGAGCTGCCCGCATTGAAGGTGGTCGGTGGACTCAAGTTCGTTGGGACGAATGGCAATTCGCGGTATAACTCCATCCCGATTCACGACAACCTGATGCCTCGCTTCGGGCTTGCCTGGCAAGTACTCCCGAATCGACTGGTACTTCGGGCGGGCTACGGCTTGTTCTACATGCCGCTGCGGAACACGGTAGGTAACCAGGTGAACCAGGCGAATCAACCGATGAGTCAGCTTGGATTCAGTTCGTCGACCTCTATGGTTACTGCTCTCGGCGCTCTTCCCTTGAACACGCTGACCAATCCGTTTCCCCAGGGATTGGTGCCACCAGTCGGATCGTCGCTGGGGCTTTCTACTTTGCTCGGCCAGACGGTGACCGTTGTTGATTCGAATCTAGAACGCGGCCGCACGCACCAATTTCAGTTCGGGGGGCAGTACGAATTACCGGCCAAGACTCTTCTCGATATCGCTTATGTTGGCAGCCGAAGCAACGACCTTCAGGTGAATCGGCCCCTGAACGGGACGCCGGTCCAGTTCCTGTCTCTCGGTGATCAGATGAGCAAACAGGTGCCCAATCCCTTTTTTGGTTTGATTTCTACCGGCGCGTTGAGCTTGTCAACAGTTTCCCAAGGACAACTCCTCAACGCCTATCCACAGTACACGGGCCTGACCCTCGCCAATAGCCCGATTGGCGACACGTGGTACAACTCGCTGCAGGCAACCCTCGATAAGCGATTCCGGAACGGCTTCTCTATGTTAGGATCCTATACCTGGAGCAAGAGCATGCAGGAACTCGGGTACCTGTACTTTTCGCTTCCCCTGGAACGCGTGATCTCCCCGCTCGATCGCACTCACCGCCTCGTGGTCAGCGGGCAGTGGGATGTACCCGTCGGCAAGGGCAGGTCTTTTGGATCCGGTCTTCCTAAACCCCTGCTGTTTGTGATCGGGAATTGGGAGACGACTTTTATCGTTCAGTACGCCACCGGGCAGCCAGTGGGTGGCTGGGTCGGGGCGGTAGCGACGCGAGCGCCGCAGGATGTCTCACCGACGATCGCGAAATGGTTCGACACGGGCGCCTTCGCGCCACTACCGCCATTTACCGTGCCAACGCTTTCCAGCCGTAGCTCGCAGATTCGCGCTGATTCCACCAAAGCCGTCGACCTCACCCTCGCCAAAGAGTTCCACATTCATGACCGGCTGACGTTCCGGCTCCAAGGGCAGTTCTACAACCTCTTAAATACGCCCCAGTTTGATGTGCCGAATACCACGGTAACGAGTCCGGCGTTTGGAACCGTAACCAGTCAAGCCAATCAGCCGCGCTGGATCCAGGTTTCTGGAAAGATCGTGTTCTAACCCCGCTATGCGAGGCTGCTTTCGGGATCACAGCCTGCGATGCTGCGGAGAACGCCGCGGCCTCCATCGACCGTGATGACGGAGCCGGAGATGAATGCGGATTCGTCGCTCGCTAGAAATAACGCAGCGTTAGCTACATCGTCGGCCGTGCCCAGCCGTCGCAGAGGCTGGGCTTCCAACAGCCGCGCGTATTGTTCCGGACTCTTGCGAAGACGCGTCAGATATTCCTGTGCAAGCGGCGTCTCGATCAGCCCTGGGCAGATGATATTTGCCCGGATCCCATATGGCCCGAAATCGACCGCTAGGCTTGCTGTCATCGCTTGCAGGCCGCCCTTCGAAACGGTGTACGGAAGGAAGCCGGGAACGGTCCGGCTCGGGTGCGTCGAACCGATGCTGATAATGCTGCCTCCATGGGCTCGCATGAAGGGGAATGCGTGCTTGGCGCATAGCCAAGGTCCACGAAGATTGACGTTCATCAGGTCCTCCCATCCTTCAACAGCAAATTCCACGGGAGACGCTGATGTCTCGATGCCAGCATTGTTGACGAGCACGTCGATGCGTCGGAATCGGGCAGCCGTTTCGTTCATGCACCGCCGAACGTCGTTCTCGCGACGTACATCCACGGAAATCGCCAGCACTTGGTTGGGGCAGCCGCGGCAGCTTTCGGTGACCTGCCGGCCGCCTTCCTCGTTCGGATCGGCGATGACCACGGCGGCTCCCTCGCGCGCGAACCTGGCCACGATCGCCGCTCCAATCCCCGCCGCCCCGCCGGTGACGATTACAACTTTGTTCTTGAGTCGCATCCTAATGCTAAGTTGGGAACGTTACCAGGAATTGCTTTGCATTGTCAATAAAAGCTGCGGCCCCACAGCGTCCCACGATCTTCCACGAAATGTTATCGACAGGACGCGCGGGGCCACGTATCTGCGTGGAATCTATCCATCGCGGAAGTGGCCTTTGAGTAGTGGATCACATCGAATGGGTTTGTTCGAGCATTACAACGCGTATGAAGATTACTGACGTTGAAGCGATCGGCGTTTCAGTGCGGAGCGAGTTGAGTATTGCGGATGGCACGCAAGACGCGCTACTCATCCGCATTCACAACGATGAAGGACTTTCCGGGCTTGGCGAGGCCGATACGTCGCCGCTCATCGGTAAGGCGGTACTCGACGCCCCCGTTTCCGGAGACAAATGTCAGGGTCTACGTCAACTTCTCCTCGGCGAGAACCCGCTCGACATTGAACGTATCTGGCAGAAAATGTTCTACCATTCGTATAAATACGGCCGCATGGGAGTCGCTCTGAATGTGATGAGCGGCATCGATATGGCTCTCTGGGATCTGCTCGGCAAAGTTACCTGCCAGCCGGTCTGCCAGTTGCTTGGAGGGCCGGTTCGTGGCGAGATCGAAGCCTACTGCAGCATGTTGTTCCCGGAGGACGCCGCCGCGGTGGATGACGTTCGCGTCCAAGCTGAGCAAGCGGTGGAGAAGGGCTTTCAGGCTGTAAAGTTCGGATGGGGCGGCTTCGGGTACGATCAGCCGCGGGACGTCGCGTTGGTCCGGGCCGCGAGAGAAGCCATTGGGTCCGAGCGGCCGCTGATGATCGATGTCGGCATGCGGTGGGACGCACAAACTGCGATTGGTCGCATCCACGCGCTGCGTGAATTCGATCCTTACTGGATCGAGGAACCGTGCTACGCGGACGAGTACGAGACTTATCGAGCCATCGCTGAAGCCGCCCCTTTCACTCGCATTGTGGGTGGTGAGCAAGAGTACACAAGGTGGGGCTTCGAGCGGCTTATGGCATGGGGCGGTGTGAAGGGAATTCAACCGGACCTAGCCCGCAGCGGTGGAATCACAGAGATTCGGAAAGCGGCAGCCATCGCGCAAGTCCGCGGCGTGCCCGTTTTCCTGCACGGCTTCAGCACGAACGTGCTGCTGGCGGCGAACCTGCAGTTCATTGCGGCGACGCCGAATGCGAAGTGGCTCGAATTTGCGGCGCGAGAATCTCCGCTGCGGTGGGAGCTAACTCACGAATCGTTCGACTTGAAGGACGGAAAAGTGCAGATCCCGATGAGGCCGGGACTCGGTGTCACCCTCAATGAAGAGGTCGTAGCGAAGTACCGGGTCTTCTGAACGTGATTATTGACAGCCACACTCACATTTATTCGCCGGACGAGGTCCGGTATCCGGTCGAGCATGATTCACTGCGCCCGCCGGAACCGGCACGCTCGATCATCTCTAAAGCCGCACCCAGTAGGATGCTGTCGTTGGGGCGGCAACTCGCAACTTTTTCATTTCCCTGGTGTGAAGCCGCTGTTCAACCGAGTTGAGCACAGAGAAAGATGCCTAGCTTGGCGCCTCTCCGGGAGCGGTCTTTCCCTATTAGGCTTGACTGGCCAGCTTCGGCGGAGACGCAGCCATATTGGGCCGCAGCATCCTCGTAGACGACAGGCCTATGACAATTATGGGCATCATGCCGCCGCCTTCCGCCTGCTTCGAACGTAGCTCTCATCGACGTAGGCTCTAATAAGACATTGGGTCGCGAATAGTTTGAAGGCGCGGCGCTGGATCGAACTGGACTGGAGGGTTTGCGGCCTCTATCCGAGAGGTCTTAAGGCGACAGTGTGAAGCGAGCTCTGTGACCGGCGTTGGCCTGAAGACAAAGCAAACGGGGCGCTAACCTGTTCCGATTCGTATACAAGCCTTCCAGATATTTTGGCTAAGACATCTTTGTCTAGCACCGTGTCTAGCACTATAACCGAGGAATTTGGTGCAGTCCGGTGCAGCCTGAAGGCCTTAAGCGCTTGATTTGCTTGCACCGAGTATTCTGCAGACGTTCCGTGACCGCACTTTTAATGCGGTGCCCCCGGTCTCAATACCCGGCAGCTCAATCCGAGGAGACCGCATTCGCCAGTTTATGATTTTTTGAGCACATTCGGAGGATGTTATGTTATCGCGAAGAGACTGGTTAGTTACCGCTGGAGTTGGCGTATCAACAACCCTTTGGGGTGCCAGACGTACGGAGCTAAAGATTGGCGCCATGGACACCGTATTCCGCATGCCGGGCAATCCCGAGGCGGTTGCGATGGCGAAGAAGTTCGGGCTGGCCGGTGTACAGGTCACTATTCCCAAGTCTCAAGACGGCAGAACACTGCCGATGGAAGACGTCGGGCTACAGCGCGCCTGGAATGAAGCTTCCAAACAATACGCTGTCCCGCTTAACTCGACATGTCTCGAAATGCTCCATCAGGACTGTCTCAAAGATAACTCACGCGCGCCGGAATGGGTTCACAAAGGAATTTCAATTACTAAGAACCTGAATGCCACAGTGTTGATGCTCGTGTTTTTCGGCCAATGCCAGGTGCTTAAACGCCCAGAACTGGATTATTAATTAGTGCACAAGTAAGTGGACATAGTTTATGATGAGGTATGCGGTCGCGAGATGCTCGAAAACTGAGCCATAAGACGCTGGAAGAGATTCGCATTCGTGCGGTGGAA
>Ga0208220_1000439_pt1 | contig 17555 bp, 12 predicted proteins | sample NGESurdeep092012_9_FD_184484 | JGI IMG/M metagenome (GOLD analysis project Ga0208220, IMG submission 184484) | Arctic peat soil microbial communities from Barrow, Alaska - NGEE Surface sample F53-1 deep-092012 (SPAdes) | ecosystem: Environmental > Terrestrial > Soil > Wetlands > Peat ... | reverse complement strand
AGCGATATGCGACGATCACCGCCGCCGATGTCCGCCGCGCCGCCATGACCTACTTCCACCCCGACAACCTCGTCGAGGTCCGCATCGGGCCGCCGACCTAAACTGACAACGTCAGGCTGAGCTGCGCGAAGCACGACTGCCGCAGTCACCTTTCGCCCGAGCTCAAGGTGACGCGAACTTCGCGCACGACGTGATGCGGCGATCGCAAGGGTCGGTCGTTCGTCCTTCGACGAGCTCAGGATGACATTGCGACGCTACAACATGACATTGCGACGTTACAACGCGGTGATGCGGCGGAGGCCTTCTTCGAACTGGTCGATCGGGGCGACCCAGCTCAGGCGGAGCCAGCCTTCGAGCGAGTCGCCGAAGATCCGGCCCGGGATTGCGACCACGTTGCGCTGCTCGACGAGTTCGAGCGCCGCGGCGAGCGAGTCGTCGCTGCGCGGTAGCCGCACGCAGACGTAGAACGCGCCGTCGATCGGGACGTACTCCAAACCGCTCGCCTCGAGCCTCGCGACAACGTGCGCGCGCTGCGCGCGATACCAGGCTGATTGCTCGGTGAGCGCGCCCGGCTCGCCGAAGATCTCGTACGCGACGCGTTGCCCGAACGTGCTCGCGGTCGACGTCACCCAGGCGTGGGTCTTGACCAGCACCTCGATCGCGCCGGCAGGCGCGAGCAGCCAGCCGATGCGCATCCCGGTCAGCGCGTTCGACTTCGAGAGCGAGTTCGCCACGACCGTATACGGGTAGTAGCGCGCGATGTAACCCGGATCGTCGACGTAGGTGAGCTCGCGATAGATCTCGTCCTGCAGCACCCACACCGGTGGGCCGTCGCGCGCGAGCAACGCGGCCGCCAGCCGGCGCGCGTCCGCATCGTGCAGGACGCGGCCGGTGGGATTCGACGGCGACGCGATGACGAGCACGCGCGTCGCGGCGCCGAGCGCGTCGACGATCGCGTCGACGTCATACCGGAAAGCGTCGTCGGCACGCATCTGAACGCGCCTGCACGCGATCCCTTCGAGCTGCGCCATCTTTGCGTAGGCCGGAAACGCGGGGTCGACGACGAGCAACTCATCGGAAGCGGGGTCGAGCAACGTCTTGATCGCGACGTACACCGCCTCTTGCGAGCCGGTCGTCACGCAGACGTTGGACGCGTGCGACATCCCGGGATACGCGTAGTGCGCTGCGATGCGCTCGCGCAGCCCGATGTCGCCGGCATTGACGGTGTAGCGCAGACCCTGCTCGGCCGACCACTGCGCCGCCGCGTCGATGAACCGGCGCTGCGGCAGCAACGTCGGTTCACCCAGACCGAGATCGATCGCGCCAGGCCGTTTCTTCGAAGCGATCGCGCGAATCACCGACGGCTCGATCTCCGCTACCCTAGGATTCAAACGGCGACCTCGAAGTCCCGTAGCGCGGCGTTGAGCGACGTCTTCTGATCGGTCGACTCGCTGCGCTCGCCGATGATCAGTGCGCACGGCGTGCCGAACTCACCGGCCGGGAAGCGTTTGGGCAGCGTGCCGGGGATGACGACCGCCCGGGCCGGGATCGCCCCTTTGGTGATGACCGGTTCGCTGCCGCGCACGTCGACGATCGGCGTCGAGGCGGTCAGGATCACGCCGGCACCGAGGACGGCCTGGTGTCCGACCCGCACGCCTTCGACCACGATGCAGCGCGAGCCGACGAAGGCGCCGTCTTCGACGATGACGGGCATCGCCTGCGGCGGCTCGAGTACGCCGCCGATCCCCACCCCGCCGCTCAGGTGCACGTCCTTGCCGATCTGCGCGCACGAGCCGACGGTTGCCCACGTGTCGACCATCGTGCGGTCGTCGACGTAAGCGCCGATGTTCACGAAGCCCGGCATAAGAATCGCTCCCTTGCCCAAGTACGAGCCAAAGCGAGCGATGCCGCCCGGGACGCAGCGAGCGCCGAGCATCTTCCAATTGCGTTTCGTGGGTAACTTGTCGTAGTACGAAGGGAGACGGTAGCGTAACGTGAGCGCATCGAGCGAGCCCGCGGTCTTGGCGAACCGCTCCTCGACGATCCGCGCATTATCGAACCTTAAGAATGAGAGCAGGATCGCGCGCTTCACCCACGGGTGCACGACCCAATCATCGCCGTCGGGCTCGCACACGCGTAGCGCCCCCGTGTCGAGCGCGTCGAGAATCTCCTCGACCAGCCGGCCAGGCTTCTTCTTGATCCCGTCGGGCTTGGAGGCGAGACGCTCTTCCAACTCGACGAACCGTGCTTCCAGACTGCTTTGATCCATTTCTTCGGGAGCGTTCCCGTGCCGCAAACCGCGCTCCCGTCGGCGGGTAATGGAGGGGGCCGGAGCGGTCGGCGGATAACGCGCCTTTCCCCCAGCCATCAGGAGACGACGTGAATACCGCAGCGGACGAGCTTCGCATCAACGCAATCCGGTTTCTGGCCGTCGATGCGGTCCAGCAGGCGAATTCCGGGCACCCCGGGCTCCCGCTTGGCGCGGCCGCCGCAGCCTACGCGCTGTGGACGCGCCACCTGCGTTTCAACCCGGCCGACCCGCACTGGTTCAATCGCGACCGGTTCGTGCTCTCGGCCGGCCATGGCTCGGCGCTGCTCTACGCGCTGCTCCACCTGACCGGCTACGACCTCACCCTCGACGACCTTCGCGCGTTCCGGCAGCTGGGTAGCCGGACGCCGGGCCATCCCGAGTACCACCATACGGCCGGCGTCGAGGTGACCACCGGACCGCTCGGCCAAGGGTTCGGCAACGGGGTCGGCCTCGCCATCGCCGAGGCGCACCTGGCCGCCGCCTACAACCGCGAGCAGACGATCGTCGACCACCACACCTACGTGCTCGCCGGGGACGGCGACCTGATGGAAGGCGTCGCATCCGAAGCAGCTTCGCTGGCCGGTCACTTCGCGCTCGGTAAGCTCATCGTGCTCTACGACGACAACAAGGTCTCGCTGGCGGCCGCGACCGACGTCACCTTCACCGAGAGCGTGCGCGAGCGCTTCGAGGCGTACGGCTGGCAAACGATCGAGGTCGCGCCCGAGCAGGCCAACGACGTCGACACGATCGACCGCGCGATCGCGCAAGCGAAGGGCGACACGCTGCGCCCCACGCTCATCGCAATTCGCACGACGATCGGATACGGTTCGCCCGAAGCCGGCACGTTCAAGACGCACGGCGAGCCGCTCGGCAAGAATATGGAAGCGACGCGTAAGGCGTTGCATTGGGATTACCCGCCGTTCACGATCCCGGATGAGCCGGCCACGTTCTTCAAGGAAGTCGGTGGCCGCGGCGCCGACCTGCAAGCGGAATGGAACGAGCGCTACGGCGCGTGGAAAGGCGACCACGCGGACATGGCGGCGCAGTTCGAGCGCGCACGCGACGGCAAGCTTCCGGCCGAGCTGCCGTGGCCCGAGTTCAACGAAGAGAACGGTTCGGTCGCAACCCGCGACGCGGGCGGGACGGTGATGAACGCGATCGCCGCCGCACTACCGGAGCTCGTCGGCGGCTCGGCCGACCTCGATCCCTCGACAAAGACGTACCTCAAAGGGCAAGGCGACTTCCAGCCCGGCTCGTACGGCGGCCGCAACATCCACTACGGCGTGCGCGAGCACGCGATGGCGGCAGCCTCGAACGGGATCGCGCTGCACGGCGGCCTGCTGCCGTTCGCGGCGACGTTCTTCAACTTCGTCGACTACCTCAAGCCGGCGCTGCGCCTGGCCGCGCTCAACAAGATCCGCGAAGTCTTCGTCTTCACCCACGATTCGGTATTTCTGGGAGAGGACGGTCCGACGCACCAGCCGATCGAGCAGCTGGCGATGATCCGCGCGACGCCCAACGTGATCGACCTGCGGCCGGCGGACGCGCTCGAAACGCTCGAAGCGTGGAAGTTCGCCGTGCAGCCTGAGACCGGTCCGTCGGTGATCGTGCTCTCGCGCCAGAAGCTGCCGTTCCTGGGCGCGCGCAACGCCGACGTGGCGCGCGGCGCTTACATCCTGCGCGAACCTGACGGAACGATCGATCTGATCCTCATCGCGAGCGGCTCCGAGGTCAGCCTCGCGGTCGACGGCGCCAAGCTCCTCGCGCAACGCGGGACCAAAGCGCGCGTCGTCTCGATGCCGTCGTGGAAGCTCTTCGACGCGCAGGACGAAGCGTATCGTCACACGATCCTGCCGCCCGACATACGCGCTCGCATGTCGATCGAAGCCGGCGCGACCATCGGCTGGTCCAAGTACGTCGGCGACCGCGGCATCGCGTACGGCCTCGATCACTTCGGTACGTCGGCCCCCGCCGGAGCGATCGCCAAAGAGTACGGTTTCACCCCCGAGCACGTGGCGGACGTCGCCGCCGGCCTCCTCGCGAACGTCTGAGAAAGAGCAACATGGGAGATCAACTTCGTCAGCTGGCCGCCGTCGGGCAGAGCATCTGGCTCGACAACATTCGCCGCAGCATGTTCGCCGGGGGCGAGCTGCAACGGCTCATCGACCTCGGCCTGCGCGGGATGACGTCGAATCCGACGATCTTCGAGAAGGCGATCGGGAGCGGTTCCGACTACGACGAGCAGCTCCGCACGCTCGTCGACGAGACGGACCCGATCGCGATCTTCGAAGCGCTCGCGATTCGCGACATTCGCAGTGCCTGCGACCTCTTCGCGCCGGTATGGGAAGCGACCAAAGGGGTCGACGGATACGTCTCGCTCGAAGTGCCGCCCACGTTGGCCCATGACACGCAGGGGACGATCGCGGCCGCGCAGCGGCTGTGGACCGCCGTCGACCGGCCCAACGTGATGATCAAGATTCCGGGCACCGCCGAGGGTGTGCCGGCGATCAAGGCGTCGATCGCGGCCGGGATCAACATCAACGTCACCCTGCTGTTCTCGGTCGACCGGTACGAAGCAGCGGCGAACGCGTACGTCGAGGGTCTGCAAGAGCGTCAGTCGCGCGGCGAAGCGATCGACCGCATCGCGTCGGTCGCGTCGGTGTTCGTCTCGCGTATCGACAACGCGATCGACAAAGTGCTGCAGGCCAAGATCGCCAAGGGCGATCGTCAGGTCGAATCGCTGCTCGGCAAAGCAGCGATCGCCAGCACGAAGCTGACCTATCAGCGGTTTCTGCGCACCTTCGGGGCCGAGCGTTTCGCCGCGCTCAAGGCGGCCGGCGCGCACGTGCAGCGCCCGCTCTGGGCGTCGACCTCGACCAAGAACCCCGCCTATCCGGACCTGATGTACGTCGAGAACCTGGTCGGGCACGACACGGTCAACACGGTGCCCCCGAACACGCTCGACGCGCTGCTCGATCACGGCACGATCCGTGCCGACACAGTGCTCGAGGACATCGACGGTGCGCACGCCGTCATCGAGGCGCTCGGACAGGCCCAGATCTCGATCTACGACGTCACCGAGATGCTGGTCGCCGACGGCGTGACGTCGTTCGCCGACTCGTACAACGCCATGCTCGACGCGATCAAAGGCAAGGTCGAGAAGCTGCGCAGCGGCGCGCCGCCGCGGGTCGCACTCGCGCTGGGTGACGGAGCCGGCGCTGCGGAGGACGCGCTCGCGCACCTCGCGGCCGAGAACTTCCTAGTCAAGTTGTGGTCGCACGACGCTTCGCCGTGGTCGGCGGCGCCCGAACACGTCGAGATCATCAAGCACGCGCTGGGGTGGGTCGAAATCGCGCAGCAGACGCACGCGCAGACCGGCGAGCTGCGCGAGTTCGCCCAAGTCTGCGCGAAGCGCTTCGACCACGTCGTAGTGCTCGGCATGGGCGGCAGCTCGCTGGCCCCCGACATCCTGCGCGCGACGTTCGGCAAGACGGCGGGGTATCCGGCGCTGCACGTGCTCGACTCGACCGATCCGCAGCAGATCAAGGCGCTCGACGACAGCCTGGATATCTCGCGCTCGCTCTTCATCGTCGCCTCGAAGTCGGGGACGACGACCGAACCCGACGCGTTCTTCCGCTACTTCTACCAGCGCGCGCAGCAGACCGTCGGCGCCGCGAACGCCGCCGACCACTTCATCGCGATCACCGATCCCGGCACGAAACTCGAGCAGGAAGCGAAAGAAACCGGCTTTCTGCGCACGTTCGTCAACGATGCCAACATCGGCGGGCGGTACTCGGCGCTGTCCTACTTCGGCATGGTGCCGGCGGCACTCGCCGGCTACGACGTCGCGACGATCCTGGACCGCGCGATCAACGCGATGCTCGCCAACGCGCGCACGGTCGCACCGCAAGACGCGCCGGGCGTGCGGTTCGGCGCGGCGATCGGCGCGCTAGCCAAGACCGGGCGCGACAAGCTGACGATCGTCACGCATCCGGCGATCGAGGCGTTCGGTGCGTGGGCCGAGCAGCTGATCGCCGAATCGACCGGCAAGTCGGGGACGGGGATCGTTCCGATCGAGGGCGAGCCACCCGGCGATCCGGCGGCCTACGGCAGCGATCGCGTCTTCGTGTACGTCGGCGCGACCTTGCCGAACGCGCCGTCGACGACCGAATCGTGGCTGAGCAGCCTCGCGGCGGCCGGGCATCCGGTGATTCGCTTGGCGATGAGCGACACGCTCGATATCGGCGAGCAGTTCTACCTGTGGGAGATCGCGACCGCCGCGGCCGGCGCGGTGCTGGGCATCGACGCGTTCGACCAGCCCAACGTGCAAGAATCCAAGGATAATACGAAGCGGCTGCTGGCCGAGTTCGTCTCGCAAGGATCGTTCTCCGAACCCGAGCCGCGCGTGCGCACCGACGACGCGCTGGTGCTTCCGCTGAGCGGTTCGCGCGGGGCCGCGCTCGGAACCGACCTCAACAGCGCCGTTGCAGCGATCGCCGAGCAGATCAAAGCGGGCGACTATGTAGCGTTCAACGCCTACGTTCCGATGGACGACGACGATCGCGCCGCGTTGCTGCGGATTCGCACGACGGTGCGCGACGCGCTCAAGGTCGCGACGACGGTCGGCTTCGGTCCGCGCTTCCTCCACTCGACGGGTCAGCTGCACAAGGGCGGCCCCAACGAGGGCGTCTTCTTCCAGATCACCTACGACCCGCCGTTCGATCTGGCGATCCCCGGGATGGTCGGTTTCAAGACGCTGCAGCGCTCGCAAGCGCTGGGCGATTTCGAATCGCTCGACAAACGGGATCGGCGCGGCGCGCGCGTCCACCTCCTGGGCGACGTGAAGGACGGGCTCGCCGCGCTCGCGTCCGCCGTCGAAACCGCCGTTACGGCACTGCGGTAAGGAGCATCGTGCAACTCGGGATGATCGGACTCGGGCGCATGGGCGCCAACATGACGACGCGCCTCATGCGCGGTGGACATACCGTGGTCGTGTACGACCGCGATCCGGCCGCGGTGCAGCGCTCCGCCGCCGACGGTGCGTCCGGCGCCGCGTCGCTGCAAGAGCTCGTCACCAAGCTGCAGCCGCCGCGCTCGGTGTGGATCATGGTTCCGGCCGGCGACCCGACCGATTCGACGATCGGCGCGCTGCTCGGACTGCTCGAACCCGGCGACGCGATCATCGACGGCGGGAACTCGCGCTGGACCGACTCCAAGCAACGCTATCTGCGCTGCAAGGACAAGCAGGTATCGTTCATCGACGCCGGGACGTCGGGCGGCGTGTGGGGACTCGACAACGGATATTGCCTGATGGTCGGCGGCGACGACGATGCGGTCACGCGCGCCGAGCCCATCTTCCGCACCCTCGCGCCCGAAGGCGGATACGCGCACGTCGGCCCAAGCGGCGCCGGGCACTTCTCGAAGATGGTGCACAACGGGATCGAGTACGGGATGCTCGCCGCGTACGGTGAGGGGTTCGAGATCCTCGAGAAATCCGAGTACAAATACGACCTGCACGAGCTTGCGTCGATCTGGCGCTACGGGTCGGTCGTTCGTTCGTGGCTACTCGAGCTGCTCGAGCTCGCGCTCAAGAGCGATCCCGACCTCGCCAGGGTCAAGGGCTGGGTCGACGATTCCGGCGAGGGCCGCTGGACCGTCCAAGCGGCGATCGACGAGAACGTTCCGGCGCCGGTCATTACGCTCTCACTGCTGTCGCGCTTCGTCTCGCGCCAAGAGGAGTCGTTCAGCGCGAAGGTGATCGCCGCGCTGCGCAACGAGTTCGGCGGACACGCGATAAAATCCGAATGACGACCAGCGCAACGCAAACCGGCGACGGCGTCGCAGCGAACCCGCTCCGCAAAGGCTTGGCGGTCAACCGCATCGCCGACCCATGCAACGTCGTCTTCTTCGGTGCCAGCGGCGACCTGATGAAGCGCATGCTGCTGCCGGCGATGTGGAACCTTCGCCTGGGCGACATCTTGCCGGCCAACTACGGAATCGTGGGCTTCTCGCGGTCGGAGTTCACCGACGACGAGTTCCGCGCCCTGATGAAAGCGTCGGTCGATCAGTTCTCGCGGACCGGCCCCGCCAAAGAGCCGCTCTGGAGCGACTTCGCCAAGCACGTCTCGTACGTGTCGGGCGACTTCGACGACGTCAACTGCTTCCACAAATTACGCGAAGCGCTCGAGAAGAACGATCGCGAGCTGGGGACGGGCGGAAACCGGCTGTTCTACCTGAGCACGCCGCCGTCGGTGTTCACCTCGATCATCGACCAGCTCGACAAGGCCGGCCTGGGCCCGCGTGACGACAAGACCGGCTGGTCGCGGATCATCATCGAGAAGCCGTTCGGGACCGATCTGGACTCGGCGCGCGCGCTGCAGGCCGAAGTCTCGAAGGTCTTCGAAGAAAAGCACGTCTACCGGATCGACCACTACCTGGGCAAAGAGCCGGTCCAGGACATTATGGCGCTGCGCTTCGCCAACGTCATCTTCGAGCCGATCTGGAACCGGCGCTACATCGACTCGGTGCAGATCACCGCGGCCGAGACGGTCGGCGTCGAACGGCGCGGCGGCTACTACGACAACGCGGGCGCGCTGCGCGACATGATCCAGAACCACGTGATGAACCTGCTCGCGCTGGTCGCGATGGAACCGCCCGTCGCGGCGGACGCCGACTCGATCCGCGACGAGAAGTTCAAGGTGTTGCGCGCCATCCGGCCGATCGATCGCACCCGCGTGACGTTGGACACGGCTCGCGGACAGTACGACGAAGGTGCGATCGCCGGCAAGCCGGTGCCGGGCTATCGCCAAGAGCCGGACGTGCGACCCGACTCGAACACCGAGACGTACGCGGCGGTGAAGATTCTGATCGACAACTGGCGCTGGGCCGACGTGCCGTTCTACCTGCGGTCGGGGAAGCGGCTCGCTCACAAGACGTCGGAGATCGCGATCCGGTTCAAGTCGCTGCCGCATCGGCTGTTCGGTGAAGCCGGCGACGCGCTCGACAACAACGTGCTGGTGATGAAGATCCAGCCCGAAGAGGGGATCTCGCTGCGCTTCAACGCGAAGGTCCCCGGACCGCGGATGCACATTCGCTCGGTGTCGATGGATTTCAACTACGGCACCGGCTTCGGCGTCGTATCGGCGCCGGCATACGAACGCCTGATCGGCGACGCGATGCGCGGGGACGCGACCCTGTTCACCCGCTGGGACGCGGTCGAAACGGCCTGGGAGATCGTGATGCCGGTTCTCGACCGCTGGCTCGACACGCCCGACGAGAGCTTCCCGAACTACAGCGCGGGCAGCCAAGGTCCGCCATCGGCGGATCGGCTGCTCGCAATGGACGGGCGTGAATGGCGGCGGATATGAGTCTCGAGTCGTCGACCGTCTCGACGTCGCTCGACGCGATTCGAACCGAGCTGGCGCGGACGAAGCTCTCGACCTCGACGCTCAACCTGGTCGTGTGGATCGACGACCCGGCGCGCCGCGACTGGATCCTCGAACGGGCCGGGATGCTCGGCGAGAAATACCCATCGTTCACGCTCATCCTCGACCATACCGGCGTGCGAAGCGGCGACGCGACCGTCACCACCGCCGCGCGCGACGCTGAGTCGACCCTCAGCGTACGCGGCGAGCGCGTCGACATCGACGTCTCCGGCGCGAGCGCCGAGACGGTCGTCGGCTACGTGGCGGGACTCTGCGGCCCCGGCGTTCCGACCATCCTGTGGTGGAGCGGGATGCGCGAGGAGAGCCGGCCGACGTTCGAAGCACTGCTGCCGTTGGCCGACACGCTGCTGTTCGATTCGTCCGGCGGCTCGCGCGACGAGGAGGCGATGCGCAAGCTGGTCGCGTTTCACGCGGCGCACCCCGAGGTCGAGCTGCGCGACATGGCCTGGATGCGGCTGCGTCCGTGGCGGGACATGATCGCGAACTTCTTCGACGATCCCGCATTGCTCGGCGAGCTGTTCAGCATCCGCCGGCTGCACATCGCCAGCGGTTCGGACTCCGAAGCGTTCTATCTGGCGAGTTGGCTGGCCAGCCGGCTGGACTGGAGCGCGACCGGCCGCAATGCGTTCACCGACCGCAACGGAACGCAGGTGACGTTCTCGCGCGACCGGGTCGGCGACATCCGGCGCGTGCAGAGCATCTGCCTGGACAGCGACACGTCCTGGTACCACGGCGAGGTCACCGACGATCCGGGCGTCGTTCGCATCTGGGTCGAGGGCGAGCACGCGCGCGAACCACGGCTGTTCCCGCTGCAGGCGATCGACAACGCGTCGCTGCTCGAGCGCGCCGTGCTCGAGACGGGTGCCGACGACCTGTTCGAAACCGCGCTGCGCAGCGCCGGAACGTTGCTGGGATAGCGCTCGGCGTCATGCCCCCCGCCATCAATCCGACGGTGCTCGAGGATCCGGCCGCACTCGCGCGCGCGGCGGCGGATCACGTGGTCGAGGTACTCGTCGCGGCACTTGCGCAGCACGACGTCGCGCACATCGCGCTCGCCGGTGGCTCGACGCCGCGGGCCGTGAACGCGCTGCTCACCGCCGCGCCGCGCCGCAGCGCCGTCGACTGGTCGCGCGTCGTCTTCTGGTTCGGTGACGAGCGCTGCGTTCCGCCGGACGACGACGAGTCGAACTACAAGATGAACCGCCTCACGTTGCTCGATCCGCTCGGCATCCCGGCGACCCGCGTGCACCGCATGCGCGGCGAGGACGACCCGAGCGCCGCCGCCGCCGACTACGACGCGGTCCTGCAGCGCGAGCTCGGCGACACGTCGCGAGGCCGATTGGCCATTCAGCCGCGGCTGGACTTGATCCAACTCGGCATGGGACCAGACGGACACACGGCTTCGCTCTTTCCCGGCACGACCGGATCGATCGATCCGCTGCGGCACTGCATCGCACACTACGTGCCGAAGTTCGATCGCTGGCGGATCACGCTCACGCCGCGCACGATCAACGCCGCGTACGCGGTGATGATCACCGCCGGCGGCGCCGAAAAATCCGACGCGCTCCGCGCCGTGCTCGAAGGCCCGCACGAACCCGACATCTACCCGGCCCAGCTCATCCACCCCACCAGCGGCAACCTGCGCTGGCTCGTCGACGCCGCCGCAGCCTCGAAGTTGTAACCGTTCGAGGCGACCACATCGCGAGCCAAAACACCTGTCACCCTGAGCCCGTCGAAGGGCGACCGCCGCATCGACGATGGAGCCCTCACCACCCGCTACCCTGAGCTCGTCGAAGGGTGGCGGCGGCGCACCTGCTAGATGCGCGTCGGTTCGATCATACGACGGTTTCCTCCATCTCCTGGACGAACGTCATGCTTGGATCCGTTGCTTCAGGCGAGCCGTGCTCGTCACTGTGGGACGGTGCGGCGCGCAACACGGGGAGCGCCGCAGCGCACAAGCACACGGCCGCGACGTACCAATTCAAGCCCGGTACCGCGTGCGCGAAACCGATCGCGAACGCCGTCGTGAACAACACGGGGCCGAAGAGCGCGGACAGTCCACGGATCGAGCCGATCGCACCCTGTAACTCGCCCTGTTCGCGCGGCGAGACGCGGCGCGACATCATCGCCTGCGCTGCGGCCGGCGCGAGTCCCCACAGGCAGAGCGGGACGATCCCAACGCAGAACCACCAGCCGTTCCCCGCCAGACCGAAGATCAACAGGCCCAGCACGCCGAAGCCGATGCCGGCCAAGAGCGCGTTGCGTTCGCCGTAGCGCTTCACGCAGCGGCCGATCACCCCGATCTGCGCGGCCGACGAGCAAATCCCGATGAACGCCAACGAAACGCCGATCGCACCCGGTCCCCAGCCGTAGCGCGCCGTGACGTAGAGCACCCACGTCGACTGCATCGCGATCCCCGCCAGATTGCTGGCGAAGGTGAGCACGCCCAACGACGTGAGCTCGCGGTGACGCTGCAGCAGCCGCAACGCACCGACGGGGTTCGCCTTCGACCACAAGAAACGCATCGCGCGGTGCTCGGGTGCGAGCGACTCGGGCACCACGAGCGCGCCGTAGATGCCGTTGAGCAAGCTGAGGCCGCCGGCGACCCAGAACGGCAGCCGCGGATCGACTTGGCCGCACAAGCCACCGATCGCCGGTCCGAGCACGAAGCCCAAGCCGAAGGCGGCGCCGATCATCCCGAACGCGCCCGCGCGCTTCTCGGCCGGCGTCACGTCGGCGATGTACGCGCTCGCCGCCGTAGCGTTGGCCGAGGTGATCCCCGAGACGACCCGGCCCGCAAGCAGCCAGATCAGGTTGGGCGCAAGCGCCATCACCGCATAGTCGACGGCCATCCCGAGATTCGAGAGCACGATGATCGGGCGGCGGCCATAGCGGTCGGACAGCACGCCCATGACGGGCGCCCAGACGAACTGCATCAGCGCGAACACCGTCCCGAACACGCCGACGACGCCCGCCGCGGCAACGATGTTCTCGTGCATGAAGCCTTCGACCAGCGGCACGAACACCGGTGCGATCACCCCCAGGGCGATCATGTCGAGCGCGACGGTGACGAAGACGAAGACGACTGCCGCCTTGCGCGGCGCGCGATCAGGTGCGTTTTCCACGGGGTAATTCCTTCGGTGCGGGGATGCGGTCGAGCGCGGCGATCCAAATGTCGACGGCGCGGTCGATCCGGCGCCGATCGCGCGTCGTACACAAGTCGAGCAGGAACCCACGGTAGCCGGCCAAGATGACGGTCGCAATCGCGCGGGCGTCGGCCTTCGAGTAGCCGTCACGCAGCGCGCTCGGCTGCAAGTAGTCGAGCCAAACGTCGACCGCGCGCTGCAAGAAGCCGGGGAACCGCTTGGGATCCTGCAGCGAGAGCCCGTAGACTTCGAAGAACAAACGGAACACGGCCTCATGTTCCGGCGCGCTCATCGCGCGCCAAGCCGCGCTAACCGTCTCGCGATAGGACGTGGCGTTCCGCGGCAGGCCGTCAAAGATCGTGCGCTGCCGCGCGCCGGCCGCAATCAGCACCTCGGCGACGAGCTGTTCCTTCGAGCCGAAGTAGTACAGCAGCACGCGCGGACTCGTCTCGACCGCTTCCGCGAGCGGGCGCAGTGAAAGATCGGACAAGCCGTTTTCCATCACGTAGCCCACGATGCGCTCCAACAACTCCACGCGCCGCTGATCGTCCACGGTCCGCGCCATAAAGGCACTCTACCATACTTGTAACACTCGTTTCAAGTATCCCGGCGGCTAGGTCGTTCGACCGGACTCCGGCATGGTGAAGAGCGTGCTCGGCAGTGCGTCGGGAACAGCCTCGACCGCGGCGCGTAGGCGAGATGACATGAACGGGCGCTCGAGCAGGCGGTACCAGACGTACGCGATGACGAGGACGGCCGGGATCAGCGCGAGGTAGGCGAGGTTCGCGAGGATGCCGGTGAGTTGATGCGTCACGATCGTTTCGTAGACGCAGAACACGAAGACGACGTGCAGCAAGTAGATGCTGTACGAGAACAACCCGAGCCGCTCGAACGGGCGCAGCGCGAGCAGTCGCGCCGGCGCCCACAGCTTGCCGTCGCGTCCCGCGGCGGCGACGAAAAACAATCCGACGGCGGCGCCGACGAGGAAGTCAGTCACGATGAATTCCCCGTAGTAACCCCCGCGCTCGGTGCGGGCGTGGAGGACGGGAACGGCGACGAGCGCCGCAACCACCACCACCGCGGCGAGCGGTTTCCAAGGCACGCGCAGTACCGAGTGGTGCGTGAAGTGCGCCGCGCAGACGCCGACGGCAAAGAGACCGAGGAACCACGGGCAGGTCCAGTCGAGCGCGCCCTGCAGCAGGAAGTGCGGAACGAGGCCGGCGACGACGGCGACGACCAGTTGCGCCCACACGCCGAACCGCCGCCACAGCGGGACGAGAGCCAGCGCGAAGACGACATAGATCTGCGCCTCGAGGCCGACGCTCCACAGTGGTCCGTTCAGATACTCGCTCGTGCCGTGAAAGAGATTGTGGATCAGAAGAGCGTGCGTGCCGAGCGCCAGCGCGAGATGGGAGAGCGGCTCGACGCCATGGTACAGCGGCACGCTCCAGTAGTAGAACAGCAGCGCCGAAACGATCAGCGTGCCGAAGTAGGCGGGATAGATGCGCCGGACGCGCCGCCGGGCAAACGCTCGTGCGTCGAACGGTCGCTCCGGCTGCGCTGCCAGCGGCTCGGCGAGGCAGTAGCCCGAGATGACGATGAAGATCGAAACCGCGTAGTGGCCAAAGGCGAGGAAGGGCGTTGCATGCACGATCCAAGCGAAGACGGGGTTGTCGATCGCCGTCTCGCGCATGTGGAACAGGAAGACATAGAGCGCGGACAACCCGCGCAGCCCCTCGACGTGCGGGAAGTACAACCGGCGCAACGCCATTGCGGGCCCGTTCGGGTCGGCCATCGGCCGATCCGCCTATTCCGAGGCGCGGGGAACGTGCGGCGCTTCGGTCGCGACGAGGGTTACCTGCGCACGCGCACCAGCTCGCGCAGGTCGGCGATCTCTCGGCGCAGCGCCGCGATTTGGACCGACTCGGCGGTCTGGGATGCCGTGACCCGGTGCCGCAGTTGCGCGTTCTCGCCTCGGATCGTCAGATTCTCCGCATGCAGCGCCTTGATCGCGGCGAGAGCGACGCCGTCTTCGTCGATCGAGGTAATGTGCTTGTCGTCCTCGCCGAGCTTGAACGCGGCGTAGAAGTCCTGCGCCATCGGGCCGACGTGGCTGACGCCGCGCTCGGACTTGTAGCTCCGGCGGCTGATCGGCAGCGACGCCACTTTGTCGAGCACCGCGTCGTCGTCGATGTGCGCGACGTGGGTCTTGAGGTTGCGATCGCTGGCCGATGCCCACGTGCCGGAGCCCGGCGCCAGCGTCGCGCCGACCGTGCTCGCGGCGTTCGTCCACAGGGTGAACCCGCCCGACGCGCGGGCCAGGAACTGATAGTTGCGCGCCGACGTCAGGATCGCGTCGCCGTCCGAACCGTCGCTCCACACGAACGCGCCGGTATTCGCCGCGCTCGCGCGCGCCCCGGCCGCGAAGCTGTACGTTCCGGCCGCCGAGTTGGTGTAACCGCCGGGGATTGTCGCGAAGTTCCCGGGGGCCGTGCTGGCGGTCACGGAGTTCGTGCTGCCCGCGCCGATGAAGCCGTGGTGAAGACGGTGATCGCGTTCGACTCGCCGCCGCCGATGAACCCGAAAACAGACTCCTCAGGCGAATAGCGGGATGGATCGCCCGATTGGCACTCGCTGTGCGCGAAGCCTGTGCGACGCTACTGCGGAGAGCGGCGAACCTGCGGGGCGGCGACGGGAGCGATGGGCGGAAGGATGGACGCTGGCCCCGATGCGTTGAGCGTCGCGTTGCCCAGGGCCGAAGCGTCGATACCGTTCTGCGCGAAGAGCCCACCGCTCACGCGGTTCAGCTCGACGATCGCCTTGTCGAGGTCGGTTTGCGCCTGGAGCTCGCGTCCTTCTTGGTTGGCGACGTCGAGCTGACGCTGGAGCACGAGGAACGTGGTCGAGGTGCCCGCTTGGAAGCGGCGCTGCTCGCCGAGCAGCACGCGTTGCGCGGCCTCGCGCGCGGAGCGCGCGGCGAGCACCCGGTACTGCGCTTCACGCAGGCCCTGGATCGCGTTGACGGCTTCGCTGCGGAAGCGCTGCACGAGCATGGTTTCGTTGATCTGAACCTGACGTTCTTGTTCTTGCGCGATCGCGACATCGGCTTTGCCGGTGTGCTGGCCGATCGGAATCGAGAACGTCAGCTGGGCATTGTACGTCGGGAAGCGGTTGTCGAACGCGTTCTGGAACGACTGACCGAACGATCCGGTCTGATACCCCGGCGGGGTCGGGAACCCCGACAGCGCTCCGGGCGGTGCGATCGCGCCGAGGAAGGCGAAGAGCGGGTTCGACAACGGGTTGAGCGGGTTACCGGCAAAGCCGTTCGAGGTGTAACCCAGCGCGAGATCGAGTTGCGGTTTGAGCTGATCCTTCGCGAAGGCCAGGTTCAGGTCGGACTGCTGGCGCTGCGCGCGCACCTGCGCGACTTCGGGACGGTTTTGAATCGCCGAGTTGATCAGCGCGTCGAGCGGCGGTTCCTGCGGCACCTGCGCGACCGGTGTGGTCGGCACCAGGTTCGCGAACCAAACCGGATCGGACGGGTTCGCCAGCAGCAACTGCTTGAGCTGCGTCTGCACGCGCTGCACGTTCTGAATCGCCGCGTAGACGTTGTCCTGGAAGACGTTGACCTGGGTGTTCGCCTCGACGATGTCGGTCGGCGCGACCACGCCGCGCGCGGCCAGGCGCGCGTTCGACTGCGCCTGCGCGTTGGCGTTACGCAAGCCTTCTTCTTGGATCGCGACGTTCTGCCAGGCCGAGACGAGGTCGAAGTACGCGTCTTCGACCTGGACCAGCGTGTTCGATGCCTGGGCGAGCGCGTTGCTATTGGCCGCGCTCGAGTTGATCGTCGCGAGCTGGATCTGCAAGCGAGGCTGATCGATCGCGCGACCGCGAGCCAGCGGCTGGGTGATCGCGAACTGCAGCGCGGTTTCGTAGTACGGGTTGTAACTGTTGTACGCGCTGTCGGACGCCACGCGCGTCGCGACGAGACCGGCGCTGTACGTGCCGCCCTGCGACGTCAGCCCGCGAATACCGGCCGTCGCGCCGGCGGTGTCGGTGGTGACCGGTCCGCCGTTCGCGGTCGTGCTGAACGGGCTGATGACGGGTGCGACGGAGTGCGAGTAGCTCGGGACGAGCTGGAAGTTCACGTCGTACGCGCCCTTCGCAGCGATGATCTGATAGTTCGCGATGCGCCGGTTCGATTGCGTGACGGCGAGCTCCGTGTTGCGCTGGAGCGCCATCGCGATCGCATCTTGCAACGCGAGCCCGACGAACGGCTGTTGCGCCACGCCGACCAGATCGGGGTTGGGGATCGCGTTCACCGGCGCGCTGAATCCTTGGATCGGCGGCACGGGCGGAAGCACCGGCGGGATCGGCGGCGGCGGATTCCCGCCGCCTTGAATGTTGCTTCCGGCCGGGTTCGCGGTGGTCGTCGTCGGCGGTGCTCCACCCGGCGTCGTCGTCGCGGGTAGCGTCGTCGGCTGCGATCCCGCCGGCGGTGACGGCGGTCGGTAGATCGACGTGGGGACGCCGGATTGCGTCTGCGATCCCGGCGCGCCGCTGGCTTGGGCAGGCGCCGGGCTCTGCCCGGGCATCGCGTTCTGCGCGGGTGGGGCGCTCGGCGCGGCAAGCGGCGTCTGCATCGGCGCAGGG
>Ga0208220_1000436_pt1 | contig 17604 bp, 18 predicted proteins | sample NGESurdeep092012_9_FD_184484 | JGI IMG/M metagenome (GOLD analysis project Ga0208220, IMG submission 184484) | Arctic peat soil microbial communities from Barrow, Alaska - NGEE Surface sample F53-1 deep-092012 (SPAdes) | ecosystem: Environmental > Terrestrial > Soil > Wetlands > Peat ... | reverse complement strand
GAAGAGCGCAACAGGAGTGCAAGATGAAGACACGCGCCGCCGTCGCGTTTGAGGCGAAAAAGCCGCTTGAGATTGTCGAGCTTGATCTGGAGGGTCCGAAGGCCGGCGAAGTGCTGGTCGAGATCAAGGCGACCGGGATTTGCCATACCGACGCCTACACGCTGGACGGCCTCGACAGCGAAGGCATTTTCCCCTCGATCCTCGGTCACGAGGGTGCCGGCATCGTCCGCGAGGTGGGCGCGGGGGTGGCCTCGGTGAAGGTGGGCGACCATGTGATCCCGCTTTACACGCCGGAATGCCGGCAGTGCAAAAGCTGCCTCAGCCAGAAGACCAATCTGTGCACCGCGATCCGGGCGACCCAGGGCAAGGGCGTGATGCCGGACGGCACCTCGCGCTTCAGCCACAAGGGCAAGACCATCTTCCACTACATGGGCTGCTCGACGTTTTCGAACTTCACCGTGCTGCCGGAGATCGCGGTGGCGAAAATCCGGCAGGACGCGCCGTTCGACAAGAGCTGTTACATCGGCTGCGGGGTGACCACGGGGGTCGGCGCCGTGGTCAACACCGCGAAGGTGACACCGGGCGCCAACGTGGTGGTGTTCGGCCTCGGCGGCATCGGGCTCAATGTCATTCAGGGGGCGCGGATGGTGGGCGCCGACAAGATCATCGGCGTCGACCTCAACGATTCCAAGGAGGAATGGGGCCGCAAGTTCGGCATGACGCATTTCGTCAACCCGACGAAGCTCGAGGGCGACATCGTCCCGCATCTGGTGACGCTGACCGATGGCGGCGCCGACTTCACCTTCGACTGCACCGGCAACACCCATGTGATGCGCCAGGCGCTGGAAGCCTGTCATCGCGGCTGGGGGGTGTCGGTGGTGATCGGGGTGGCGGAAGCCGGCAAGGAGATCGCCACCCGGCCGTTTCAGCTGGTGACCGGCCGGGTCTGGAAGGGCACCGCGTTCGGCGGCGCCCGCGGCCGCACCGATGTGCCCAAAATCGTCGACTGGTACATGAACGGCAAGATCCAGATCGACCCGATGATTACTCACGTTCTCAGGCTGGAGGAGATCAACCGCGGATTCGAGCTGATGCACGAAGGCAAGTCGATCCGTTCGGTTGTGGTGTTCTAGATCAAGCGCGTCGTTTCCAAATCAAAAACGTCAAACACTCAAAGGAGGATAGGCCTATGACTGTTCATATCCACCCATCGGTTGACCAGGGAGTGAAGAAGGGCTCGGGCAGCTTTGCCGGCGGTACGCTGGTGTGCAAGTGCAAGGACCGGCCGGTCAAGGTCGGCATCAAGGGCGATGTCGCCCACAACCATGCCTGCGGCTGTACCCAATGCTGGAAGCCGGACGGCGCGACCTTTTCGGTGGTCGCCGTGGTTCCGCGCGACAGCGTCAGCGTGCTCGAGAACGGCGACAAGCTGCATGTCGTCAACGCCGCGGCGACGATCCAGCGCCACGCCTGCAAGGTGTGCGGGGCGCACATGTTCGGCCGCATCGAGAACAAGGCGCATCCGTTCTACGGGCTGGATTTCATCCATCCCGAACTGTTCACCGAAGGCGGCTCGGCGGCGCCGGGCTTTGCGGCGTTCGTGTCCTCGGTGATCGAGGCCGGTGTCGAGCCGTCGGCGATGGACGGGATCCGGGCGCGGCTCAAGGAACTCGGGCTTGAGCCCTATGACTGCCTGTCGCCGGCGCTGATGGATGCCATCGCCACCCATGTGGCGAAATCCAAAGCCAAGGCCGCCTGACAAGGCAGCCTTCACGCCAGCCCTGCCGGCCGACGGCAGGGCTGCAATCATATCCGCTGCCTGACCATCCTCCCCTCGTCGCGGCCGCTGGAGCCGGGTAATCATGGCCATTGAGACCGTTTCGCAAAATCGATCGCATGGCGGCGTCCAGGGCGTCTACAGGCACGACAGCCGCGAGACCAGGACGGCGATGACCTTCTCGGTCTTTGTCCCGCCGCATCAGGCCGGCGCCAGGCTGCCGGTGGTCTGGTATCTGTCTGGACTGACTTGTACCCACGCCAACGTCACCGAGAAGGGCGAATTCCGCCGGAGCTGCGCCGAACTGGGGCTGGTCTTTGTCGCGCCCGACACCAGTCCGCGTGGCGAAGCTGTACCGGGTGATCCGGCCGGCGCCTACGATTTTGGACTCGGCGCCGGCTTCTACGTCGACGCCTCGGTTCCGCAATTCGCGGATCATTACCGGATGTGGAGTTATGTGACGGCAGAGCTGCCCGAACTGATTGTCGAACATTTTCCGGTCGATGCCAAACGGCAATCGATCCTCGGTCATTCGATGGGCGGCCATGGCGCGCTGACGGCGGCGCTGCGGCATCCCGGCCGCTATGGCGCCGCCAGCGCGTTTTCGCCGATTGTCGCGCCGTCGCAGGTGCCGTGGGGGATCAAGGCGCTGGGTGGGTATCTCGGCGAGACGCGTGCCGCCTGGCGCCAGCACGACACGGTGGCGCTGATCGAGGATGGGGCGCGGTTTTCCGATTTCCTGGTCGATGTCGGCGATGCCGATCAATTCCTCACCGAACAGCTTCGCCCTGAACTGCTGGAGCGCGCCTGTGCGCAGGCCGGCATCCCGCTGGTCCTTCGGCGCCAGCCCGGCTACGACCACAGCTATTATTTTGTCTCGACATTCATGGAAGATCATTTGCGCTGGCACGCCGCGCGATTGACGCCGTGATCGCCTCGACCCGACGGTTCCGCGTCCGGTTCGGTTGGCGCTATTTCGGCGCTGCGTCGGGGCCCGCAGGCGCATCGTCCGGCAGCCGGTTCCTGACCAGGAAGCGCACGCCGTGATCGTAGGCCTCGGCGGTATCGCCGCGGATCTGACCGCCGAGATGGGCCACCGTCGCACCGCTGGGAGCGTCGAGGATCCAGATGTCCATGGATGAAATCAGCGACGACACCTTGTGCACCACGGACACCACGGCATAGGCCGCGCCGGCCTGACGCGCGACCGACAGAAAGCAGGTGCCGCATAGATAGCGCGGGGCTGTCGCGGCCACCGCGGCGTCGAAGGGTGCGAGATCGACCGGTGAATAGCGCCCGGTTTTTTCGAGGACTTCCGATAGCACCCGGGTTGCCATGGCAAGCCGCTCCGTCCGGTCGGGTTGCGGAGGCTCGCCGCTGGTGTCGTAGATTTCGAACGGAAAAATGGCCGTGGCCGGTGCCGCGATGGCGGCGTCCGACCAGCTTGCGATGCCGGCGACCACAACCAGAATCCGGATCAGCGTTCCGCAGGGCATCATCGTTCCTCATGGCTGTGACGCCGCGCCGTCATTGCGGGGAGCCAACGGGTCCCGCCTTCGGCGGGCCCGATGATAAACTCCGCGACGAAGCAATCCAAGCTTCCACCTGCCGCGCCATGGATTGCTTCGCTGCGCTCGCAATGACAGTGTTAGCGCAAACGCGCCGTCCTTGCGAGGTCATAACCCGACTTGGCGCGAGGATAGAACTTGGAGAACATCATGGCCAAGGCGGTTTTTCTGTCAGTTTTCATGTTGGCGCTGATCTCGACCGGAGCTTCGGCAAAGGACACAAGGTTCTGGAACCTGACGGCCAACACAATCACCTCCCTGCAGCTTTCGCCGCCTGGCAAGAACGAGTGGGGCCGCAACCAGACCGAGAATGATCGCGATCACACCGTCGATCATGACGAGCGCCTGAAAATCACCGACGCCGAGGCAGGTACCTACGACGTCAAATTTGTCGATCAGAGCGGGCGGACCTGTATTGTTCCGAATGTTCAGGTCAAGGCCGGCTCGATCTTTTCGATCGAGGAGAAGGAATTGAAGGGCTGTACCAAGTAGCAACTCGGCGCAGGCCGACCTCGCCCAATTCGCATCCGATGCTGTCGTACCGCCGGAATGCGGGTGAGATATGGCGGCCATTCGCTCGTTCCTTTGGCGGGTGGACAGTGTCGGCTATTTCTCGCATGAATGGCGCAGTGAGTATGATATCCCGCTTCCGAATTCTCGTGATGCTCTGCCTCGTGGTTGGGACGGTCCCGGCGCGGGCGGCCGATATCCTGCGCATCGGCCTGCAGACGACCGGCACCTTTGCCTGGCAATTGGACGTGATCCGCCGCCACGGCCTCGCCGACAGCGCCGGCCTTGACCTGAGAATCAGCCAGTTCGCCTCGCCCGACGCGGGCAAGCTCGCCCTCAATAGCGGGTCGGTCGATGTTGCCGTGGTCGATTGGCTGTGGGTGGCGCGGGCGCGCGCGCTTGGCGCCAAATTGCTGTTCTATCCCTATTCCAGCGCGGCCGGCGCCGTCATGGTGAAGGGCGATTCCGCGGTGCGCCAGATCGGCGACCTCAAGGGCCGGGTCCTTGCCGTGGCGGGCGGCCCGCTCGACAAGAGCTGGCTGATCGTCCAGGTCGCGGCGATCCGCGCCGGCATCGATCTCAAGCGCGAGACGACGCTCGAATATGGCGCGCCGCCGCTGATCGCGCAAAAGCTGCAGCAGGGCGAAGCCGCAGCGGGTCTCAATTTCTGGAATTTCTGCGCCAGGCTGGAGGCGCTGGGATATCGCCGGATTCTCGATGTCCGGGACGCCGAAGCCACACTCGGGCTGAAGCATCCGGTCGCTCTGATCGGTTACGTGTTTTCAGAGCAATTTGTGGCAAGTCACCCGCGCACGATCGACCGCTTCATCGCCGTGACACAAAAGGCCAACGACATCATGCTGCGATCCGACCAGGAATGGGATGCGCTTCGCCCGCTGATGAAGGCCGAGGACGAAGCAACGTTCAAGGCTTACCGCGATCGCACCAGGGAGGGAATGCCGCGACGGCCGATCAGCGAGGAAGAAACCGATGCCCGGGCGCTGTTCAGCACGCTCGCGTCGGTCGGCGGCCCCGACCTGCTGGGGCCGTCGCAGCAGCTTGATCACGGCCTTTATTATCAACCTGCCGCGAGCGGAGACTGAGCGTTGCCGAGGATCTTGTCGCTAGCCGCCCTGATAGCCCTTTGGGCCGTGGCAGCGGCGCTGGCTCAGTCGCGGCTGCTGCCCGGCCCGCTGGCGGTCGGCGCCGTCACCCTTGCGGAAATCCGTTCCGGCGAGTTGCCGTTCCAAATGGGCTGCACGCTGGCGCGCGTGATCGGCTCGTTTGCGATCGCGATGCTGCTTGGCACCATCGCCGGCTATGCGATGGGGCGCTCGAAAGCCATCGACCGCTACGCCGATCCATGGCTGATCGTGCTGATCAACATGCCGGCGCTGGTGACGATCATCTTCGCCTATATCTGGATCGGGCTCGATGAAACTGCCGCGATCCTTGCCGTGGCGATCAACAAACTGCCGAATGTCACCGTCGTGATGCGCGAGGGGAGCCGCGCGCTCGATCCCGAGCTTGAGGAAATGGCGAAAGCCTTTCAATTCACCTGGCTATCGCGGATCCGCCACGTCGTGATCCCGCAGCTCGCGCCCTATCTGGCGGCCAGTTCGCGCTCCGGCCTTTCGATCGTCTGGAAGATCGTGCTGGTGGTCGAATTGCTCGGACGTCCGAATGGCGTCGGCTTCGTCCTCGGCTCGGCCTTCTCGCTGTTCGACATGGCGAGGATACTGAGCTATGCGATCTGCTTCATCGTTGTTATGCTTGTGATCGAAAGCTTTCTGGTACAACCGCTTGAACGACGCGCAAACCGCTGGCGACGCCGCCCCGCTTGAACTTCGCATCGATGCGAAGAGCTACCGGTCGGCCGATGGCACGCCGGTCGAGGTCGTTCGTGGCCTCGAACTTCGGCTCGAAGCCGGCGCGTTCGGCGCACTGATCGGCCCGTCGGGTTGCGGCAAGACCACGATCCTGAAAATCGCGGCCGGGCTGGATGCGGATTTCAGCGGTCGACTCCACGCCCCCGGATCCGGGCGTCTCGGCATTGTGTTTCAGGAGCCGCGGCTGCTGCCCTGGCGTACCGTCGAACAAAATATCCGGCTTGCGCTGCCTGGGCGAGAGGCCGCCGCCGATCTGACGGAGCTGGTCGAAACCCTCGGCCTCAACGCGCATCTGGCGCGATATCCCGGAGAGCTGTCGCTCGGCCTGGCGCGCCGCGCAGCGATCGCCCGCGCCTTTGCGGTGCGCCCGGATTTTCTGCTGCTCGATGAGCCGTTCGTGTCGCTCGATGAAGCCGTCGCCGACCGGCTGCGCCACGAGCTTACGGCGCTGACGACCCGGACCCGGGTGACGACGTTGTTGGTGACGCATGATCTTGCCGAGGCGATCCAGCTGGCCGATCGGCTGTTTTTCCTGTCCGATCGTCCGGCGCGGGTGATGCTTGAAAAGTCGCTGCCGCCACCGCGCGGCGCGCGCAGCCGGGACGTCATTGCTGCAATCGGCGATGAAATGCGGGCCTTGATAGCGGCCGAAACCGGACGCGCCTAAAGCGTTTTCCGGCTCGCTCGAATCATTGTTGGTTCTCCCGAGCCTCGTGGTTCGAGACGCGCGGCGCTGCCGCGCTCCTCACCATGAGGGTCTGAGACCTCATCCTGAGGAGCGTCGCGAAGCGATGCGTCTCGAAGGATGAAGCCATGCAGGTGGAAATTGCGCTAGTTTCTTGTTTTGAGGCGTTTTCTTCCCGCGAACGAAAACGCTATTGCGGCGCCGGGCTACACCAGCCGGCTCTCGATCGCGAAGCGCACGAGTTCGGAGGCCGAGCGCAAGCCGAGCTTCTGCCGGATGATGGAAGAGGTATTGGCAATCGTCTTGTAGGATGAATGAACCAGCCACGCGATCTCGGAAAGGCTCTTGCCCGTGCTGAGCAGGCGCAAGATCTCGATCTCGCGCGAGGTCAGTTTCGACAACGGACTCTGGGCGAAGGCGGGCCCTGCGAATGCGATGCTTTTCGCGATCGCCGGAGGCAGATAGACCCCGCCTTTCCCGACTTCGCGGATCGCCTCGACGAGGTCGAGAGGGTCCCCGGATTTCGAGACATAGCCCTTGGCGCCGCTGTTGATCGCCCGCGCGGCGAAGACCGGATCGTCGTTCATGCTGAACATGATGATGCGCGCCGACTCGGCGCGCGCGAGAATGCGCCGCGCCAGTTCGAACCCCGACACCGTGGGCAGGTTGATGTCGAGCACGCAGATATCGGGCCGTTCGGCGAAGAATATCCGCTCGCCGCTTTCCGCATCGGCGGCTTCGAGGATCGCGATCTCAGGCTCGCCGGCAAGCAGGGCGCGGCAGCCGGAAGCCACGATGGGATGATCGTCTACAATCAGAACACGCATTGACGTTGATCCCAGCTCCCGCATCAGTCTGATTGCTGCGTCGCATCAGAGCGAACCACGGCGATCCGACCGCTCCCGCTTTTCCGGCCGGGTTATGTATCCCGGCCGAAATTGCTGTACGGTTCAATTAGATAGCCGCCGCTTTTGGCTGTCAACGGCTCTCGATCAGCGCTGCGCGGCGCGAACCTGGACGAAATCCATGTGGCAGAAACTATCCCTGCGCGCCCGGCTCAACACCATCCTGGCGCTCATTCTCACGCTGGGTCTCGCCGTCAATATCGCACGGCTTGTCCTTGAGGCCGCGCCGCGCGTCCGGGCCGAAGATCAAAGCGTCATCCTGCTGGCGCGCGAATTCATCGAAACGCTGGTCGCCGGTCTCAACGAAACGTCGGATCCCGATGCGAGGCTTGGCCAGATCATTGGAGACCTCAACCGGTTGCGCCATGTCAGTATTACGCGGCAGCAAGACGCGATCGGGGCCAGGCCGACGGCGGCCGAGGGCGCCGATGGCGCGCCGTCTTCGGTGCCGGCGTGGTTCGTCGCCCTGATCCATCCGGAGCAGACCGCGGTGAGTGTCCCGATTTCCATCCGTGGAAAACCGGGGTCGCTGTTGATCACCTCGCATCCGAACGACGAGATCGCGGAGATCTGGGACGGCATCGTCACCCAGCTCCAGGTTGGCTCCGCGATCGCGGTCGCGCTGTTTCTGATCACGATGATGGTGGTCAGCCGGGCGCTCGCGCCCATTCAGGCGCTTTCGCTGGCGATGACCAACATTGAAGCCGGCCGCTATGACACGCGCGTCGAGCCCGGAGGCGCGCCCGAACTGGCCGCAATCTGCGCCAAGCTGAACCATCTTGCGGCCACGTTGGGAAATGCCGTCGAAGACAAGCGGCAACTGGCCGAGCGCGCCGTCTCGCTACAGGATGTGGAGCGCAAGGAAATCGCGCGCGAGCTGCATGACGAATTCGGACCCTATCTGTTCGCCCTGCGGGCGCATGCGAGCTCGCTGATGCGGATCGCGGACGCCCGCCAGCCGGACACCGGTGCGCTGCGAAAGCACGGCAGCGCCATCCTGGAACAGGTCAACGCCCTGCAGCAGTTCAATCGGCGGGTTCTGGAAAAACTGCGGCCGGTTGGACTGGCGGAACTCGGGCTTCGCGAGGCGCTCGGAGCCCTGCTGCGGCTGTGGCGGGAGTCCCACCCCGGGGTCGTCATCGAAATGACCGTCTCGCCTTTGCTTGGCGGGACCGGAGAGACTGCGGAACTGACAATCTATCGCATCATTCAGGAAGCCCTGACCAACGTGTTCCGGCACGCCGGCGCCACACGAATCAACATCGCGGTCGAGCCGACGGGGGCCGGTCCGACGCGAAGCGCGGGACTGGAGGCGGAGGCTGTCAAGGTGAGTGTACGCGACAACGGCGCCGGCCTGCCAACCGATCACAAACAGGGTTTCGGCATGATCGGAATGCACGAGCGGGTGCGGGCCTTGGGCGGCACCATGACCGTGGCATCGACGGGCCACGGCGTGACCGTCGAAGCCGTGGTCCCGAGCGGAATTCAACGACACGAAATATTTCAGGCGATGTGAACCAACGGCGCCGGCTTGGCGTGGCGGATCGCGCCACATTGATGGTAGGGTTTACCCACTTGACCCGGTCCGGGTCAGGAACTCGCGTCCGCCGGCGGTGTTCTCGCTGCGCGCAATCGGAACTGGAAAGGTCACGCCATGATTTCACGTCGTACCATGGTCTTTTCACTGACGGTCGGGACGTTGCTTGCCACCGGGTGGCCGGCGTTGGCGAAGTCCGGCCGCATGAACCTGATCCGCATGCTCGATACCGACAATGATGGCACGGTGGACCTTGCGGAAGCCAAGAAGGCGGCATCGGCGCTGTTTGACCGGCTGGAACGCGACAAGGACGGCACGCTGGACAAGCGTGAACTGGCGCGGCGGCTGTCGGTCAAGGAACTGGCTGCGGCCGATCCCGACCATGATGGGACGCTGACCAAGGACGAGTATCTTGCCGTGGTCGAACAGCGCTTCGCAGCCGCCGATCCGGATCATGACGGGACACTCGATGCCAAGGAATTGCATTCCCGGGCGGGACAGGCCCTGCTGCGGCTCTTGAAATAGCAAGCACCCGCGGGGCGGCCGACCACGCCGAAGGCCAGGATCGGGAATTTTTCCCGACTATTTCCGGGAGCAAGTCCCGTCGTAGGATCGGACCTTTTGTAGCTGGCACAGCTTTGTCGACGCACTAGTATCATCCACAACCTGGCCGGCGGACACCAGAACAGGCCGGGACGGAACGGGATGGGACAGAATGGGCGCTCGATCGCTGTCGATCGTATGTATCGCGTCGATATCGATAGGCGTGGCTGCCGGGACTAAATGCGCACGCGCGCAAGGATCCGGCAGCGTTCAGGAGTTGCCGCCGATCGAAGTGTCCGGGACCAAACAGGGCGTTAAACCCGGCCGCGACCGCACGGCGAGCCGCCCGGTTCGACCCTTGAAGCGAGTCCTGATCTATCCGACCACGCCGCTCGCCGGCGCTGGCGTGGATCCCGACAAGGTACCGGCGAGCATCAACGCCATCGACGCCGATCAAATCAAGCAAACCGGCTCGCTCAACATCACCGATGCCCTGGTGAAATACATACCGGGCATCACTATCAACGAAGTTGCCGGCAATCCATTTCAGCCGGATGTGCAATTTCGCGGCTTCGTCGCTTCGCCGGTGTCCGGCACGCCGCAGGGGCTCGCCGTGTACCAGAACGGCGTGCGTATCAACGAAGCGTTCGGCGACACCGTCAACTGGGATCTGATTCCGACCGCCGCCATCAAATCGGTCACCATGGTGACCAACAATCCCGCATTCGGGTTGAACGCCCTCGGCGGGGCCGTCGACGTCCAGATGAAGGATGGCTTCAGCTATCACGGCGCCGAGATCGATACCATGGGCGGCTCGTTCGGGCGGATCCAGAGCTCGGCGCAGTGGGGCAAGCAGATCGACAATTTCTCCGTCTACGGCGCGCTCGAAGGGCTGCACGACGGCGGATTTCGAAATTTCCAGACATCGAACGTTCGGCGCTTCTATGGCGACGTCGGCGTCAAGAACGATCAGTCCGAATTTCATGTCAACATGGGCGTCGCCGACAATGATTTCGGCGCGACCGCGACCACGCCGGCCGAGCTGCTGCAGCAATATTGGGGCGCCACCTACACCTCGCCGCAAACCTCGGCCAACAAGGTTGGGTACGTCAATTTCACCGGAAAGGTCGAAGTCACACCGACCTGGACCGTCGAAGGCATCGCACATGCGCGCCTCTTCGACCAGAACGTCGTGGACGGCAATCCGACCGGCACCCAGCCCTGCACCGCCGATGCGATGCTGCTTTGCTTTGGCGACGGCTTCACACCGGCCAACGGTTTGAACGGCGCCCAGCTTTCCAATCCGTTCGCGCCGGACGCCGTGCTCGGCGAGATCGATCGAACCTCGACGCAAACGACGACGACGGGCGCGTCGTTGCAGGCGACCAACACCGACCAGTTGTTCGGCCACAACAATCACTTCACGGTCGGAGCCAGCTTCGACTACAGCGTCACCCGCTTCACGGCCAGCGCGGAACTGGGGACGATCGGTCCGGACTACGTTGTCGGCGGCTCCGGCATCTTTCTCGGTCAATCCGGCAGTCCGGTTTCGATCGGCCCGGTAGACCTTCGCGCCACCAACCAGTACAGCGGGCTCTACGCGATCGACACTTTCGACGTCACGCGGGCATTCTCGATCACCGCCGGTGGCCGCTTCAACGTCGCCAATATCAACCTGCAGGATCAACTTGGCACCGCGCTGAACGGGAGCGACACCTATACGCGCTTCAATCCGATTATCGGCGGCACCTACAAGATCACGTCGGGATTGACGGCCTATGCCAGCTATTCGGAGGCGAATCGCGCGCCCACCCCGCTGGAACTCGGATGCGCCGATCCGGCCCACCCCTGCATCATTGCCTCGTTCCTTGTCTCCGATCCGCCGTTGAATCAGGTGGTGTCCCATACCGTGGAAGCCGGATTGCGCGGCACCCAGGAACTCCAGTTCGGCACGCTCGGCTGGAAGCTCGGCGGATTCCGCGCCGACAATACCGACGACATCCTCGCCATTCCGAGCCCGCTCCTGCAGGGCTTCGGCTATTTCCAGAACGTCGGCTCGACCCGCCGCCAGGGCATCGAGGCCGAAGCCACGCTGAAGTCGAATAAAATGCAGGTCTACGCCAGCTATACCTTTATCGACGCGCGCTTCCTTAACGCACTTCTACTCGGCTCCAACAGTCCCTTTGCCGATGCCAACGGCAATATTCAAGTTGTGCCGGGCGACCAAATCCCGGCGATTCCCCGCAACCAGATCAAGGCCGGGTTCGACTATGCGGTAACCGACGCCTTCAAAGTCGGAGGCGACGCGATGTTCATCGGCAGCCAGTATTTCGTCGGCGACGGATCCAACCAGTACTCGAAGCTGCCCGGCTATGCCGTCTTCAACCTGCATGCGTCCTATCAGATCGACAAGAATTTCCAGATCTATGCCAGGGCCGACAATATCTTCGACAATCGCTATGCGACCTATGGCACGTTCTTCGATACCGGCCAGGTTCCCAACTTCGCCAATGGCGGCGCGCCGTTCACGAACCCGCAATCGCTCAGTCCGGCACGGCCGCGCGCCCTCTATGCCGGCATCAAGATCACCTTCTGAAGTCAGCGTCGCTGCAGGCATTTTCTGGCGGGATGGAATCCTGACCGCCGATCCCGGGCCTCGTGGTTCGAGACACGCGGCGTTGCGCGCTCCTCACCATGAGGGTCTAGCACCTCATCCTTGGGAAGAAGACCTCATCCTGAGGAGCGCGCTTGCGCGCGTCTCGAAGGATGAAGCCGTGGTCCTGGAAAATGGTCTATAGCGGGTCAGCCCGCCGGGTTGTTGCGGCGAGCGAGGAAGCCGCGGGCGGGATCGTAGGCGAGGATCGCGCCGAACAGAAACACCCCGGTGCAGCCGAGCACGACAGCCAGCGAAATCCAGTTCACCTGCTCATAGAGCGCAAAGCGGATCAGTTCCGTCGCATGGGTGAACGGGTTGAACTCGCAGACATAATAGAGCAGGGGACTCGATTCCTTGACCCGCCACAGCGGATAAAGCGCCGAGGAGGCAAAGAACATCGGAAAGATCACGAAGTTCATGACGCCGGCAAAATTCTCGAGCTGCTTGATCAGCGACGAGATCAGCATTCCCAGCGCCCCCAGCATGAAGCCGCTGAGCAGCAGCGCCGGCAGCAATGCCAGATAGCCCAGTGGGGGCGGCTCAATTTCCCAGAACCAGGCAATCACCAGGAAGGCATAGACTTGCAGCACCGACACCAGCGTGCCCGCCAGCAGCTTCGATGTCAGCAGCCACCAGCGCGGGAACGGGCTGACCAGCAGCGTGCGCATGCCGCCGGTCTCGCGGTCATAGACCATCGTCAGTGACGATTGCATGCCGTTGAAAAGCTGGATCATCGCGATCAGCCCGGGCGCGATGTAGACCTCGTAGAGGATATAGGTCTCGTAGGGCGGGATGATCGAGACGCCGAGCACCTGGCGGAATCCGGCGGCGAATATGAAAAGCCAGACCAGCGGGCGCACCAGCGCCGAGATGAATCGTTCGCGCTGATGGATGAAGCGCAGCGCTTCCCGCCACACGATGCCCTTGAGGCAGATGAAATATTGCGCCAGCGAGAAGCGGTGCCGGTCGGTGGTTTCGCTGATCGCGGTCATCAGGCCCGCTCCAGTTCGGACTGATCGGCAGCCCCGGTCAGCCGGTTGAACGCATCGCGCAGATCGCTGCCGCCGGACTTGCCGATCACGTCGCCCACCGTACCGTGCGCAAGCACGCTGCCCTTGTGCAACACGACCACATCGTCACCGGCACCGGCTTCGTCGATCAGATGGGTCGCCCAGAGCACGCCGATGCCCTCGTCGGTCGAAAGCCGCCGAACGTGATCGAGAATGTCGGCGCGCGCCTTGATGTCGAGGCCGACCGTCGGCTCGTCCAGTAGCAGCAGGCGCGGCCGATGCAGCAGCGCGCGGGCGATCTCGATCCGCCGCATCTGGCCGATCGAAAGATTGCCGACGCGATCCCGGCTGCGATCGGTCATCGCCACGCGATCCAGCACCTGCGCGATGAGGCCGTCGGCGCGGCTGTTGGCGATGCCGTGCAGCGCCGCATGATACAGCAGGTTCTGCCGGACCGAAATATCGATATCGAGAGCGCGGGATTGAAACACGACGCCGAGCTGGCTCAGGGCCGCGCCCGGCTCGCTTCCGACGTCATGGCCGAAAATGCGGATCTGGCCCGATCGTATCGCGTAGAGCCGTGTGATCAGCGAAAACAGTGTCGACTTGCCGGCGCCGTTCAATCCCAGGAGCACGGTAAAGGATGACTGGTGGACCGTCAGGCTGACGTTGTTCAGCGCGATCCGCGTGCCATAGCGATGGCTGACGCGGTGGATCTCGAGGGCCGGAGTCTGGGTGCGCTCGAATGGTGTCATTACCATCGCCGACAACCCCGTGACCATCCGCGGGATCGCCACAGGGATGTTTCGGAACCTGATTTGCCGCCGGTGCAACGCGTCATGCTGGTCAATTCCGGACGCAGGTTCGATCTCGGCCATTTAGCCCACCGTGCCGGCTGCGGCAAGCACCGTGACAGATGTCTTCATCCCCGGCGTCAGCGCGCAAAAATCAGAACCGGTCTCGATCGATCGAGCCGTCGCAGCGCCGGGCCGCGCCGGTTCCGGCTGCTCGATGTTCGCTTCCGATCCGTCCGCCCGCAAGCCGCCAAACGTCTAATCGTCGAACAACATGCCAAGCTTGACCTGGATTCTCGATCCTGACAAAGTTGCATGAACTGGCAAACGTGTCCTACCCGAGGGTTCTGGCGCAGCGCAGGTTTGCCAGTCTCCACTGAACGCAGAAATCATGGATGGGCCAGTGACAAATCTTCAGATCTACGTATTCGCTGCGTTGGCGCTCGCAGGCTCGGTGAGCACCGCGGTCGCTCAGGACGCTGCTCTGGGCGAGAAGGTGTTTCAAAAGTGCAAGGCGTGTCACCAGATCGGCGAGGGCGCCAAGGATGCGGTGGGGCCGGTGCTGAACGGCGTCGTCGGTCGCAAGGCCGGCACTTATCCGGACTACTCCTACAGCGATGCCAACAAGAATTCCGGCATCACCTGGGATGAGGCGACCTTGAAGGAATATCTCAAGAATCCTCGCGCCAAGGTTCCCGGCACCAAGATGCTCTTCCCTGGTTTGACCAAGGAGTCGGACATCGACAATGTCATCGCCTATCTCAAGCAATTCGGACCCGACGGCAAAAAGTCCTGAACCGGATCGCGCCAGGCTCATTCATTCAAGGCATCGTCTTGCGCCGGGCCCGCATCCCGGCGCTTTGCGCTCCGCCGGGCATGGCGGCGACGGCTTGAAGAACGTTGCCGCGAAAAACCTTGCGGTGGCCTGCTTGCGCGCCTGTCTGCCGGCGGGCACGGTTCTGGCGGTCTCGTTGCTCGCGGCGTCTCATGCTGCGGCGGACGATATCAACGACTATCCGACCTCGGCGCGCGCCGACTATGTTTTCGGCTGCATGAAAGCCAACGGTGAAACACAGGAAACTCTGCGGAGGTGCTCCTGCTCGATCGACGTGATCGCCTCGCTCATTCCTTACGACAGCTATGTGGCCACCGAGACCATTCTCTCGATGTCACAGGTCACGGGTCCGGTCGGCTCCGAGTTTCGTTCGACCGAGCGTGCCAGGCAGACCTTGCAGGAATTCCGGCGCGCGCAGGCGGAAGCGGAGGTTCGCTGTTTCTGATCGGACGGCTTCGGACCGCCGCCGCTACAGCATCGATTTGGCGATCGGCCATTCGTCCTTGAATATATGCTTGCTGGTATCGACGGCCTCGACGCGAAAACTTGCGGCGCCGTTGGGCTTGTAGTTGAAGCGCAGGTTCGGATCCTCTGAAATGGCGATCCCGCCTTCCATCGCCACCACGAGGTCGTCGCCCTGCCAGATCTTGAGGGTATCGATAAAGAACGGCGGTATATAAAGCCGCGTCAGCTGATCCATTTGCAGGCCGGAATTCTGCGGATGGCGCAGCATCAGCTGGGCCTCGGGCAGCGTACTGGCCTCCGGACGGAACGTGCGGAATTTCATCTGACCGAGCAGCGATCTGGTGGCGTCGGCGTTGGACGACGCGGGCGCGGAGCACCCGCCGGAGGCTTTCACGAAGGCCTTGACGCCATACAACTGGCCATCGCTCAGCTCGGCGACGGCGCGGACATAGGAGTAGCTGTTGACGCGAACCCGCGTCGAAATCGAAGTTACGCCAGCATGTGGACCGATCGTAAACGTCCCGGCAACCGGCGCGGGGTTTTCATCGATGACCAGCGTCAGCGATTGCAGCGTGCGCTTGTCGTCGCCGGGCAGGTTGACGCGCATGCCGATCGGCACGATGGCGGCGTCCTCGGCGCGCCGCGGCGCATCGAGAACCACAAGGCCGGTGCCATCGAGGATCGGACGGTTCTTGAAGATATCGCCCTTGACGCTGTTCCAGGTTGCTTCCGAAGGCTGGTCGGCGTCGGTAGCTGCGCTCTGGGCGCGCGCGACCGCCGGTGCAGCGAAGTAAAGCGCCGCCATCAGGGCCGAGACGATCACTCTGGAAAAAGCCGACATCGTCGAATTCCGCTTCCATCATGGAATGACCCGAACCTATCGGAAAAGGCGATCGGCAGCAAGGCGGGACGGGTCAGGCGCTACTCCCATTCGAGTTCGCCGAACGCCGCAATCACGTTGCGTGAGCCGTATTCGTCGAACAGCAACCACCGCGACCGCTCGCTTCGGCCGGCCTGTCTCGCTGCCTCTGTCAGCGGCGTTCCCTTGGCGATAAGGCCTCGCAGTTCGCCGGCAAGCTCCTCGAAATAGCGACGCTCGTCCGCGACCGCGCCGCGCCAGTCGCCGACGATCGGGCCGTGCCCGGGTACAACCCGGGCGGCGGGAATCTGCGACAGCGCCGAAAGGTCGGCGAGAAAGCCGCGAATGCTGCCATCGAGCACCGGCACGTGCCGGATGAACAGCAGGTCGCCCGCAAACAGCGTTGAACTGCTTTGGTCGAAGACCGTCAGATCATTGTCGGTGTGCCCGGGCGGCCAGGCTTTCAGGGTCAACAGGCGGTTGCCGAGATCGATCTGCGTTTCGCTGTCGACCAGCAGCGTCGGCGGCACGATCTTCACGTCGGCGATCAGCGCGTCGCCAAGCACGCCGCGAAACGACTTGAGGTAGTATTCGCCGCGAGCCGTCAGCGCGCGCGGCAGATTCTTGTGTCCTGCAAATGTGGTTCCATCGTGCACGAACGCCGCGTTCCCGAAGATGTGATCAGGGTGGACGTGCGTATTGATGACGTAGCGAACCGGCTTCGACGTCAGTTTGCGGATCGCGGCCAGCAGGCGGGCGCCTTCGCGCGTGCTGCCACCGGTATCGATCACCGCGACCGCATCGTCGCCGACGATGAAGCCGAGGTTGGCGGCGTCGCCCTGGTTGGCCTCCGTCATCATCGCGATATTGCCGATGTGCACGAAGACGCCGGGCGCAATCTCGGAGGTCGGCAACGGCGTGAGCGGCTCCTGCGGCGGCGCCTGCGCGTGGCCATTGTCCGCAATTAGGATCAAAAGCAACATGATCCCAAGGACATTGCCCACGTGTTGCCACGCCCACGCAGCAGACCCAGGCGAATGGGCACGTCGAGTGACAGTGTGAGCTGAAGAACGCCGGCGACCCCTTGGTATCTGGCTCATGTCTGCTTTCAGTTCTTGCGTGATCGTCGGCGCCGAACGGCGCTTCAGGTTTTCGGCGACGACGATTCCCTGCTCTCGTCGTCGCCAGTTCCAGGGTTCCTGACCCACGTTGCAGTGCAAGAACGCGTAGGCCGAACTCGACAAAATCATAACTTGCTTATGTTGGAAGAGTTACCTAATCTTTTTTTGCTTCTGACTTCATGTGCAATGCGAATAGGGAGCGCGTTGCGGTTTCGAATTCAAAAGTGGGCACTGTTCGCTGCACTCTCAATTCATGTGATGTGAAATTCACGCGTTGTGAATCGCTTCACAGGCTGTGACACGGTGCCGATACAATTCATCCAAACGAGGGCAATCGACGTCCCGTGGAGAATCGGTGCGTTTCCAAGGAGCGTCTGCGACCCTCCAGGCTAAAAGTCCCAGGGAGGAAGCGAATGAAAAAGTTCTTAGTTGTTACGACGTCGATTGCCC